>Ga0164313_10003710_pt1 | contig 13602 bp, 12 predicted proteins | sample GuaBasSedimGuay4_FD_113735 | JGI IMG/M metagenome (GOLD analysis project Ga0164313, IMG submission 113735) | Subseafloor sediment microbial communities from Guaymas Basin, Gulf of California, Mexico - Guay4, Core 4569-4, 0-3 cm | ecosystem: Environmental > Aquatic > Marine > Hydrothermal vents... | reverse complement strand
TATATCTCTGTGTGTAATCCCAACCTGTTTACCTTGTTTATCAATATGTTCATATATGGTCTGTGCAATAGTGACAGAGCGATGCCGACCACCTGTGCAACCAACTGCAATCTTTAAATAGGCCTTTCCCTCTTTTTCATATAAAGGCATTAAATAATCAAGTAAATCCAAATACTTCTCAAGAAATATAGGAGTTTCTTCATTATTCAAAACAAATTTTTTGACCCCTTCAGCTTCACCATCCAAATCTTTCAGTTCAGGTACAAAATATGGATTTGCAAGAAAACGAACATCTATAATAAGATCAGCACCATGAGGAGTGCCATATTTAAAACCAAAGGACTGGATATTTATCCTCATTGGTACCAGTTTCCTGGTTTTCTGCGCAATATTGAAGACAATGGACTTCAGCTCATGAACATTACAGTGAGAAGTGTCAATAATTCTGCCGGCTTTTTCTCTGAGGTCTTTCAATTGCTCCTTCTCAGCTTTTATCCCATCGAGAAGGCTTTTGCTCTGCGATAGAGGATGCTGCCTCCTTGTTTGACTGTAACGCTGTAATAATATTTTTTCATCTGCCTCAAGAAAGAGTATTTCAAAATTGTATCCTTTTTGCCTGATGGATTCGAATACAGATGAATATTTGGAAAGGAATCCTCTCTCTCGCAGATCCATTACAAAGGCAAGTCCTGCAATTTCAGAGGCATGTTCCTCTATCGGCAGTTCAAGAAACTTGGGGAGAAGATCAACCGGCATGTTATCTACACAATAAAAATCTGCATCCTCAAATGCTGCAATTGCAGTACTCTTACCGGAACCCGAAAGTCCTGTAATAATAATTAGTTTTAAGCTTTTCAATTTTGTTAAAATTCATCATCCTCCTCTTTGATGATGGAAAAAATTTCATCGCTGTCAACGGCATTTAACAGCCTCTCCTTAAATGGATCATTTTTTAAAATTCTGGAAATTCGGGCAAGCAACTTCAGATGAAGACCAGTAGAATTCTCCGGCGTTACAAGAAGAAAAAAGATATGAGCAGCTCGTCCATCTATAGACTCGAAATCAACTCCTTGACGGCTTAAGCCAAAACTAACAAGCAGTGATTTAAGATCTTTCATTTTACCATGAGGAATTCCAACGCCTTCACCTATGCCGGTGCTGCCGAGTCTTTCCCTCTCCATAAGAACCCGAACAATTTCCTCCTTATTAACACCTGCAATACTGGCGAGAGGAATGACCAGCTCTTCAATAACTCCTTTTTTGTCAAGTGATTTCAAGTCAGAAAAAATTGCTTCTTTAGGCAAAACATCAAGAATTTTCATATCATATCCACTGTTAGCTGCTGGGCTCTATTAAACCGTAGTGGCCGTCCCTGCGTTGATATAAGACATTAACTTTTTCTGTTCTTGCATTTGTAAACACAAGGAAATTACTATTCAAAAGATCTATTTGCATAACCGCTTCCTCAACATCCATCGGCTTATATTCGATGTTCTTGACCTTTATTTCTCTTGTAGTTTCGAGATCCATATGAACGGTATCTTCAGCAATAATGCCTTTTCCCCTGGCTTTCGTTCCACTTCTTCGTTCTCTGTTTTTCTGCTTGTTTTTCTTAATCTGTTTCTCAAGCTTGTCTAAAACCATATCAATGGCTGAATACATATCAACCGTTTCTTCTTTACCATTTATATTAAGCCTGTCACCGATAATATTAATTTCAGCTATATGTCGAAACTTTTCAACCGAAAGAACGACCTTAGCTTCTGCAGGATTATAAAGAAATTTATCAAAGCGATTAAGCTTGTCTTGAACATATGTTTTTAAATTTTCAGAGGAATCAAGATTTTTAAAAGTTACGGATGTCTGCATGCTAAAAACCCTCCTTAAACCTAAGTTGAGCTATTTCGGGGGAAAATATGTGCTGAAATCTTGATGCATAAGGGTTTGCGAAAACCGAAGGCATACCCGTGAATATGTCGAGGATTTTCGCGAATCCTTGATGCGCAAAAGATCAGTGCAGATCGAGCTAAAAATCGCTCAATTTAGGTTAAAATTGTTTGCGTTTGTTGGATGACAAAAGTTGCATCATTTCCCGATACTTAGCTACTGTTCTCCTCGCAATATTTATGTTTGATTCTTTTAAAAGTGTTGTAATTTTATCATCACTATACGGTTTGCTTGCATCCTCGTTTAAAATAATCTGTCTAATTTTTTCCTGGACGCTGGTAGAAGCTATTGCATCGCCATTGATACGATTAATAGAACTATTAAAAAAATATTTCAATTCAAAAAGACCCTGGGGGGTATAGGCGTACTTATTTGTTGTAACCCTGCTGATTGTCGATTCATGCATATCTATATCCTCTGCAACATTTCTTAACACCATAGGCTTTAAGTATGCTATCCCCTTTTCAAAAAATTCCCGCTGAAACTTCAATATGCTTTCCATCACTCTATAGATGGTTTTCTGACGTTGCTGAATACTCTTTATCAACCAGGATGCTGAACGTATCTTATCTCGCAGGTATTCTTTTGCTTTACCGGAAAGTTTCCCGCCACGACTTACAAACTGCTTATAAAATGAACTTACATGAAGTCTTGGGACGCCATCGTCATTCAGTAATATCAAAAAATCATCTTCGAGTTTATAAACAAAAATATCGGGGTTAATATATTGAGGCTCTTCAACGCTGAAAGTCCGTCCCGGCTTCGGCTCAAATTCTTTTATAATACTTACGGCCGAAACAACTTCCTGGATATTAACTCTTAAAGCCGTGGCAATGGCTTTGTAGTTCTTGTTTTCAAGATGATTGATATGGTTCTCTATAATATCCGTAACTATGGTATTATTCAGTTTAAAATGCTTTGCCTGTATCAGCAGACATTCTTTTAGATTGCTTGCGCCGACACCTATTGGATCAAATGTCTTTATTAGTGATAATACCTGATTAACCTTACCGGATGAAAAACCGCTCGTGTTGATAAGTTCTTCAATAGAAATGTCAAGATAACCATCATTGTTGAGGTTTCCTATTATCAGGCTTCCAATCTTTTCTTCCTCTTTTGTTGAAACGGTCATAAGCAGTTGCCAGAAAAGATGTTCATTCAAAGATTCTTTACCGGCTACAAATGACTCGAAATTTAGTATATTTTTTTTCTCAGTCTCAAAACTAATTCTTCCGGTCGAATTGTATTCATTAATATAATTGTCCCAGTCAATAGCTTCGTTAATTTTTTCTTCTATTTCGACTTCTTTTATTGCAGGCACATCATCGGGTGCAGCCTCGGATTGATCTGCCCGCGATTCCTCATCGGCAAAATCCTGTACCTCCTCAAGTGCAGGATTTTCCCCAAGTTCCTGACGAATTGCTTCCACAAGCTCCAGCCTGGAAAGCTGCAAAAGCTTAATTGACATCTGGAGCTGCGGGGTCATTATCAGTTGCTGTGTTAATTTTAGCTGTTGTCGTAATTCAAGTGCCATTTTATAATCTGAATTCGTCTCCAAGATATATGCGACGGGCAGTTTCGCTTGTAGCTATTTTTTCCGGTGATCCGGCCTCAACTACCTTTCCATCACTTAATATATATGCTTTGTTACATACTTCAAGCGTTTCCCTTACATTATGATCTGAAATAAGTATTCCAATACCACGATTTTTAAGGTGTTTTATAATATTTTTAATATCAATTACCGCCAAAGGATCGATACCCGCAAAAGGTTCATCAAGAAGTATAAATGAAGGATTCGTTGCGAGTGCCCGCGAAATTTCCAATCGCCGCCTCTCCCCGCCTGAAAGAAGGCCGGCCTTTTGGTCTGCAAGATTTTTTATACCCAACTCTTCCAGAAGCATGTTTGCACGTTCCTCCCGCTCTGATTTTGAGATAGGAAGAATTTCAAGAATAGCCATGATATTCTGTCTTGTTGTAAGCTTTCTGAATATCGAAGCTTCCTGAGGTAAATACCCCACGCCTTTACGCGCCCTCAAATACATGGGACAATTTGTAATATCCTCATCCTCAAGAAAAACCTGGCCTTTATCAGATTTTATCATACCGATAGTCATGTAAAAAGTAGTTGTTTTTCCAGCACCATTTGGACCGAGAAGACCAACAACTCCACCGCTTTCTACTCTGAGGCTGACTGAATTTACAACTCTTTTTCCATTATATATTTTGACCAGATTTTTTAAAGCCAAAACTGACATATTAACAGCCGTTTACAGTTGTCGGTTTATAGTTCACAGTTAGGATGGTTTTGTGATGCAATAAAATCAATAGGTTAGAACTTCCCACAAATCCGTTATAATCAATATTTTTTGTCTTTGTCAACCGTCAACCGTGAACCGTGAACCGTAAACTGTAAACCGTAACTTATTCTTTGGAATAAAAAACAGCTTCAACACGCTTTTTATTGCCGCTTTCAACAGTCATACGGTCTTCAGCTCTGTAGAGAGTTATTTTCTCACCGGAAACAAAATTAGTTCCGCTTGTGACCTTTGAATTCGGACCGGTTAAGACGAGAACACGTGTTTCACTTGTATATACTGCATGTTCTGCAACGGCAACTTTGTCATCAAAATTTATTTTTACATTGCCGCTCGAAATGATTTTTTCTATCGACCCTTCATCCGAAGTCAACCTTTTATTGTTATCTTCAACTTTTTTATAAAAAATCTTAAGCCTGTCGGCAGTAATAACCGTATCCTCCTGAACAGCTCTGACATTGCCAATAAATTCAGCGCATTTTGCCTCGCTATCTGCTATCAGCCTGTCCGCTGTAATATAAATCTTTTTATTTTCTTTTAAATCTTCTCCTTCGGCAAAAGCAGAGCTTACCATAAAACCAGCTATAATTGCTATAATTATAAGTGTCGCATTCAGAACAAACAAACTTCGGACAGGGACAGCAAAACTGTCACAAGTTAATATTTTCACTGAAAGTCCCCTTTACATTTCCCTCAAGCATAATTTTTTTTGTATTTAAATCAAAAGAAATTGAATCTGCCGTTAATTTTTCCGAATCACTGCTTATTTCAACAGAAACATTTGAAAAAAGTATACGACGGGTATGCTCGTAATTTAATTTTTCGGTTTTAAGCACATAATTATTTTTTTTTACCACAACATTGCAGGCAACTTCAATGTCATTTGAATCTGTATGTAAAAATCCCTTTTCCGCTGCAAGGTAAGCTTTTTCCCCGTCTTTCATATAAAAAACTACTGAAAGATCATCTAATATCAACTGCTTTTTTTCATCAAGCAACCTGGCTGAGCTTGCATCCAGGCTCCATTCAATTACTCCATCACGCGTTGCAGTATGATGAACCTTGCCTAAGGACATTTTTGCCGCGTTCTGTATCGCGGATTTAAGTCCGGCAGTTTCATCAACAATATTGCGATACGTCGAAAAAACCGCAATTATAATCCCTAATAAAATAATAATAATTGAAATTAAAAAAAACTTCGATTTCCAGGGATTCTGGTTTTTCACAAAAAACATAAAGAATTATTTGATCTGCATATCCGTTTAATTACTATAGCCATTCAGCTACTAATGGAATTTTATCCCAAAGTCCTTGAGCTTTAAGAATTGCTTCGCAAACTTCTCTGACAGCTCCAGCTCCGCCCTTTGCAGAAGTTACCATGCATGCTTTTTCTAAAACCGTCTCATGAGAATCAGCTACTGCTATAGAAAGTTCAACAATTCTCATAAGCGGCAGATCGGGCAAATCATCACCGATAAATGCTATTTCTTCAGGAGAAACGCCTGTTTGTTCAGAGATAATATCCAGCTCAGCAGCCTTATCTCCGACCCCATCAAACAACATTGTAATACCAAGATTTTTACAACGGTGATAAAGGGCTTTTGAACTCCTGCCAGTTACTATGCACACATTAAGACCTGCTTCCATTAAAAGCCTTATGCCAAGGCCGTCCTTGACATTAAAGACTTTTGTTTCTTCAGAGTTGTCATTGTAGATTATACTTCCATCAGTGAGCACACCGTCAACATCAAGCAACAGAAGTTTGATCTTTTTCAGTTTATTTTCTATCTCCGAATCCGTATAAGTCATAAATAGTACTTAATAGTTTCAGCTTATTTACCGATGTGAAGATTTGTGAAAAAGTTATTAGCCATTAGCAGTTAGCCTTTAGCTTAAAAAATCAAACAGATAACACATTCAGCTAACTGCTAAAAGCTAAGGGCTAATTGCTGCCTGCTAAAAATCTTCGATTCGAGAATACCATCCGACTGAACCCTGAACCTGAGCCTGAACCATTAAACGGCTAATGCCTCTCGTATAGCTTTAAGCTGGAGAAGCAATCCCTTAAGTGAATCTATTTTTAATGAATTGGGCCCGTCACAAAGTGCCCTGTCAGGGTCTGTGTGTACTTCCAAAAAAATTCCGTCTGCTCCTGCCGCAACCGCAGCTCTGGCAAGAACTGGTGCAAATTCACGCTGTCCACCGGAACTTGTTCCTGCGCCTCCCGGCAGTTGAACGCTATGCGTTGCATCAAATATCACCGGCCATCCTGCATCCTGCATTATTTTTAAGCCACGAAAATCGACGACAAGATTGTTGTAACCAAACATTGTCCCTCTTTCCGTAATCATAATCTGTCTGTTCCCGGTTGAAACAACCTTTTCCACAACATTCGCAATATCCCATGGTGCAAGGAACTGACCCTTTTTAATATTGACTGGTTTTCCTGTTCTCGAAACCTCTAAGATAAAATCAGTCTGTCTGCACAAAAAGGCAGGTATCTGTATAATATCCAGAATGTCAGCCGCCCTTGACACCTCATTTATACTGTGAACGTCTGAAAGTATCTTTAGGCCAAGCTCCTTCTTAATATTTTCAAGAATCTTAAGGCCGTCTATAAGCCCCGGCCCCCTGTATGAATTAATAGATGTCCGGTTGGCTTTGTCATATGATGCCTTGAATATCAAGGGGGCATCCAATTGCCGAGTAAGTTCTTTAAGATATGATGCTATCTCAAAAGTAGTATCATAATCTTCTATCACACACGGGCCTGAAATCAAAACAAGGGGTGAGCCTTGGCCAATCAATATATCATCAACTTTTACAATATGTTTCATAAGTTTATAGTACTTGCCTTGTTTTGACCCACTAATTCCGTAACCGTTTACGGTTGTGGGTTCACAGTTTTTTCAATGATTGAAGCATTACGGTAAAACCTTTTTTATGATATAAAGAGCAGAGATAATTTTTAAAATATTTATCGCGCGCATACTTAAAAGTCAAGGAACGAAAAACTTTGCCTTGATTACAGCTTTTTTAACTGTTATTGTCTTTTATACAACTTAAAAAAGAGAGGTCATTATAACATATTGAGAACTAAAGAAAAAAAATCAAAACATCGGCTTATTATACTATTATGCATTATTCTTGCCATCCCGGTTGCGTGGATCTTGATTACCAGACTTGAAGGCGGCAAGCCATCCATCAACCTGGATCTTCTATCTCAGACAATAGGAGACTCTCAAGAACTTTCAATTTCAGTTACGGATATGAAAAGCGGCCTGAGAAGTGTATGGATAGGTCTTTTACAAAACGGCATGGAAACTGTTTTACTTGAAAAGGATTTTCCGGCCAAAGGTCTTATTGTCGGGGGCAGTAAATATGAAGAGACCTTCAAAGTTAAGATAGATCCGAATAAAAGGGGAATAAAAGACGGTAAAGCTATTCTGCGTATTGTTGTGTGTGATTTTTCCTGGCGGCAGTGGTTTAAAGGAAACCGGACATATCTTGAAAAAAACATAATTATCGACACAAAACCGCCTGAAATAAATATTATAAGCAGATTTCACAATATAAGCCAGGGCGGGGCTTGTCTCGTAATATATAAATTATCAGAACAATGCAGTAGAAGCGGTGTTTATGTTGAAGAAAATTTTTTCCCCGGTCATTCAGGGCATTTTCAGGATAAAAACATTTTAATGGCCTTTTTTGCTCTAAATTATAAGCAAGGGTCTGGAGCAAATATCTTTGTTAAAGCAATTGATCATGCAGGCAACACTTCAAAAGCAGGTTTCAATTACAATATAAAAAGAAAAATCTTTAAAAAAGATGTGATCAATATTTCCGACAAATTTCTAAACTGGAAAATACCTGAATTTGATATTTATACCCCGCAAGATCCCGAGCAAGATTCCGAATTAACAATAAAAGACAAGTTTCTTAAGGTCAACCGGGATATACGAAAGGACAGCTACAATAAACTAATTAAATTAGTTGAAAAAACCGACAAGGTTTTATACTGGGACGGAGTATTCTTAAGGCTTCCAAAATCGGCAAATAGAGCGGGTTTTGCTGATCATCGCGTTTATAAATATAAAAACAAAATAATTGACCGTCAGATTCATCTTGGTATAGATCTCGCGTCAATTGCACACTCGCCAATTCCGGCAGCCAACAGGGGAAAGGTTGTATTTGCCGGATCAATAGGTATCTACGGAAAAACTGTAATTATTGATCATGGTTTTGGGCTGCAGAGCATGTATGCTCATTTAAGCAGTTATCATGTAGAAAAAAAACAAATGGTATCTAAAGGTGAAATCATAGGCCATACCGGCATCACAGGGCTGGCTGGCGGTGACCATCTCCATTTCAGCATGCTTATTCATAATACTTTTGTAAATCCTATTGAATGGTGGGATAAGGCATGGATAAAAAATAATATTTCAAGCAAAATAAACAAAGCCAAAAAAAATTGAAAAAGTTCACCACGGAACGACACGGAGTTTCACTGAAAATTGTAGACAATGAGTAAATGTAACTACTCAGGTGGATAGGCTGAAGACTGAAGACTGTTAGGAAAAAGCGCATTTTGAAGCCATGTTTGGTGCAAGAATCAGATATTTCTGCCAAAGTACGGTAATCGTGGTCTTCTGACCCCTTCAGCCTAAACAGCTTCAGCCTCTACGTGAGTAGTTAGGGAAATATTTATTGATAATTCAGTGTAATTCCGTGAAAATCCGTGGTGAACTATTACTGAAAATTTAAGGAATCCTATTATGCTGAAAAAATATAAAATAAATAAGACCTACCAGGAAATCAACGAAAAGATCAAATCAGGCAAAGTCGTTGTAGTTACAGCGGAAGAAATAATTGATATTGTTAAGCAGGAAGGGGCTGTTGAAGCCGCAAGGCATGTTGACGTTGTGACAACAGGGACTTTCTCTCCCATGTGCTCTTCAGGAGCTTTTATTAATTTTGGACAATCTGTTCCAGGTATAAGAGCCTCAAAGGTATGGCTTAACATGGTTCCTGCGTATGCCGGACTAGCTGCCGTAGATTGCTTTATAGGTGCCACGGAATTGTGCGAGGATGATCCTTTAAACAAGGTTTACCCTGGTGAATTTAAATATGGCGGGGGGCATGTTATACAGGAGCTGACAGCAAAAAAAAAGGTGCATTTAAAGGCGGCATCATATGGAACATCGTGCTATCCTAACAAGATGATCGAAAAAGATATAACTTTGCGCACAATTCCCAATGCCGTTCTTTGCAATCCTAGAAATGGGTATCAAAATTATAACTGCGCAGTAAATCTAACGAAAAAAACTGTTTACACATACATGGGAACTCTCAAGCCCAAAGCCGGCAACGCAAACTATTGCTCTGCAGGACAATTGAGCCCGCTTTTAAATGACCCTTATTACGAAACAATTGGTCTTGGAACCAGGATTTTTCTGGGTGGAGCAACGGGCTATGTAACCTGGCACGGCACCCAGCACAACCCTTCTGCAAAAAGGACAAAAACAGGCGTTCCTGTTTCACCTGCCGGAACTATTTGCGTAATGGGAGATTTGAAAAAAATGAGCCCAAAATGGCTCGTCGGAGTAAGCCTACAGGGTTATGGCTGTTCTCTTGCTGTGGGTTTAGGCATACCAATCCCCATATTAAATGAAGGAATTGTTAAGCATACTGCTGTTTCTGATGAAGAGATATTTACCCAGATTGTAGATTACGGATACGATTATCCTAGCGGAATTTCAAAAAGTTACGGCCAGGTCAGTTATGCGGAACTCAAAAGCGGTTCAATAAAATTTAAAGGTGAAATAGTGCAGGCTGTACCTCTTTCCAGTCTGGTTAAGGCTCGTGAGATCGCTGAAATGTTGAAAAACTGGATTTCCAAAGAAAAATTTACTCTTTGTGAACCACACTTTACGCTGCCAAATGCCTGATACCATACGAGCTTTCATAGCTTTCAAGCTCCCGAAAAACATTATATCTTCTATCCGCGAGATTCAGAACGGATTTAAATCTTATGCTTTTAACGCAAGATGGGTTAATCCGGAAAATATCCACCTTACACTTAAATTCTTAGGGAATATTAATTATACTGATATTAAAAAGGTTAGTGAAACAATAATAAATGCCGTTAACAGTCATCCTCCTGTATCACTTGGAGTAAAAGGTGCAGGTATATTCCCCGGCATTAAACGTCCGCGTGTTATATGGGTGGGGCTTACAGGGCAGATTGAAAAACTTGCCGGCATACAAAATAATATTGAAGAAAATTTAGAAAAACTCGGATTCCCTCGGGAAAAAAGACCATTTAGAGGACATTTGACACTTGGTAGAATAAAGGGGAAAATTGATCCCAAAAAACTACTGGATGTAATGAAAAAAATTGAAAAATTTGAATCGGAATTATTTATTGCTGATAAGATTTTTTTGTTTAAAAGCGAACTTAAATCAACCGGCTCTGTCTATACAGAGCTTATGGGAAAACGGTTGAGTGGGTGAGCAGGAAATTGGTCGAGTAGGGAAATAGTTAATTAGTTAGGCAGGAAAATGATTGTTGATAATTAACAAGGTCTGAAACAGGAGAATATCATGGATACTTCACCGGACAAGCAAAAAGCAGCCGAAACCGCCATGCTTCAGATAGAACGTCAGTTTGGCAAAGGCGCTATTATGAAGCTGGGCAGCAAGGCAATAATTGATGTCCCTGTAATACCTTCGGGTTCAATCGCACTAGACAAAGCACTGGGTGTAGGCGGACTTCCAAGGGGTAGAGTTATTGAAATTTATGGCCCGGAATCATCCGGCAAAACGACACTTGCTCTTCATGCTGTTGCGTCTGCTCAGAAACAGAACGGCATTGCGGCTTTTATAGATGCTGAGCATGCGCTTGATACCACTTATGCAAGAAAACTCGGTGTAAATTGCGATGAACTTTTAGTTGCCCAGCCTGATACGGGAGAGCAGGCCCTTGAAATCACAGACATGCTTGTAAGAAGCGGAGCAATAGATATACTGGTCGTTGATTCAGTTGCTGCACTCGTTCCCAGAGCGGAAATAGAAGGCGAAATGGGCGACTCGCACATGGGGCTTCAGGCAAGACTGATGTCACAGGCATTAAGAAAGCTTACCGGCTCAATAAGCAAAACCATGACCTCATTAATTTTCATTAATCAGATACGAATGAAAATAGGAGTTGTATTCGGAAATCCGGAAACAACTACCGGAGGTAATGCTCTCAAGTTTTACTCGTCGGTAAGGATCGATATCCGGCGGACAGGTGCCATTAAAGACGGGCAGGAAGTTGTAGGAAACCGGACCAGAGCTCGTGTAGTTAAAAACAAGATGGCGCCCCCTTTTAAGGAAGCTGAATTCGATATAATGTATGGTGAAGGTATATCTCAGGCAGGAGACCTTCTTGACATGGGAGTTGAGACGGAAGTAGTTGATAAAAGCGGTTCATGGTATTCATATGATGGAGAAAGGATAGGACAGGGCCGTGAAAACGTAAAGAAATTCCTGAAGGAAAATCCGGACATTTATAATTCAGCCCTGAAAAAAGTTAGAGAAAAACTGGGCCTCACGCAAAAGGAAGAAAGCGAAAAGACAGGGATCAGAGGTCAGTAAGGAGTAAGGAGTAGGCAGTAACTTATGAAAATGACAGGCAACGAAATTCGCAGACAATTTCTTGAATATTTTGAAAAGCATAATCACAAGATTGTGAGAAGCTCATCCCTTGTTCCTCGAGACGATCCGACTCTGTTATTCACCAATGCAGGAATGGTGCAATTTAAACGGACATTTTTAGGTGAAGAAAAGAGAAGCTATGCCAGAGCGGCTTCATCTCAGAAATGCGTAAGAGCCGGGGGTAAACATAATGATCTGGAAAACGTGGGCTATACTGCGAGACACCATACTTTTTTTGAAATGCTGGGCAATTTCTCTTTTGGTGATTATTTCAAGGAAAAGAGTATTGAGTTTGCCTGGGATTTGCTTGTAAACGAATACGGGCTGCCTGAAGACAAATTAATAGTTTCTGTATTCATAGATGATGATGAAGCCCATGAAATATGGAACAAAAATATTGGTGTACCCGAAGAAAGGATTGTCAGGTTCGGAGAAAAAGACAACTTCTGGTCTATGGGCGACACAGGCCCATGCGGACCTTGTTCTGAAATACTCATGGACAGGGGAAAAGAGTTTGCATGCGACAGGCCGGATTGCAAAGCAGGATGTGAATGTGACAGATATCTTGAAATCTGGAATCTCGTATTTATGCAGTTTAACAGGGATGCTTCAGGCAAAATGACTCCTCTTCCAAAACCCAGCATTGATACTGGTATGGGTCTTGAAAGAATAGTTTCTATTATCCAGAATGTACCTACAAACTATGAAACCGATCTTATAATTCCTATAATAAATAAAACCGAAAGCCTTTCTGAAAAGCGACTTGGAGATTCATCTGAAGATGATATAGCAATGAAAGTAATTGCCGATCACAGCAGGGCCGCTGCATTTCTCATAGGAGACGGGATACTGCCGTCCAATGACGGAAGGGGCTATGTACTGCGCCGCATAATACGAAGAGCTATCCGATATGGACGTCATATAGGTCTTGTAAAACCTTTTCTTCATAAAACTGCGAGCATTGTATTTGATATAATGAAGCCTGTATATCCGGAGCTTTCAAAAGCTGATGCTTTTATCACAAATGTGATTAAAAACGAAGAGGTCAGATTTTCAGATACTTTAGATAACGGACTTAAACTTCTCAACGATACGCTTTCAGATATAAAAGCAAAGGGACAAAAAGAAATCCCCGGGCAATTAATATTTAAACTGTATGACACTTATGGGTTCCCTCTTGATATAGTCAGAGACGTGGTCAGAGACAAAAATATCAGCCTTGATATACAGGGATTTAATAACGCCATGGAAGGCCAACGCGCCAAATCCAGATCTATCGCAACCTTTTCAGAGATCAGTGATGCCTATAAGAAACTATCGGCCAAAGGAATAAAACCCGAGTTTGTTGGTTATGACAAACTATCCTGTAATGCAAAAGTCCTTGTTATCGTGGAAGACGGCAATGAAGTTCAAAAAGCTTCAAGCGGAACAGAAATAGAAGTTGTAACCGATTTTACACCTTTCTATGCTGAATCAGGAGGCCAGATAGGTGATAAAGGCAAAATAACAGGCCCGAATCTTGAAATGGATGTTTCTTACACAATTAAAGACCCAACCGGTCTGATAATACACAAAGGAAAAATCATTTCAGGGAATATTAAAAAGGAAGATAATGTCATCTTAACTGTTGACAAAAATG
>Ga0164313_10003708_pt1 | contig 13603 bp, 10 predicted proteins | sample GuaBasSedimGuay4_FD_113735 | JGI IMG/M metagenome (GOLD analysis project Ga0164313, IMG submission 113735) | Subseafloor sediment microbial communities from Guaymas Basin, Gulf of California, Mexico - Guay4, Core 4569-4, 0-3 cm | ecosystem: Environmental > Aquatic > Marine > Hydrothermal vents... | reverse complement strand
TTTTTATATAAACCGGAAGTGACACCGGGGGTGCTTATTAGATCTTTAAAATATGCTATTGAACGCAAACTGGTAGAAGAAAAGTTAAGGGCCGGCGAGAAGAGATTTAGAAATTTAGTTGAAGTTACTAAAGCGGGTATATATGAGATTGATTTTATTAGTAATAAGTTTACATATGTAAATGATGTTATGTGCGAAAAAACTGGATACACAAAAAAAGAATTTATGAAAATGCAACCATTTGATATATTATCAAAAGAGAGTGCTGAAGAATGGTTCCAAAGATTAAAATCATTACAAAACGGTAACTATATAGAGCCATCGATTGAATATAAAATTCGTAGAAAAGATGGTTCTGGACTTTGGGTATTAATTACATCTGAATATATAGAGGATGAAAATGATAATGTTATTGGGGCGAATGTAGTAGCTATTGATATAAATAACAAAAAAATTATGCAAGTTAAGTTAAAAGAGCACGAAAATAAAGTTTATGCTGAGTTAGAAAATAAAATACATACATGGAGAGAGGAAACAGCTCAGAGAAATAGTTTACATTTGAACCAACCAATGATTCCTGTGGAGAGGTAACATAATGGCAGATAGTATAGATATTCTTGTTAAATTATTTGATACGTTGAAATCTTCTACTGATAAAAATGAGAGTTCAACACAACAATTGATAGGACAACAACAAGAACTGGTCAGTTATATTAACAATTTACCAATTAAAGATTTACACATTGCTTTAACGGCGCACTCGAAAGAAGCAAAGACTGATATTGATGACTGTACGGATACAGTTTCAACAACGACTAATAATTTAATGGATGAAATTAAGAAAATAAATAATAAAGTTTCTAAAATGATTTTTGTAGTAATAGCAGCATTTTCAATTTTGATGGGAAGTTATGTTGTAATAAGAAGTGTTGCTGATAACAATTCACAATTTGATGAATGGCAAGAAGGTGCTGATAAAGCACACACTGAAATATTAGACAATGTTACACAACAGATAAGCAATCTAAGGAGAGAACTAGCTAATAATCATAATATAAAAAAATAATCAAGATGAAATTAACGAATAGATAAATTAAAAGAAGAGTTGGAGGATAATTCACATGAGCGAGTTTACAACTAAGTTGGTGGTTAAATCTATTGATGTTAATTTATGGGAATTAACTGAAAAATTTGAATATCATATTGGTAGTTATCCTAGCGATAGTATTATAAAAGTGCCAATTGGATTCATTACAGATTTTGCAAGTATTCCAAAAATATTCTGGAAAATACTTCCTCCTGTTGGAAAATATGGCAAAGCTGCTGTAATTCATGATTATTGTTATGCAACTGCATGTTATCCTAAAACAAAAAGCGACAAAATATTTATGGAAGGGATGGAAGTATTAAAAGTTAAAAAATGGAAACGTGAAGCTATATATTGGTCTGTTTTTATGTTTGGTTGGGTTGCATGGTATAATCATAGACGTAGAAATAAAAAGAAATAATTAGAACAAATTAAAAATGGCGAAAGGATTAAATTTAATGGGAATTCAAGTAATAGGAAACACATCATTTTTAGGAAGCACTGGATATAATAACCACAGTCGAAATTTCTTTACTCACCTGAACAAAATCATGCCAGTAAGAATAAGGAATTATACTTACGTTAAAGATATTTCATATCTAAAACAAGAAGAACGTGATATGATAATCGAACAAGAATGGCAAGATCCTCCTTATAAAATTGGAAGACCATTTATTCCAAACCCAGAAGATACACAAGTCAATATAGTTTTAAATGAAAGTCATCATCATTATTTCTATGATCCATATAAATCTCCCATGATTGCTTATAATGTATGGGAAGCATCACGTCAAATGCCAGAATATTTTAATCGTATATTACAATATGATCAATTCTGGTGTCCTACCGAATGTCAAAAACAATGGACTATTGATCAGGGGTATCCATCCGACAGAGTTAAAGTTGTTCCCGAAGGTGTGAATGGTCATATATTTAAACCACCACCCAATTCGACTGGTAGGGATGAACTATGTGCAAAATATAATATTCCAGTTGATGCTTTTATATTTATGATATTCGGAAGGTGGGATACAAGAAAAGCAATAATGGAGATAGTTAAATCATTTGTTGAAAATTTTGGTAATGAGGGCAATACGTATTTAATGCTTTCTGCTGATAATCCATTTTCTAGTGACGGAATGAAATCAACAGAAGAAAGACTAAAACACCATGGACTTGAAAATGAATTTATAAAAGTATTACATTTTCCGCCAAGAAAGGAATATATACAATGGATGCAACATGGGGATTGTCTATTAAGTTGTTCAAGATCAGAGGGATGGAATCTTCCATTGTTGGAAGCTATTGCTTGTGGTACAGTTTCAATCTGTTCAAATTGGGGACCGCATTTAGAATTTGCTGATGGTATTTCATATAAGGTAAATGTTCCAAAAGAGCTACCACCACGAGATGTTTTTATGCTTGGTGATAATTTTAATCTTGGAGTATGGGGTGAACCTGATTTTGATCATCTTGGTGATGTAATGAAAAAAGTTCATAGAGACTTTGGTACATGTCAGGATCATGCATTAAAAATGTCTAAGTCTATACGAGACTTATACACTTGGGATAATGCTGCAAAAAAAGCAGAAGGATATATAAATGAACTTTGTAATACAACTAAACTATTACCGACAGTAAATAAACCCAATGATTTATTTGAAACAACAATTGAGCTCGATGGAGGTTATCCAAAAGTTATTTTTAAATCAAAATTAAATCATAACAATAAATTGCTTGTTACGCTAGAAAGTTCTGATGGAAGTCAACGTTATGAAAGTTGGTTTGATGAAGTAAAAACTAATATGAATTATTGGGTATCATTAAAAACCTTATCAGAAAATTTATTATTTAAAATTTTTGATATAAACAATAACCTTATTCATTCAGAGGAAAAAACCATAACTGAAGTAAGACCAAAGGTTACGAATGGTAATATGGAGTTATATCAAGATCAATATATCAATGGTGAAATTGTTTCTAAAGGAAAACGAGAATGTGAAGCTCGATATAATGCAATGAAACAAGTTTTTGAAAAATATGACAGACCGTTTACTATTTTGGATGTTGGCGCTAACTTTGGTTATTATTCAATTAGAGCTGCAACTGAATATGGTGCTACATCAATAATGGTTGAGAGCGAAGACAATGAAATTCAAACGCTTTTAGATCTTTGTGATAAAAATAAATGTAAAGATAAATTGACTGTTCTTCAAACAAGGTTGGATTTATATAAGTTAAAAGAGTTGAGTAAATGTGAACACTTTGATGTTATTTTAGCTTTAAATATCATTCATCATTTTAAGAGCGAAGAGGTATCAGAAGTATGTGAAGTATTCACTAAATTAGGAGATAACCTTATTTTAGAAACTCCTCCAGTTGAAGATTATGGAGCATGTGGTCAAGATAATTTAAAACCTATATTAGAATATTTTAGCGATAGGGATAAAAGTATACTAGGAGAATTTAAACGTCATACTAGCGATAATGTTAGTGAATTAGTTTGGTTTAAAACTGATTACAATATACTAGAATGGCCTTATTATGATTATGAAAAATTATTTGTTCATAAGTTTTTAGATGTTGAAAAATTAAAGAGTCGTGGAGTCGATGGAGTTAAACCTGTAGTAGAATCAGATTTCAACTCAAAGAAATTTATAAATCCAAGAAAAAAAGAAGTGGCAGATTGGATCCCTGGTATTAATCTAAAAACTTTTATTAAACTAAATGGAGTTTATCCTGATATTTATGATATTATAGAAAAGGTAAAAACTAGAAATATATTGGGTAATTATAAATGGGATAATTCAAATGAAGATATTATGGTTCATAATTTTATATTAAATGGTACTGATTTACACATGATTGATTTTGATGATGTCTTGATTGGTGAGGGGGGTCTTGGTGACGAAGGTCAATTAATCAATGTTATTAATGAAATAGTAGATTTATACGGTATATCAAGTGAAAATCTAAAGTTGAATTTAGGGTGTGGTACTGATATTAAACCTGGTTATGTAAATATTGATAGATATAATAATACAGGAGAAGTTGATCTAAATGCTGACTTAGGAGATTTACCTTTTGATGATGGATCTGTGGGTGAAATATATACCTCACATGTATTTGAACACATTGGATTAAGTGATATGTATGCTGTCATAACTGAATGGAGACGTGTTTTGAGAGATGGTGGCAAACTTGTATTACGATTACCAAATCTTGAACATGAAGTTAAACTATGGTTAAATGCTCCAGATGACAAAAAATGGTTTGCGGTTCATAACATTTTTGGAAGCCAGTCACATGAAGGTAATACACATTTGAACGGGCACAATCCTGGCAGTCTAAAATCATTTATTGAAAGTTTTAATTTTAATGTAATAAGTTGTGAACTTGGAAATATGGGGTATGGTGAAGAAATACAATGTACAGCTATAAAATTAAAAGATAAAGAACAATCTAAACCAATATATAATTGCCATTTTGTGGATGGTCCATTTGTAGGAATAAAGGGAGATAATGAAGATAAAAGTTATTATCAAATTGATTTTTTCGATCCTGATAATAAAGCAAATGTACATCAACACGTATTAAAAGTTAATGGGTGGACCAGACCACATAGAAAGTGGTTTACAAATTGGTTAGTTAAAATAAGACGTAATGGCAAAGAAGAATTTGTACACAAATTTAATTTGAAAGGAAAGAATGTTCTAATTAGCATGGATTCAAAATCATTGGGCGACACAATTGCTTGGATGCCGTATACCGAAGAATTTAGAATCAAACATGAATGTAATGTTTATGTATCATCTTTTTGGAATAAACTATTTAAAGGGCATGAGAGATATAATAGCATTAATTTTGTTAACCCTGGCACTGTGGTTCATGATCTTTATGGATCATATATGATCGGATGTTATGATGGAGATAAAAATAAAAATAAAAATGATTGGAGAACAGGGGCACTTCAAAAAGTAGCATCAGATACTCTTGGTTTAGATTATAAAGAAATAGTTACGCCTATTTCAATTAAACCAGGAAAGAGACCAATAAAAGAAAAATATGTAACCATATCTGAATTTTCAACCTTTCAATGTAAGTTTTGGAATTACCCAGGCGGATGGCAAAAAATAGTTAATTATTTAAATAATAATGGTTATGTAGTTATGGTTATTAGCAAAGAAGAAACGAAATTAAAAAATGTTATGAACAGAACTAATAAATCAATTGAAAAAACAATTACAAATATTTATCATAGTGAATTTTTCATGGGAGTTAGTGCTGGCCCATCCTGGTTAGCATGGACATTACATAAACCGGTTGTATTAATATCTGGTTATAGTGCTGAATATGGTGAGTTCCATACTAATGTTGAAAGGATTATTAATAAGGATGTTTGTCATGGATGCTTCAATGAAACAGGAAATATATTCGACAGAGGGTCATGGATGTGGTGTCCTCATCATGAGAATACACCTCGTCAATTTGAATGTACAAAAAATATAACTCCGACAACAGTTATCGAAGCAATAAATAGAATAAGAGGTAATAACTAATTTCAAAATATATTATTAAACAATACAAAATTTTAGAACAAAATATAAAAGTGTATATAGCGGTTATTTTCATTTCTATTGTGGAGTTATAATGTGTTGTAAAAATAGGAACAAACTTAAAATGAAAGGGGTATATTAATGGAATGTGGTAATTGCACACTTTGTTGCAAAGAATTGTTCATACCAGAAACCGATAGTAAAGAAGGTGATCTTTGTCAACACTGTGAAGAAGGTGTTGGTTGTAAGATATATTCTGAAAGACCAGAAGCGTGTCAAATATTTGAATGTTGTTGGAAACAGATGAAAATTGCAGCAGAAGACTTAAGACCTGATGTATGTGGAGTCTTATTTGAGAAGTATTCTGATAGAGTCATAGTTGGTTCAACAGAAAATGAATTATCAGAATTAATGCTTGGGCAAATAGCATATTTTCAAAAAGAAGGAATTTCTGTTTTAATAGTAAATCCAAATGAAAAAAGAAGAACTTTTTATTTAGCAGATGGTCATACGGTCAAATCTATTGAGGAGGATATTAAATGGCGGCACCAACCTATACAGAAGATCTCACAGATATAGCTACAGGTGACGAGGCCGCCGGTTGGACAGACTTTAGCACTAACGATCAGGGAAGTCCATCATATGAAGATGCTGATTATCCTTACATTCAAGGTAGTTTTGCTGTAACTCAAACTTGTAGTAAGAGCAAGACTTTGGGTAATTTGGGTTATGATTATGGAGGTGCTATAAATATTCCTACGGATGGGGCCATTCTTGTATGGCAATTATTTGCATCCCCTTTTGCAATAGATGATTATGCAGGAACACAAACTACCTATGCTGGTATGCACGTTCTTATAGGTGCAAATACTTCCAATTTTGGGTGGTGGGATGTCGGGGGAAGTGATAAACCTCCAAATCCTTATGGTGGGTTTCAATGTCATGCTGTTAATACTACTGTTGCATTTGATAGAGAAACAGGCACATATACATCAGATCAAGTTGTTGGTGCAGGTGTAGCACTTCACGCATATCCATCAAAAGGTGAACCTCATTCAGTTGATGCTATAAGGTTTGGAAGGTGTAGTTCTATATTTGAATTTGGAGAAGGTGTTGCTAATTATGCTACCATTGCTGGTTTCGCTGCTCAAAATGATGCACAAGCCAATAGATGGGGATTGGTGCAAGAAACTGCTGGTGGTTATTTATGGCAAGGTCGTTTACAACTCGGAAGTGTAGCAAACCTAGTTGATTTTAGAGATTCTGATAGAACTATATTTATTAAATGGACTCCAAAAGTAACAGCAAACTTCAATTTGATTGAGATTATTAATGCAGATAGTAATGTTGAGATGACAGGTTTTACATTTTTAGTATTAGATACATCAACTGCATCAAAAGGAAGACTGTTAATGACAGATGATGCAGATGTGGCAATAGATAAATGCACATTTATAGATATGGATTCATTTATATTTAGTGTAGGAGTTAATACAGTTACGATTAATGATACAACATTCCGTAGATGTGGGCTAGTAACTCAAGGCGGAGCAGTATTTGATGGTTGTTTATTTGATCAACCATCAGGAACTGTTGGTTTTGAAGTAGATGATTTAGATATAGTTGATAACTGTGTATTCAACAGCGATGGAACTGGTTATGCTATGGAGTTAGATGCTTCAATGGCAGGTAATAGTTATACAATGTCAGGATGTTCATTTAATGATTATGCAGCAACGGATGGAAGTACAGGCAATGAATGTATTTATAACGCTACTGGAGGAACGGTTACGATTAGTGTTGGTTCTGGACAAATACCGACAGTTCATGATGATGGTACTTCAACCACAATCATTACCGCTTCAGTAGTTCTTTATATAATAGTTAAAGATGAGGATGGAGATCCAATTCAAAATGTTCAGGTTGGTGTTTATAAAACATCTGACAGAACACAAATAGTTAATCAAGATACAGATGTAAATGGTGAGATTGATACAAGTTATTCAGGTTCAACTCCAGAAGAAGTTGAAGTAAGGTGTCGAAAGTCATCTTCCGGAGCAACAAAATATATTAATTATAGTTCAATTCAAACCATAGCAACAACAACAGGGTTATCTCTTTCAGTCACAATGCAAGAAGACCCAAATAATAATGCTACAATATAAGTTAAATAGGAGAAAAAAATAATGGCTGATGCAACGATTTTAAGTGGTGATATTGGTGTAAACTACCTGGCTAACAATCGCCAAAAACTAATGTACTGGATTGGCGGAACACTAACAGAATATACTATGAATCAAGTCTATTCAGCAATGGCAACATTGCTTGATGAAACTACAACAATTGATAGTGGAACTGCGTTTTCTGCTGAAACTCCGGTTGAGTATACAACTGGAAAGATTGACACAGGAGATACTGAACCTTGGTTCATGTCTTTTGATTTAATGGAACATATCACAGGCGGTGCTTTAAAAACATCGGGATGGACAAGAGCGGAAGGATCAAACACAGGTATTATTATGGTTCCTATTGATTCAACTGGAACAATTGTAGCTTCTGATAGAGGAAATACTATTGTTACTGATACTGATGGTGATGAGGGAACGTTGCTTGAATATATTGATACTGGTGGATTGACTGATTACTTACTGATTAGACCTCTTACAAGTGCTATTGGTAATAGTTTTAATAATGCACCAACTGCAGATGATGGTCTTACTTGTAATGGCCACATAACAAATCAAAATGGTGTAGCTACAACAGGTGAACAAGTTTGGGCGAATCTATATTCAATTGGTACGATTGATTCAAATGTCCATCTATATCTATATCAAGGTGAAGCTGCCGATGATGCAGATAGAAACCGTGTTTATTCATGGAATGATAATACACAAGACTGGTATGGAAATGGCCATATTGACATTTGTGTTGCTTTAAATGATATTACAACTGCTTCATGGCCAACAATTGATGCAGGTTACATTACAGTTTTCGGTCGTAAGTATGGCGATCTATATGCATCATTTGAAGTGGCAAACTCAACAGCTGCAGGTGGAAGGAACCCGATTCCGCTACAAACATCTGCTGACCTTGACAATACAACTGGTATTAGAACAGTATCTACTGGTGCTTTTTCTGATACACTATTTACTGTTGGTGAAATCATTTCAGAAGCTGTATCTTTAGCAAGAGGAATTGTTACAAGTTCAATTCAAGATACATCAATTAGTTATATTCCGATTGATGATCCTCAAATTGCGTTCTTTAGTTCTGGAGCACAATTAATCACTGGTGCAACTTCAGGTTTTACTGCAACAAGTTCTGCTGATGCTGCTGCTGGTCCTTCTACTGCTGCATGGTTTGATCAAGCAACCACACCAACAATTGTATTTACAAGTACTACATATGATGTTGATGATGATGGAACGCCGGAAAATTACGCTATTACAATTGACTGTAAGTTTAATCCATTAACAGAAGTATATGAATGGTTGAAATATGCTACAAGAAATGGTGAAGTAACAAACGATCTTGATGGTATTAATGGTGAGCGTTATATTGGTGGTGAAGTATACCTTGAGTATTCTGGTGCAGTTGGTGTAGGAACTATCGATGAAGGTGATAATGTATCTCAAGCAACATCTCTTGCTACTGGTATAGTTATTTCTCATAATACAGTTGATAAAATTCTTTTATTGAGAGATGCAAGAGGAACATTCAATAAAACAGGATTAGTTTCTTCTCTAGAGGCAACAGGTTTAGGAACTATTACGCCTGACGTAGCAGCTACAACCTTCGCACCGAAGGCAGCTTCTCCATTGGGCACATTTGCTGGTGGAACGTTCTTTGGGGCACGTGGTGTTCTTCTTGCCAACTGGGCGACTACAGATGAGAACTCATTCCAGCTTACACCTGTTGAAGGTGGAACCTTAGAAAGACCGCAAGCGTTTATCATTGCGGTTACAAACCTTTATGGTGGTGCTGAAACTGTGGATGATCATGATCGTGTTTCTGTATTCCGTCTTGCAACTGATGGTGGAATCGTTAAGAAAACTGAATATAATGCAAATGGTGGTGAAACTCCAGGTGATGCTTCTTTGCTTGTTGATGCTGGTATTACACAAGATACACCTGGTAAGTCAACTGGTGGTTGGTTAGTACTTGTTGATGATCCTGCTGGAATCGGCGCTGAATATAAAATTAGATATGATTCATGGGATACATCTACATTTACACTTTCTAATTATGCACAATTTGAAGCAGATGCTACTACAAATGCTACTCAAATTACAGATTCTACAGGAACTATGGCTACTGATTTACTTCGAGGAGATTTAGTTTATAATGTTACACGAGATCTTGTTGGATATATTAAGACTGTAGATTCAGACACACAAATCACATTAGAAGGAGCAGGTATTGCTGGTCAAGTTGCTGGAGATTTAATTGAAATTAACTGTATACCTATTACTGTTACTGGAGATGATGATGTCTACGTTCCATTTATTGACAAAATCGCTTCAGCTGCTTCTGAAAGTGTATCAGTTATTTTTGTTGCAACTGTTTACTACAGAGTAAAAGTAAGAAACACAAGATCATCAGGTGACAATGGACCAATCAAACCTTACAGTTCAGATGGTACGGTTGCAACATCAACATCAAATCAATCAGTTCCAGTAATTAGAACTGAAGATACTATTATTTCGTAATAAATCAATAAGTTAGGGTGGTAGCTCCGGTAACGGGGTATGCCTTTTTCATACCCCGCCCTAAATAAAAGTCTAAAAAGGAGACAAAAAATTGCCAATAGGAATTTATAAAAGAACAGAAGAACATAAAAAAAGAATCAAAGAAGGAATAGAAGAGTCAAGAAAAAAAGGATTAAGTAAGTCGTGTAAGGGAACAAAAAGACCAACCAGGGCAAAGGAATGGTCAAGAAAAATAAGTGAAGCTAAAAAAGGTAAATCTACATGGAATAAAGATAAAAAGTTATCATTTGATCATGTAAAAAAGATAAGCAAATCTTTAACAGGAAGAAATTTATCAGATGATCATAGAAAACATATAGGCATTTCAAATTTAAAAGATAAAAATTGTAATTGGATTGGTGGTTGTTCTGAATATTGGGCGAAAGAAATGAAGAAAATTTATACCGAATGTATTCTTTGTGCTTCAAATTATATATTGGAGATGCACCATATGGATAATAATAATAAAAATAATGATAGATTAAACAGAAGAATTATATGTAAAACGTGTCATGAATTTTGGCATCACAATTAAAAAGGAGATATTAAATGAGTGGATTTAGTGTTGAAAGCCTTGAAAGAGGCATCGAATCATGTAAGAAGAACATTCAAACATTTGAAGATGCCATTGACAAAGAACGCAATACGATTAAAGAGTATCGAGATATGATGGAAACAATTGAACGTAAAGAAAGAGAAGCAAAGATTCGTGAGGAAATGTCATCTCATATTGAAGTCGTAAGGGATGATGATCCTATGTTAAAATAATAGGAGACAGATTATATGGCAATTCGCTATGATATATCCATAGATTGGGTTTCCAGTCCGCGTCTCCTAACAGTAGCTGCGCCATCAACTGAAGTTACGGTGCAGGATATTGTAGATACTTGTAGATATTTTGAAGATACAAGTCCAGGTGAGAACTATGAATATTTGATTGATGCAGCTGGAAAAGAACCATTGGGTGGGGTAACCTACGTTGGTATTACTGCTACATTCAATAATTGTCAAATTGCCTTTGAGGCAAGACCCGGACCAAATTGGATTCTATGCACGATCTTGGGTGGTAACCTTGTTGCGGTGGATGAAAATGGGGCAGAGTTAGATCCTCGTTATCCAACTGCATTTGTATCTGTTGATAGAACTGCGTCTTCATCTGCTACTTTACAAGAACAAGATGCATTAAACTATTCATCATATCAAAATGCTGTCTGGGTAGATGTGAACAGTGGGTTAACTGGGGTTTTATATCCTGCTGGCACAAGAGAAAATCCGGTTAATAATATAGTTGATGCAGTATTGATTGGCAAGGAGAAAGGATTCTCTACTATTCAATTATTAAGTGACGTTACTTTAACAAACGGTGATAATATTGAAAATTTTTCATTAGTTGGAGCTTCATCTATTGCAACACATGTTGTTATTGAAGAAGCTGCTGAATGTAATACCATTGTAATTAAAAATTGTGACTTTACTGGAGTTTTAGATGGTAATACAGAGATACAGGACTCGGTTATTCATAATATTAGTTACTTCAATGGTTATATTCATAACTGTGGATTGATTGGGTTAATTTCTCTTGATGGGACAGCTACTGCTATCATATCTGACTGTTCAACAATTGATCAAGATAATCCTGTAACTATTGATATGGGTGGAGGTGGTCAGAGTTTATCAATGCCAAATTATTCTGGTATTGTTACACTTAGAAATTTAACATCTGATACAGAAGAAGTAAGTATTGGTATTGATTCTGGGAAGGTTATATTAGAAGATACAATTTCAGCAGGAACAATTACAATCAGCGGGGTGGGTGTGTTAGAAGATAATTCAACAGGAACCGCAATTGTTAATTCAGATGGGTTGATCAACAAAACTACAATTGCAGATGCTGTATGGGATGAAACTTTATCACTACATACAACAACTGATAGTGCTGGAAAGGTTGTTAAAGATATTAAGAAAGATACAGGGTTGATTCCAGGGTTACTATAATGGCTATTATAACTAGAGGTGGACCAGGCGTACCAGGATCAGATGGTGCTTTTACACAAGCTGAGCAATTGTCATTAGAACTTGAAATGGCCTTTAAATCAGCTTCTCCAACAGTGCAAAAACAATTTACATATGATTCAACGTCAGGGAATTTAGCCACAATAACAATATATGCATATGATACAACATCAGCTATGACAACTGTAGTTTTATTTACAAAAGATCTTGTGTATGATAATGAAAGTAGATTAATACAAATAACTACTACCAGATTGATTGATGGTGCAACTGTAGTTAAAGATTTAACATATGATGTTGATGGAAATATGGCGATTCTTACAAGCGTACATACTCCATAACAAAGGAGAAACTGATTTGTGCAAGTTTTAGCATTTTTTACCAATGATGGTGTTCCACAACCTGGGTTAACACCTACTATAAGAATTAGAGATATATCTGACAATAGTTTGGTGGTGACAGATGCGGCAGCTTCAGAAGTGGGAGATGGTTGGTATAAATATGATTTCGTTGCGTATGATTCAGCTAAAGAATATGCGATAAGATTTGATGGGGGTGCTGCTTTAGCAGATACTGATAGATATACATCTGGAACAAATGATAGTTTTGTAGATGATATTGTTGATGGTGTTTGGGATGAACCATTGACTGGTGGCACACATAATGTATTTAAATCTTCTGGTAAAATATTACGAGAACTTGGCGGAAAAGTAATTCAGACAGGAACATCACAAGGTTCAGGGATTGGTAATAACCAAATTCAACTTGCTAATGATGCATCAGTTCTAAATGGTGCATATGATCCATCTACTGTAGCTATTGTTGATGGTGCTGGTGCTGGTCAAAGCAGAATGGTATTTCAATATGATGGAGCCACAAGAATGGCAACAGTTGATAGAGATTGGAAACACCTCCCTGATATAACATCTGAATATATTATCTATGCTAATCCTGGTAGAGAACATGTTAATGAAGGATTGGCTCAAGGTGGTACAATAAATACTATTACATTAAATACTTTAGCAAGTTCTTTTGATAATGCATATGTAAGACAAATAGTATTTGTTAGATCAGGATATGGTGAAGATCAAGTTAGAACAGTTATTGCATATGATGGAACAAGTAAAGTGGCTATAGTAGATGTAAACTGGGATGATATACCAAATACCACTTCTGCTTATGCTATGTTGCCTGCTAGA
>Ga0164313_10003707_pt1 | contig 13603 bp, 13 predicted proteins | sample GuaBasSedimGuay4_FD_113735 | JGI IMG/M metagenome (GOLD analysis project Ga0164313, IMG submission 113735) | Subseafloor sediment microbial communities from Guaymas Basin, Gulf of California, Mexico - Guay4, Core 4569-4, 0-3 cm | ecosystem: Environmental > Aquatic > Marine > Hydrothermal vents... | reverse complement strand
TCTGCTTACAACGCTGGCCATTAACGATCGAATAGCACAACGACTGCCGCTATCGGAATCCAGGTCCATTCATGATGTCAGCGGCATTATTGGCAGCCTGCCGGAATCCAAACCCGGTGTCACACGCTTTGTACTGATACCCGATGTCGTTACGCCACCCATCCCGCCAAAGATACGTGTGCACTGGTACGAGGACCGAAGCAAGGCAAAGGCCAGCGAGCCGACAGTTCCAAGGCTTTATGCTGGTGAACGTTGGCGTCTACAGTTGGAATTGCGTGCCCCGCGAGGACGTGTCAATTTTCATGGCACTGATGCAGAGCGTTGGTATTTCTCAGATGGCATAGGTGCATTGGCCAATGTGAAAGCGGGCGATAATTTACGTCTTGCGGAGCCGTCCCGGTTTGATCTGCAACATTGGCGGGAACTGGTACTTGAAAAACTTACCGATACGGCCGCTAAAGTCCCCGCATTTCGAATGCTATCTGCATTGGCCATAGCTGATCGACGTGGTTTGTTGCCAGCTGACAAAAAGGTGCTCTCAGCCACCGGAACTGGTCATTTGCTGGCAATCTCCGGCTTGCATATCGGCTTGGCAGCAGCCATGGGTTTCTACCTGGGCAGACTATTTTTGCTTTTCCTGCCGCTGGGTTTAAAGCAGGGTTTTGCCATTGTTGCGCCATGGCTGACGGCGTGGTTGGCGGCCTTGGCTTATTCCGCATTATCCGGATTCGGAGTTTCCACCCAGCGCGCGCTTATTATGCTGACGGTCGCCACCGTGGTTATGATAAGCAGGCGAAATATCAACCCGTTGTTGGCGTGGATGGTTGCAATGGCACTGGTTTTGGTTGCAGATCCTTTTGCGCCATTGCGTGCCGGGTTCTGGTTCTCGTTTGTTGCGGTGGCCGTGTTAATGATGATATTTGTCCCACGTCACGGGCATATGCCCATGTGGAAAAAGATGTTGTATGCCCAGCTTGGTATTTCCATGGTGATGGCGCCGCTGGGTATGTACTGGTTTCAACAGGCCAGTCTGCCAGGTCTGCTTGCCAACCTGGTTGCCATTCCAGTTGTCAGCATGCTGACAGTCCCTCTGATACTGCTGGCTTTATTGATTTTATGGGTACCGGGCCCGCTGGCATTATGGCTACTCACTGCCGCAGGTTATTCGGCACAATGGCTGCTCCTGTTACTGGAGCGATTATCAGGGCTTCAGCCAATCGCTCTAAATTCAACCCACGTTCCGGGCCTGGTAGCCACTTTACTGGCAATGTTGGGTGCGGCTATTTTAATTTTGCCAAGGGGTATTCCAGGCCGTTACACCGGGTTACTGTTGATGATTCCATTGATGCTTCCAGCCAACAAGCCCGTTGGCAGGACAGAGATGCAAGTCGACTTCCTGGACGTAGGGCAGGGGCTTTCTGTTCTGCTGACTACGAGCGATTATCAAATGATCTATGATACCGGGCCGGGTAACGGTCTGGCAGGGGATGCCGGCTGGGACATGGTTGGGGGCACTATTCAACCAATGATCAAGGCTACCGGTATGACCCCGGACCTGGTCGTTGCAAGTAACGCAGATATTGATCATGCCGGTGGTTTGGACCGGTTGCGCATTGAGTATCCGGGTGCACGCTATCTTGCAAGCCTGCCAGGAGATCGAACGGGTATCAATCCGTGCAGGGTGCCCGGGTCCTGGAAATCCGGAGATTTCAAATTCAAAATATTGCATCCTTCGAAAGGACTGCCTTATCTTGGAAATGACAGTTCTTGCGTTATCAGTGTAAACGGCCCGGGTTTGAGTCTTTTGCTAAGTGGTGATATCAGCCGGGTTGTTGAGCAACGCCTCGTGTACGACGGTCTTGGTCAACATGACATCCTGAGCGTTCCTCACCATGGTAGCTCAACATCCTCCTCAGAGGTATTCATCGACACGCTCCAGCCTTCGCTGGCGTTGATTTCCGCCGGTAGTAATAATCGTTTTGATTTCCCGCGAGCTGATGTGCTCGGACGATATTCAAAAGCACAGGTTCCAGCGTTGAATACGGCCTGGTGTGGAGGTATCAGGGTTACGAGTGACGGGGGTGGCGGCTTTGAGGTGGAGTCTGCCCGTGTTAGTCGTAAGGCGATTTGGAGATGGCCTGCTGAAGCCGTGTGTCCCTGATATGCGTTGCTAAGCTGAAAGGGTTCACGTCGCACATCAATGTGTTCTATCGCGAAGTATCGTGCATCCTGCACTTAAGGTATTATTCTGGGCAGCATTAATCAAAGGAGTGAAACCGCGTGCTGGAAATTATTCTTGCCGGTGGCTGGCTGATGGTACCCATTCTGCTGTGTTCAACCCTGGCGGTCGCAATTATTATCGAACGCTTCTGGACCTTACGCAGAAAAAAAGTGATACCGGTTGAACTGGGGGCCATGGTCGAAGACTGGGCAGCCAGGCATGAACTGGATCAACGTCATTTGGATCAGTTACGTGCCGGATCACCGCTGGGCCGCATTTATGCATCTGCCCTGGGCAACCGGAAACGTTCAAGAGAAATCATCAAGGAGGCTGTTGAAGACACCGGTCGCCATGTAGTGCATGACATGGAGAGGTTTCTTAATACCCTCGGCACCATCGCCGGTATTTCCCCGTTACTGGGATTGCTGGGCACGGTTATCGGTATGATCAAGGTATTTTCCGCAATCATGATCAGCGGTGTCGGAGATGCCAATGTGCTGGCGGGCGGTATTTCCGAAGCTTTGATCACCACGGCTGCTGGATTGACCGTAGCGATACCCAGTTATTTCTTTTACCGGTTTTTCCGCGGAATGGTATCTGAATTCGTGATTTCAATGGAAGAAAAAGCCATCAGCCTGATTGACTGTATCGAGCGTGGAAATACAGCAACAAACAACTTTTCAGATAGCCAGGCCTAGGCCATGCAATTAAGAGCGCCCAGCCCCGAAGACCCCGAGATTAGCCTGACAGGTTTGATTGATGTGGTTTTCCTGTTGTTGATATTTTTCATGGTAAGTACAACTTTCGAGCACCAGGCGGTATTGAAAGTCGACCTGCCTGAGGCACAGAATGTCAGCTCACCGGAAGATCAGCCCAATAGTTTTGAATTGGTGATTGATCCTAAAGGTCAGTTTTACCTCAATGACAGACAGCTGGTTGATGGTCGGCCTGCGACATTGCGGGCGGCGTTTATCGAAGCTGCGGGCGAGGACCGTACTACACCTGTGATATTGAGGGCTGATGCGGAAACCCCCCACCACTTTGTTGTGACCGCGATGGATATAACAGCCCAGCTCGGTTTTACCCGCTTATCCATTGCAACAGAGCGGATCAGCGAAGACGAGGAGCCGTAAATGCCTGCCACCCAGGCTGCTTATACTCCTGGCGTTGTATATAAACGTCTCTGGGAGTACACCAGAAAATACTGGTTGATGTTCAGCGTCGGTTTGCTGGGTGTGAGCCTGGATGCCGCCATGCAAGCGGTATTTATTCGCTTTGTTGAACCCTTGATTGACCGTGTATTCGTGGCCAAGGATGCCGAGTACGGCATGTGGCTGGCCGCAGGTATATTGGCTGTTGTGCTACTGCGGATCATTGGTCATTTTTCCGGCGCATACGGTATGGAGTGGACCGGCAGACGCGTAGTGGCGGACCTGCGTAAGGAGTTATTTGCAAGTTACCTGCATTTGCCTGCCACTTTTTATGACCGCAATAGCGCGGGCCAACTAATTTCAAAACTGGCATATAACAGTGAGCAGGTTGCCCATGCCGCGACCAAGGCTGTTATTTCGGCATTTCGTGATGTGATGTTGCTGGTCTACCTGATCATCGTGATGCTCAGCATCAATGCGCGTTTGACTGCGGTTTTATTAATGCTTGTGCCGGTGGTGGGTGTGGTGGTGACAACCATCAGTCGCAAATTTCGCAAGATCAGCCGTAATATCCAGGAATCAATGGGTGACGTTGCCCACGTCACTGAAGAGGCGGTTGTCGGCCAACGTGTGGTTAAGGTTTTTCTTGGTCAGGAAACTGAGAAAAGGCGGTTTGATCGGGTCAATGAACGCACACGCCGTTTGCATATGCGTATGGTTGCTACACATATGCTCAGTTCATCCATGGTCCAACTGGCCGCTGGTATTGCGATGGTAACCCTGATGTTAATAGCGACCCGGCCATCCATGCTGGACCAGATCACTGCGGGTACATTCACATCCATATTCTTTGCCATGGTCGCAACCATTCCACCGTTGAAAAGATTGACGACAGTACAGGCGCAAATGCAAAAGGGTATTGCTGCGGCAGATAGCATCTTTGTCGTCATCGATACTGAAAAAGAAAAAGACAACGCGGAATACCGGGTTGATCGTGTCAACGGGGAAATTGAATTCAGGAATGTCAGCTTCAAGTATGACAATAGTTCGAAACCTGTTCTGGAAAATATCAGTCTGCGCTTTCCCGCAGGCAGCGTGACTGCGTTGGTCGGACACAGCGGTAGCGGCAAAACCACGTTGGCTGGATTATTACCGCGTTTCTACAATTATAACGAGGGCAATATCCTGCTGGATGGTCATGAACTGACAAATTACCAACTGGATAACCTGAGACAGCAAATTGCACTGGTCAGCCAGGATGTTGTTTTATTCAACGATACCATTGCAGGTAATATCGCCTATGGCGCTCTTGCCGGTAGTGATCGTGAAGCCATTATTGCTGCAGCCCGTTCAGCCCATGCAATGGAGTTCATCGAACAGCTTTCCGATGGCTTGGATACGCGGCTCGGCGAAAGCGGCACCTTGCTATCCGGTGGTCAGCGCCAGCGCCTGGCGATTGCGCGTGCATTGCTGAAAGATGCACCGATTTTAATCCTCGATGAGGCAACCTCTGCACTTGATACGGAATCGGAACGTGCCATTCAGATCGCTCTTAATGAAGTGATGAAAGATCGCACAACCCTGGTTATCGCCCACCGTCTTTCCACCATTGAGAATGCAGACCAGGTGATCGTTTTACGCAAGGGCAGGGTGATAGAGCAGGGAACTCACGATGAACTGCTGGCCAGGGGCAAGGCTTATGCCCGTTTGTATCAAACCCAGTTCGGGGACCAGGATTAGTGCTCGCACTAGGTAGCCACTGATGCGCGCGGGTATTGAGAGCTGGCTGGTTGGGAAATGGTATGGCAGTCGCCAGCCACCCTGGTACCTGCGTATGCTGGAACCGGTATATCGTACAGCCTATCAACGTGTTCAAAAGTCCGGTCAAAAACATACAGCCAGGTACAGGGCTGAGCTGCCTGTTGTTGTAGTGGGAAACATCACGGCGGGCGGCAGTGGAAAAACACCACTGGTAATTCACCTTTGCCAGCTTGCCGCTGACATGAATCTCAAGCCCGGAATTGCCAGCACCGGATATGGTCGACAAAGCACTGAGACCCTGCTTGTAAACGCCCACAGCGATACCCGGACATGCGGTGATGAACCGGTAATGCTGGCGTTGCGAACCGGCGTGCCGGTGGTGGTTGCGGCCAGCAGACTTGACGCCGTGAAAAGACTCGAGGAGATGGATCTGGACCTGGTGATTTCCGATGACGGTTTACAACAGGCTGACCTGGACCGGGATATTGAATTCTGCGTGGTTGACGGTGACAGGGGGCTGGGTAATGGTCACCTGATTCCCGCTGGGCCCCTGCGTGAAACATCCGAGCGTCTCAGACAGGTTGATTACGTGGTAAGCAATGGTGAGTGGGCAGACAGACCAGATGATGTGGATGTGAGCGTGATGTGCTTAAACGCCAGCGTCGTGCGTTCACTTGATGATGTTACAGAGTATTCGGTAGATCAATTCCGGGACAGGCACACTGGAATTCCCGTTCATGCCTTTGCCGGCATTGGTAACCCGAATCGGTTCTTCGGGATGTTGGAAAAACTCGGAATCGTAGCGTCCGCGCATGGGTTTTCAGATCACCATTCATTCACAACTGCGGATTTTGAATCGATTGCAGTTGGTTCTGCCATAATCATGACAGAGAAAGATGCGGTTAAATGTCGGTCACTCGGATTGGAAAATGCCTGGTATATGCCGGTCAAAACCCGATTACCGGATCAATTGGAAAGTGTTTTTAAAGAGCAATTGGCGAATTTAGTGAGGGATGGTAAATGAAGATAGCGGACCAAAGCGCATACCATATCGTAATCCCAGCCCGCTATGCGTCAGAACGGCTGCAGGGCAAGGTATTGCTCGATTTGGCGGGGAGGCCTTTATTACAGCACGTTTGGCAGCGGGCCAATGAATCATCGGCAGAATCCGTGGTTATCGCCACGGATGATGAACGTATTGTTGCAGTTGGGGAGTCATTTGGTGCGCAGGTAGTATTGACAAGGTCTGATCACCAAAGCGGTAGCGACAGGATTGCAGAGTGTGCAGCATTGCTCGGCTGGGAAGATGATCTGTTACTTGTGAATTTGCAGGGAGACGAACCCCTGATGCCACCAGCCTGTCTGGATCAGGTAGCCGCCCTGTTGGATGAGCAGGCGGATTGTGAGGTTGCAAGTCTTTACTGGCCGATCACAGAAGCGGATGAAGTACGCAACCCCAATGCAGTAAAAGTTGTGACCGGTAAAGATAACCGCGCCTTGTATTTCAGTCGTTCACCCATCCCGTATCCTCGTGGGTATGCTGATATTGATGCAGCTTTAGCGGCGGGTATTGAATGGAAACGCCACCTCGGCTTGTACGCGTACCGATTGGAAGCACTGCGCCGCTTTAGTGCCAGTACAGCCACGCCCCTGGAAAGCGCAGAACGCCTTGAGCAGCTACGAATAATGGAACAGGGTGGTCAAATTGCGATGGCTGCTGCCTGCGAATTTATCCCGGCAGGAGTAGATACACAGGATGACCTGGAACGTGTGCGAAAATTAATCGAAAGTTAAACATTATAAATATACTGTATCAATATGATAAATATACTATTTGTGTGCATGGGAAACATTTGTCGATCGCCTTCTGCGGAAGGTTTTTTCATTCGTGCAGTGGAACAATCGTCATATAGAGACCTGATATCCATTGATTCTGCCGGCACGCACAGTTACCACATCGGCCATGCACCCGACTCCCGTGCCGTTGAGACAGCATCAGGTTTTGATGTTGGTATCAGTGATTTGCGAGCCCGTAAAGTTCAGCTGACAGATTTCCACAGCTTCGATCTGATTATTGCCATGGATCACAGTAACTATGCAGATTTGAAGGCAATCCAGCCTGCGAATTCCAATACGGAGCTCAAGATGATGATGCATTACCATCCGGAGGGTCAGCCTGCCGAGGTTCCGGATCCATATTACGGTGGCATTGATGGGTTCAAATACATGTGTGAATTGCTGGAGTCTGCAACGGCGGGTTTGCTAAAAGATGTTGAGGAACGTTTGGGCCGATAGTGGGAGACACAAAGCTGAAGGAAAACGATACCGGCTTTGATGGCAGGAAATATACCCGCCGATTATCCGCCGGTCCGGGTGTTTACCTGATGCGCGATTGCGATGGCACTGCGTTGTATGTTGGCAAAGCCGGCAATTTGCGCAAACGGGTTTCCAGTTATTTTGATGCCCGGCCCAAGGTAGATCGAATCATGCGCATGGTCGCACGCATTCAATCCATAGAAGTCAGTTTGACCCGGACCGAAGCTGAAGCCCTGTTACTTGAAAACGAGTGGATCAAGTCGCTCAAACCCCGCTATAACGTATTGCTGCGAGATGACAAGAGTTACCCATGGGTCATGCTGGGTACCGATCATGAGTTTCCACGGATAGCTTTTCACCGGGGAGGAAAAGACAAGGGCAGGACCTATCTTGGGCCTTATCCGTCGGCGAGTTCCGTACGAGAAAGCATCAACCTTATCCAGAAGCTGTTTTTATTACGTAACTGTGAAGACAGTTATTTCAGTCACCGGACCCGGCCTTGCCTGCAATACCAGATCAAGCGTTGCACTGCCCCCTGTGTGGACAGGATAAGTGTCACCGAATACGCAGGGCAGGTAGAAGATGCGTTGTTATTTTTACGCGGACATAGTCAAAAGGTGATCACACGTTTAATCAAACGTATGGAGAATGCGGCTGGCTCGCAAAATTATGAACAGGCCGCACAATATCGCGACCAGATCAATCATCTGAAGCAAATGCAGGCACGCCAGTTTGTCTCTGCGGGTAATGGTGACCTGGATATCATTGCACTTGCCCGCTTACAACGTAGCTGTGCTATTGAAGTGATTTCAGTTCGTGGAGGCCGCAGTCTTGGGCAGCGTGACTACTTCCCAACCCAGTCTGAGGGACACTCTGATGCTGAAGTCCTGCATGCTTTTCTCGGCCAATACTACCGTGAACGAAAGCCACCAGCAGAGTTGATCATCTCCCACTCAGTGGAACAACAGGATTTGTTCGAGGCAGTGTTCAGTGAACGCAGCGGTCGTAAGGTACGTATCCAGCCCCACCCACGCAGTCATCGCAGGAACTGGCTGGATCTGGCAGGCAGGAATGCCCTGAACGCCTTGCAAATGCGAAGTTTCGAATCCTCCCGGATCAGCAAGCAGTTCGAATCGCTTGCCGAATTGCTCGCACTTGAAGAGGTACCGCAGACTGTCGAGTGTTTTGACGTTTCTCACACATCCGGTCACAAGACCGTTGCCTCATGCGTTGTGTTTGGTTTTGATGGGCCGGTCAAATCCCGTTACCGCCGTTATAACCTGAAGGGTTTTGAACCCGGTGATGATTATGCCGCAATGCGGGAGGTGTTGAAGCGCAGGTATCGCAAGTTACAAAAAGAGGATGGCCACCTGCCGGATTTGATCGTGGTTGACGGAGGTAAAGGCCAATTGGGTATTGCGATCGAGGTGCTGGCTGAATGTGGTCTTGGCGATATACCGCTGATGGGCGTTGCCAAGGGACCCTCACGGCGGGCGGGTTATGAAGAATGGGTATTGCCCGTAGCACCACATAGCCTTCAACCCGGCCCTGAATCTTCCGCATCTCACTTGATCCAGCAGATCCGGGATGAAGCACACCGTTTTGCTATCACCGGACATCGAGGCCGCCGCCAGAAAGCCGCCGTGCACTCAGTATTGGAGGATATTGTGGGCGTGGGGGCACGAAGACGGCGAGCGTTGCTGACTCATTTCGGAGGTATCCAGGGTGTTCGCAAGGCGGGTATTGAGGAACTGGCGGGGATTCCCGGGATTAATCGGCAGTTGGCTGAGCGGATTTTCAAGGCCCTGCATTGAGAGCTGAATATCCGCAGATTACGCAGATTACGCAGATTAGAAGGGCAAGAGCAGAAATGGAAAAAAATCTAAAGATAAAGTGAATACGCGTCAGAGTGATTGGCATCATCCTTTCAGCCAGATCTAATATATACGCTCTTTAATCTGCGTAATCTGCGTAATCTGCGGATGTTTTGCTCTTCAATTTGCGTAATCTGCGGATCACTTGCTCTTCAATCCATAAACTACTAAAACCCGCAGGACATTTACCTCTGCAAAAAAGATCAGTTGTCTGCGATAATAGTCCGATAATCTTGATACGGCCAAATCCATGCAATTGAATTCTCCTATGATCCTGACGCTGTTGCGAATTGCGTTAATCCCGGTTCTGGTGCTGTTTTTCTATTTGCCATATTCATGGGCCAGCCTGGCAGCAGCTGCGGTTTTTATACTGGCTGCGATTACCGACTGGCTGGATGGTTACCTGGCGCGGCGAATGGGTTTAATGTCCAAGCTGGGTGCTTTCCTGGATCCAGTCGCAGACAAATTGATGGTTGCCACTGCCCTGGTGTTACTGGTGCAGTCACCGCCGCCAATCATATTTCCAACCATTTTCTTTACCCTGTCTGCAGCTATCATCATCGGACGTGAGATAGCCATATCCGGACTCAGGGAGTGGATGGCTGAAATGGGTGAGCGCGGCACGGTCAAGGTCGGGTTGTTAGGGAAGTTGAAAACCATATTCCAGATGACCTCCATCGGTTGCCTGTTGTTTGAGTACCCGCTCTGGGGTTTGCCAGTTCTATTCGTCGGTGAAATGACACTCTACCTGGCAGCAGCCCTGACCCTTTGGTCTATGTGGGTGTACTTACATGCGGCCTGGCCTGTCATGAATCGTGAAGACAACGGCGCTTCCAACGAGAGCTCTTCTCAAGAGTGAGTCGATTATGAGTATGGGATCAGATGCGCGTGCACAGCGTGTGACACCAAGCGTCAATGTCGGCGGGATATTGATCGGATCGGAACACCCTGTCGTGGTGCAGTCGATGACCAATACCGATACCGAGGATATCCACGCAACGGCTACACAGATTGCGGAACTGGCACGCGCAGGCTCGGAACTCGTTCGTATTACGGTCAATACCGAGAATGCGGCAGCCTCGGTTGCCGGCATCATGGAACGTCTGGAAATGATGTCCTGCGAAGTTCCCGTTATTGGTGACTTTCATTACAACGGCCATCGCCTGTTGCAGCAATATCCCGAATGTGCACGTTTGTTGGCCAAGTACCGTATTAACCCTGGCAATGTTGGTTTTGGGAAAAAACGGGATGATCAGTTTGCCACCATAGTCGGTCTGGCTATTGAGCATGACAAGCCGGTGCGTATCGGTGTCAATTGGGGCAGTCTGGACCAGCGGCTGTTGGCGAAGCTGATGGATGCCAATGGGAAAAGCAGTCAACCGCAACCGGCTGATGTCATCATGCGCGAGGCGCTGATACGCTCTGCACTCGAAAGCGCACAACAGGCCGAGCTGCTTGGCCTGGCACATGATCGTATTATCCTTTCCTGCAAAGTAAGTGCTGTTCAGGACTTGATTCTTGTCTACCGTGATCTGGTCAGACGTTGTGATTACCCATTACACCTTGGGCTGACCGAGGCTGGAATGGGTAGCAAGTGAATTGTTTCTTCAACTGCAGCGCTGGCTGTGTTGTTACAGGAAGGCATTGGTGAAACGATCCGGATCTCACTGACACCCGAACCCGGCCAGTCCCGGACCGATGAAGTGATTGTTGCCCAGGAACTGCTGCAAAGTATGGGCTTGAGGGCCTTTGCGCCGATGGTTATTGCCTGTCCTGGTTGTGGCCGGACCACCAGTACCTTTTTCCAATCGCTGGCTCTTGATGTCACCCATCATATTCGTAACCGGATGCCCGAATGGAAACTTCGTTACGCGGGTGTTGAAAACCTGAGTCTTGCAGTGATGGGCTGCATCGTAAATGGGCCGGGTGAAAGCCGCCAGGCCGATATTGGTATCAGTTTGCCGGGTACGGGTGAATCGCCGGTTGCACCGGTATTTATTGACGGCGAAAAGGCCGCTACGCTCAGGGGTGATAACCTAACGCCTGATTTCCTCGCTTTGATTGATAAATATGTTTCGGAAAAATACCAAAGTATCAAGTCCTGAACCAGGAAACTCTCTTGCAGCCACCGCAGACCGTCACCTGCTTTATCAGCAATCGGTTCAGGATGTGGAAGCTGAAATTGATTTTATAGAACAAACATGGTCCGAGCTTCGGGGGCGTCCCGCCGTGTTTTTGCGGGAAGATTTTTGCGGAACTGCCAATACCGCGTGTGAATGGGTTATTCGTAATGAGGGCCACCAGGCTATTGGTGTTGACTTGGATAGAGATGTTTTGGATTGGGGCAGACAGAACAAACTGGTCGAGCTTGACCAGGAGCAGTCCGGACGTATCGAATTGTTACATGAAGATGTGTTGCAAACCCGCCCGGGCTTGGTGGACATCATCCTGGCGATGAATTTCAGTTATTACCTGTTTCTAAAACGTCATCAATTACGCGAGTATTTTGAAAACGCACTGGACGGACTGGTTTCCGATGGCATTCTGTTTCTCGACGCCTACGGCGGGTATGAGGCCCCGATGGTTTTAACTGAGCCACGCGAATGTCAGGACCATGATGGAAATGACTTCACCTATATCTGGGATCAGGCAGAATTCAACCCTATCGACTCCTGTATGACCTGTCATATCCATTTCGAGTTTCCCGACAAGTCACGAATGGAAAAGGCCTTCAGTTATCACTGGCGTTTATGGACCTTGCCAGAGCTAACAGAGATTTTGTATGAAGCAGGTTTCTCGAAAGTGGATGTTTACTGGGAAGGAACGGATGAAGAAAAGAACGAGGGTAATGGTATTTACACACCCTCGGAAACCGGGGACGCCGACCCGGGCTGGGTTTGCTACATAGTAGCGCAGGCTTAATTACTCACACCAATGGAGCAATCTGCCCATGGTATTCAATGTTATCAGCAATCAAATCCGGATCCATCCGGGTAACCGCAAACAGGCAACTACTACCATTATCGTGATGCGCGCAATCCACAATAACGGCTTTATAAGACTCATCACCACGTAATATTTTCAATTGCTCCAACGGGGCAGGGCAGATGACAGCAGAGGTGGTCAGAATCCGCGGATGGCGTTTTACTTTTCCAAGATAATGCGTTCGTGCGACAATTTCCTGGCCCGGATAACAGCCTTTGCGGAAATTTACTGCACCCAGTTGGTCAAAACCCAGCATTTGCGGTAAAAACTCACCACTACTTTTTCGACTCAACCAGGTAATACCCCGTTGTAATTCCCAGGTTTTCCAGGCGTTTTGAGCCGGTACGTTTATCTCCGCCCCATCCTCACCGGACACAAGGGCAAAACACCGGTCACTGTCAGGCGCAGGAATTATAAATGCAGTATCTGTTGAGGCTTGCTGTTCGCCGGATACCTGGCCTCCTGCCACCGTAACGGTCATCAATTCGATCACGACTTTTGCCCGCATTACATAAATCTTCAACCGATCTGCAACCGGTGATGCAAGGGGGCTCGACATAATGACGTAGAAAGCATCATCAATCCGGCAAACCAGCATCAGGGACAACACGCGGCCCTTAGGCTCACAGTAGCAGGCAAAAGTAGATTCCCCGGTTGACAAGGCGAGCACGTCCGCACTGAGTTGATTGTGTAAAAAATCACCTGCATCAACACCGCTGAAACGAACTGCTGAGAGATGAGGAAGCGCAATCATCTGCATGTTTTATCCTGTTCTGGCTGGTAAATGATTCACACTATCATTCTAACCCAAAACCGATACGCTGCAGCAGCAAATGAAGACAAAACCAGACTCGCGTGACAGTGGCATTAGCGTTACACTTAAGTGTCACTGAAGTACATCGGATAGCGGGGAGGCCATTCATGAAAAATAAGCAGCCACAAACGGCTCCTGTCCGCTCGAATTGCTCAGAAGAAACTTCCAGTAAACAAACCGAAATTGACGCTTTGCCCGATAAACCAGTTGAGGTGGGTGGCCCCAAGGGCCCTGAGCCCACCCGTTATGGTGATTGGGAAAATGCTGGTCGCTGTACCGATTTTTGATTTAATCTTTTCAGGGAATAAAGGCCGCTAATAATGAGTACCACGAAACGCCCAATGTCGCCCTATATGCTGGGAGCATATTACAAGTTCCAGATCACCTCCTTACTTTCTATCCTGAACCGCCTGACCGGTGTTTTTATGTCGGTGGTAACAGCACCTTTGTTGCTGTACTGGCTGGTTGCATTGGCAAGTGG
>Ga0164313_10003706_pt1 | contig 13604 bp, 11 predicted proteins | sample GuaBasSedimGuay4_FD_113735 | JGI IMG/M metagenome (GOLD analysis project Ga0164313, IMG submission 113735) | Subseafloor sediment microbial communities from Guaymas Basin, Gulf of California, Mexico - Guay4, Core 4569-4, 0-3 cm | ecosystem: Environmental > Aquatic > Marine > Hydrothermal vents... | reverse complement strand
TAGGCATTAATAATTTTATTACTAAAGGCTTTCCCTTGTTGTAATTTGTTCTCATCAAAAAGTAAATCGTTACCAGCTCCAGAGCTTAATAACATCATTCCTGCTCTTACAGCATCGGCGCTATAATCATCTATTAATTTTAAGGCGTCTGGAGAATTTCCTAATTGCTTAGACATTTTACGTCCTTGATTATCTCTAACAATTCCTGTAAAATATACATTATTAAAAGGCTTTTCGTCTCTAAATTCATAGCCTGCAAAAATCATTCTTGCTACCCAAAAGAAAATAATATCTGGACCCGTTACTAAGTCGTTTGTTGGATAGTAATAATTGATTTCCTTATTATCTGGATTTCTAATTCCATCAAAAACAGAAATTGGCCATAACCAAGAGGAAAACCATGTGTCTAAGGCATCGTTGTCTTGACGAAGATCTTCTAATGTTAGAAACCTCTCGACAGAGCCTGTCTTGAGCGAAGTCGAAAGGCTCGAGGAGACATTTAGTTTTTCTTGAGCTAATTTTAACGCTTCTTCTTTAGTTTCGGCAACTACAAAGTCTTCTTTTCCATCGCCATAGTAAAACGCTGGTATTTGTTGTCCCCACCATAGTTGGCGTGACACATTCCAATCTCTAATATTTTCTAACCAATGACGATAAGTATTCTCTATTTTCTTCGGGTATAATTTGATGTCCTGAGTTTCTAAAACTGCTTTTAAAGCAGGTTTTACCATCTCGTCCATTTTCAAAAACCATTGGTCAGAAAGTCTTGGCTCAATAACTGCTTTGGTTCTTTCAGAAACTCCTACATTATTTATATAACCTTCAACTTTAGATAAGCACCCTAATTCCTTTAATTCTTCAGAAATCTCTTTTCTTACTACAAAGCGATCTTTTCCTTGATAATGCATTCCGAAGCTATTCAAGGTTGCATCCTCATTAAAAATATCGATTACTTCAAGATTGTGTTTATCTCCTAAAGCTTTGTCATTCATATCATGAGCTGGAGTTACTTTTAAACATCCCGTACCAAACTCCACATCTACATAATCATCTTCAATAATAGGAATCACGCGATTACAAACAGGAACAATTGCTTTCTTCCCTTTTAAGTGCGTAAAACGCTCATCGTTAGGATTGATACAAATAGCAGTATCTCCCAAAATGGTTTCAGGCCTTGTAGTTGCAATGGTTAAGGTTTCATCAGATCCTTCAATTTTATAATTGATGTAATATAATTTTCCGTTTTGTTCAACATATTCTACTTCTTCATCAGACAAAGTCGTTTTTGCCTCAGGATCCCAGTTTACCATTCTATAGCCTCTGTAAATAAGTCCTTTGTTATAAAGGTTCACAAAAGTTTTAATAACGGCTTCACTCATATCATCATCCAATGTAAATTTTGTACGATCCCAGTCGCAGGAACATCCTAATTTCTTCAGTTGTTCTAAAATTACACCTCCATATTCATGAGTCCAATCCCAAGCGTGTTTTAAAAACTCCTCTCTAGTTAAATCGTTTTTATCGATTCCTTGTTCTTTTAGTTTCGCAACTACTTTCGCTTCAGTAGCAATAGAGGCGTGGTCTGTACCAGGCACCCAACACGCATTTTTTCCTTGTAAGCGCGCACGACGAATCAACACATCTTGTATTGTATTGTTAAGCATATGTCCCATATGCAAAATTCCGGTTACGTTTGGTGGCGGAATTACAATGGTATAGGGTTCTCTTTCATCAACTTCAGAATGGAAATAATTATTTTCCATCCAGTAGTTATACCACTTATCTTCTACATTTTGAGAGTTATAATTTGCTTCTAAAGCCATTTTGGTCTAATTTTTGAAATATAATTTGCAAAAGTAGTTATAACCTTAAGATTATAAAAGTGAATAAATTATTTTGCGAATGTTTTAAAGTTATCTACATTAGCAATTACTAAAACCCCTTATTATGAAAAAAATTGCAATTATAGCTTTATTAGCTATCGTATGTTTCACTCAACAAGCCAATGCACAAGCTAAAATGGAGTTTAAAGCCGAAACCATTGATTATGGTGAAATCCTTAAAGGTAGTGATGGAGTACGTGTTTTTGAATTTACAAATACAGGTGATGAACCTCTAATAATATCTCAAGTAAAATCTTCTTGTGGTTGTACAGTACCCTCAAAACCAGATGGCCCTGTTGCTCCTGGAGAATCGAGTACTATTTCTGTTAAGTATGACACGAAGCGAGTTGGACCTATTAGAAAAACAGTAACTGTTTATTCTAACGCAGACGAACCCATTAAATCTTTAAAGATTAAAGGAAAAATATTAGAAGACGGAAAAAGTGTTTTAGAAAAAACTAAATAATATACCGTATCTCATAAAATTTTAAAAATGGTTTCAAAATTAATTGAAACCATTTTTTTTTATAGAATCTCTTTTAAGTAGAATTTCTTCTTTAAAATAGTTCCATTTCTTTTTACTTTAAGCATAATCTTTTTACCATCTTTTGAAGCAAACAATCCGATTAACTCATGTAATTTGTATTGATGAGTATCTTTCCCGTTAACCGAGATAATTTCATCTCCCACAAAAACATCTGCTAATGCAGCTGGAGAACCTTCTCTTATTTCTGAAACAATATATCTTGGTGCTAGATAGAAATTATAAACTTCAGAAAGTGAAATATTCGTTGCTCCACTTACATCTGTTTTTTCATTATTATGCTTAAAGCTCTTATCTGACACTAGAACAACTCCATCATGCTTAAGCGTTAAGCCGCTCATATTATAATGAAAAGGAGCCTTAAAATTTTTGTTCTTTTTTAATGAAATTGATTTATTTGGATAGTTATAAATAATGTTAAATCGTTTTAAAATATCACCCCCTAAACTTCCTTCTCGTTCTTTAAAAAACTTAATATTCCCTATTGATTCCTTGTCTGGAAAAGCAGCCTTTACATTTTTTAGTTCAAATGTTCCGAGTCTCATTTTTGTTAATTTAGTCCTTTTTCCATGAATTCCACCACTAATCCCTTGTCCTAGAAAATCATCAAACGAATTTTTTAAAGAATTATCGATAAAATCTTCATCATCAAAAATCCAAATAGCATCACTAGAGCCAGAATCTATTAAAAGCGTAAGTTCCTTTGAAAAATTTGAAGCAAAAACATCAATATCTATATAAGCCTTCTTGTTTTGAAAAATAATATCAAAATGCTCGCATTTCTTACACGCTTTAGATTGATAGGTATCAGGGTTATAAAAAGAAAGTTTTTTTGAAGAATAGTTGGTCTCTACTACAAAACTTTTAAAAAATTCATAACCTACAATTCCGTGAATTGGAATTCCCATCCGTGTAGAAAGATTAAGAGATTTATCGAATATCACATAAATTGTGTGATCTTTATCGAACGCTTCCCCAATTTTTAAAGTGTTTTTCTCACTCTTCAATGCAGGAATACTCCCACCTTCACCTAGTCCCTTTAATTTTACACTTGTTGCATTATTTAACTGAAGTGAGTCTACTTCAGCAACACTAAACATAATAGTTGAGCTTACACCAGTGTCTAATAAAAAAATTAGAGAAGTTCCATTTACTTCAACGGGAATCACCACCAAATTATTAATTAACTTGAAAGGAATTTTATCTTTTTCTAAATCTAGCGGAAGCAAAAACCCCTCTTGTGAATATCCGTTTGCAGCAATACAAATCAAGATATTTAAAAGTACAATTACTCTTTTTATTTTTCTAGCAGTTTTCAATAATATCAAGTGAGCTAAAAATAGCAAAAGAGATATAAATAAGGGTAAATTTTAAGAAATATTTTGCAACTTTGTTGTCTAAATTTATATAATATGCCTTCAATATCGAATAAAGGGAAAAACATGCCGGAATCACCCATTAGAAAGTTGGTTCCTTTTTCTGAAAAAGCTATCAAAGCTGGGAAAAAAATATATCATTTAAACATCGGGCAACCAGATATTAAGACACCACAAGTCGCCTTAGATGCTGTTACAAATAACAAACTAAAAGTAATTGCTTATTCTCGTTCTGAAGGATCGCAAGAATACCGGGAGAAAATTTCTAATTATTACAAAAAAAATGAAATTCCTGTTGAAGCCAATGATATTATCGTAACCACCGGAGGTAGTGAAGCCTTACTTTTCGCTATGGGAACCATCGCAGATCAGGGTGATGAGATTATTATCCCAGAGCCTTTTTATGCAAATTATAACGGATTTGCAACAGCTTCAGGAGTGAAAATTGTTCCGGTAATTTCAAAAATTGAAGATAATTTTGCACTGCCTTCTATTTCTGAATTCGAAAAATTAATCACCCCGAAAACCAGAGCGATTATAATATGTAATCCTGGAAATCCAACAGGGTATTTATATTCAAAAGAAGAAATCCAAAAACTAGCTACTATTGTTTTAAAGCACGATTTGTTTTTAGTGGCAGACGAAGTGTATCGTGAATTCACTTACGATGGAGTAGAACATTATTCAATTCTTCAGGAAGAAAGTCTAGCTCAAAATGGAATTATCATCGATTCTGTTTCAAAAAGATACAGTATGTGTGGCGCTAGAATTGGTTGTTTGGTTTCAAAAAACAAAGAAATAATTTCAACCGCACTAAAATTTGCACAGGCACGATTAAGTCCGCCAACCTATGCGCAAATTGCTAGTGAAGCTGCTTTAGAGACGCCTCAAAGTTATTTTGACGAAGTAATCGTAGAATATAAAGAAAGAAGAGATACCCTTGTTAAACATTTACAGGAAATCCCTAATGTAAAAGTTGGGATACCTAAAGGTGCTTTTTATTGCATTGCGGAACTTCCTGTAAAAAATAGTGATGATTTTGCCCAATGGCTTTTAGAGGAATTTGACCTTGATGGCGAAACGATAATGGTCGCTCCTGCTGCTGGTTTTTACTCCTCTCCTGGAGTAGGGCTAAATCAGATAAGAATTGCTTATGTCTTAAAGAAAGAGGATTTGATCAAATCTGTTGAAATTTTAAAAGTTGCACTAGAACAATATTCTGAATAATGCTGATTGAAGAAAACAAATCATTAAAAAACTACAACACTTTCGGGATCGATTGTGCTGCTCGTTATTTTGTTTCGGTTTCTTCAATACCTGAACTCATCAATGTCTTAAAAAGCAAGGTTCACCAAAACATATTTATACTTGGCGGAGGCAGTAATATGCTACTTACCAAAGATATTGATGCTTTAGTAATTCATATTAACTTAAAGAGTATTAAAGTTATTTCTGAAGAGGAACATCACGTAATCCTTTCTGTAATGGGTGGCGAAAACTGGCACGAATTTGTTCAATATTGTATTAATAATGACTATGGCGGAGTCGAAAATCTGTCATTGATTCCAGGTAATGTAGGTACTGCTCCTGTCCAGAATATTGGTGCTTATGGTGTAGAGTTAAAAGATGTATTTGAAAGTTGTAAAGCTATTTCGATTTCTGATTTATCTGAAAGAGAATTTTCAAATTCAGAGTGTCAGTTTGAGTATCGTAATTCCATTTTTAAAAATGTTTTAAAAGGAAAGTTTATTATTACTGAAGTAGTTTTTAAGCTTACCAAAAACAATCATAAAAAGAATATTGATTATGGGGCAATTCAGGAGCAATTATCATATAACAATATAAAAACTCCTACTCTAAAAGACATTTCTGAAGCCATTATTGAGATTCGTCAATCTAAACTTCCCGATCCAAAAATCATTGGCAATAGTGGAAGTTTCTTTAAAAATCCAGTTGTTGATAATGATGTTTTTAAAAATTTCATCAAACAAAATCCTAAGGCTCCTTATTATACAATTTCAGATTCTGAAACAAAAATCCCTGCAGGCTGGTTAATAGAACACGCTAGTTTTAAAGGAAAACGATTTGGTGATGCTGGTGTTCATGACAAACAAGCTTTAGTTCTGGTGAACCATGGAAATGCAACTGGCAAGGAAATTTTAGAACTTGCTAATAAAATTCAAAATAAGGTAAAAGAGCAATTTGGAATCACCATTACTCCTGAAGTAAATATAATTTAAGTTCTTACCTTCTAACTTTTATTTTAGTAAGAATAAATTCTTATAATTCTTAAATAAGATACCCATTCTTAAAGGGAATTTGTATTTTTGCATATTAATTCTTTATTATGAAAATTGTATTAATCACAATCGTATTATTACTTCTAGCTGTTGCAGGAATTGCCATAAAAATTTGGGGAAAAAAAGATGGAAAGTTTGCAGGCACTTGTGCCAGTCAAAGCCCATTTTTAAACAAAGAAGGCGAATCTTGTGGCTTCTGCGGAAAAGCACCAGACCAATTTGATTCTTGTACCGAAGATCATCAAAAATAATTAATTGCTCTTTATGGTATTACTTTACTTTCTTGCTTTTGTAGTACTTATAAATTGTTTTTATTATCTTCTTTTTACAAAATTTACTTTCTCACATCCTGCTAAAAAAAACAATATTGAATTGTTTCCAGTTTCATTAATTGTTTGTGCAAAAAATGAAGCGGAAAATTTAAAAACACACATCCCTTTTTGGTTAGAACAAGAGTATCCAGATGTTGAAATTATTTTAATTAATGATGCTTCTTACGATGATACTTTAGAAGTGATGGAGTCCTTTGCTGAAAAGAATTCCAATATAAAAATTGTGGATGTTGAAAACAATGAAGCCTTTTGGGGAAGTAAAAAATATGCACTTACCCTCGGAATTAAAAAAGCAACCAATCACAGACTAATCTTTACAGATGCAGATTGCAAGCCTTCTTCCAATCAATGGCTGAAAGAGATGGCCTCAAATTTAAAAGACGACAAACAGTTGATTCTTGGTTTTGGTGGGTATCAAAAATATTCTGGTTTTTTAAATAAATTAATCCGTTTTGAAACATTAATGACAGCTGTTCAATATTTTTCTTATGCTGAAATGGGAATGCCTTATATGGGAGTTGGAAGAAATATAGGCTATACCAGTAAGTTGTTTTATGACAATAACGGATTTATGTCACATATGGAGATCCCTTCAGGGGATGATGATTTATTTGTAAACCAAGTAGCAACAAAAAAGAATACCGCTATTTGTTTTTCTGAAGAATCATTTACTTATTCCGTTCCTAAAAAATCGTGGAAAGAATGGATACTTCAGAAAAAAAGACATGTGACTACTGCTAAACATTATAAATTTCAGCATAAATTTTTATTGGGATTATACTACAGTTCTCAACTTCTATTTTGGGTTTTAGCTTTAGCTTCGTTACTCTTCTTAGACTGGAAAATACCTGTAATTATTATTGCTTTCCGATTTTTAATTCAATTTTTAATTATTGGTAAAGCAGCTTTAAAACTCAAGCAAAAAGACCTTATTTATTTACTACCCTTTTGGGAATTATTTTTAGTTCTCATACAATTGAGTATCTTTATTTCCAATAGTTCTTCAAAACCTACTAAGTGGAAATAACGAAACAAGACGTATTAATTCGAATAAAAGAGGCGAAAAAAGGTTCTCAATCTTCTTTTAAATTTTTGCTAGATTATTTTTGGAACGACGTTTATGGCTTTCAGTTAAAGAGAGTTAAAAATGAATATGAAGCTGAGGATATTACTATTGAAAGCTTTTCTAAAGCCTTTGATAAAATCGATACTTTCAACGAAAAATATGAGTTTGGCACTTGGATAATTACCATTTCCAAAAACATACAGATTGATAAAAGCAGGAAGAAAAATGCTGCGATTCATTCACAATCCTCAGACACATCAGACGAACAAGTAAAGAGAATTCCAGACGACGCTCCTACTCCTGAAGATAAGTTAATTACCAAGCAAAATCTTGCCGAACTTCTTAGCTATATAAAGAAGTTAAAACCTCATTATCAGGATGTAATCAATTTGCGATATTTCCATGAAATGAGCTACCTTGAAATAGCCGATGAATTAGGAGAGCCGCTCAATAATGTAAAAGTAAGATTGCTTAGAGCAAGAAAATTACTGTCTGAAATCATTACAGAAAATCATACTAATTGAAGCTTTCTCTCAAAAAATTGGGACCAGGATTTCTCTTTGCTGGAGCCGCTATAGGGGTTTCTCATTTAGTTCAATCTACTAGAGCAGGAGCCGATTTTGGCTTTGGCTTACTTTGGGCATTAGTCCTTATAAATTTAGTAAAATATCCATTTTTTCAATTTGGCCCTCGCTATGCTTCCGCAACAGGCGAAAGTTTATTAGAAGGATACTACAAATTAAGTAAGTGGGTTTTAGTGGCTTATATCATTATCACTTTTGCTACAATGTTTACCATTCAAACTGCTGTTACTATTGTTACCGCAGGAATTGCCTCCTCCCTTTTTGGAGGAAGCTCTTTAGTGTTTTGGACAGCCATTATTATAGGAATTTGCGCTATTATTTTAATGATGGGCAGATACAAAGTGCTGGACTCTCTAATGAAAATTATTGTGGTATTCCTTACTATAAGTACCATTATTGCAGTTGCCCTGGCTGTAAAACCTACTACTGCTATCGATTTTTCTCAAATTATTCCTTCAGATGCTATATCGGTTGCTTTTTTAATTGCTTTTATGGGATGGATGCCTGCACCTTTAGATATTTCTATTTGGCACTCTGTTTGGACAGTGGAGAAAAAGAAACTAAACCCTTCAATATCTACAAAACAATCTCTTTTCGATTTTAATGTTGGTTATGGAACTACTATTATTTTGGGGATCGGATTTGTGTCTTTAGGCGCTTTAGTTATGTTTGGAAGCGGAGAACATTTTTCAGCCAAAGGAGGTGTATTTGCAAATCAGTTAATCAATATGTACACACATAGTTTGGGAAATGGCGCAAAGATTATCATCGGAATCGCAGCTTTAACCACCATGTTTAGCACTACACTAACTACCATAGACGCCTCACCCAGAGTGATGCAAAAAAGTACCGAAATATTTACTGATCAAAAATTCCCAAAAGGCTATTTATTTTGGTTGTTACTATTGGTACTTGGAACTCTTGCTATCTTTTTCTTTTTTATATCTGAAATGGGGCTCCTTATAAAAATAGCAACCATCCTTTCATTTTTAACAGCTCCCTTTTATGCGATAGTAAATTACAAGCTGCTCACCGGGAAACACACCCCAAAAGATGCACAACCTTCTCAATTTTTAAAAGTTTATAGTCTAATTAGTATTGTTATTCTGTTGGCTTTTAGCGTTTGGTATCTTAGTACTTTGTGAAAATTTAATAAAGGAATCTTCGTATATTTGCCACCTATTATGAGTATAGGAACTACAGAAAAAAAACAGTTTACACCCAAGCCAAAATGGCTTCGGGTAAAGCTTCCTACTGGTAAAAAATATACCGATTTAAGAAGTTTGGTAGATAAATATAAACTCAATACCATTTGTACTTCTGGGAGTTGTCCTAATATGGGTGAATGCTGGACAGAAGGTACTGCCACATTTATGATTCTCGGTAATATTTGCACACGTTCTTGTGGATTTTGTGGTGTAAAAACAGGAAGACCTGAAACTGTGGATTGGGATGAACCTGAAAAAGTAGCGCGTTCTATCAAGTTGATGAAAATTAAACACGCGGTGATTACTTCTGTAGATCGTGATGATTTAAAAGATATGGGATCCATACTTTGGGCTGAAACAGTAAAAGCTATTAGAAGAATGAATCCAGAAACTACTCTGGAAACATTAATTCCAGATTTTCAAGGGGAAACTCGAAATCTTGACAGAATCTTAGCGGTACAACCTGAAATTATTTCTCATAATATGGAAACGGTAAAACGTCTATCCAGAGAAGTGAGAATCCAGGCCAAATACGAACGCAGTTTAGAAGTTTTAAAATATTTAAAAGAACAAGGTGCTCCCAGAACTAAAAGTGGAATTATGTTAGGTTTGGGAGAAACTGTAGAGGAAGTATTACAAACCATGAAAGATTTACGAAATGTTGGCCTAGATATTATTACTATTGGTCAATATCTTCAGCCTTCTAAAAAACATCTTTCGGTTAAAGAATTTATCACTCCAGAACAGTTTAAAAAATACGAAACTATCGGATTGGAAATGGGCTTCCGCCATGTAGAAAGTGGTGCTTTGGTACGCTCTTCTTATAAAGCTCAAAAACACTTAAAATAATAGTCAAAAACTATGGAAAAGACTGTTAAAATTGGCATCAACGGATTTGGAAGAATAGGCAGAACCTTGTTCAGGTTGCTTATGAATCATCCAACCATTCAAGTAGCGGCAATCAATGACCTTTCAGATACTAAAACAATGAGTCATCTGTTAAAATACGACAGTATTCACGGTGTTTTAGAGGATGAAATAAGTTATTCAGAGAATGAAATTATTGTTGGTAAAAGACCTATTCGTTTTACTTCAGAAAAAGATATTGAAAATATAAATTGCGAGGAACTTGATTTTGTTATTGAATGTTCAGGAAAGTTTAAAACTAGAGAACAATTAAAGCATCATATCTCAAACGGAGCAAAAAAGGTGATTTTATCGGTTCCACCACAAGACGATTCTATAAAAATGGTAGTTATGGGAGTTAATGATACCATTATTACTTCAGAAGATACTATTATTTCAAACGCATCGTGTACTACTAATAATGCAGCGCCTATGCTACAAATAATCAATGATTTTTGTGGAATAGAACAAGCATATATTACAACGGTGCATTCCTATACAACCGATCAAAGTTTACACGATCAACCTCATAGGGATTTACGAAGAGCCCGTGCTGCAAGTCAGTCGATTGTACCAACAACAACAGGAGCTGCCAAGGCATTAACAAAAATATTTCCTGAGTTAGATTCAGTTATAGGAGGTTGTGGAATTAGAGTTCCTGTTCCCAATGGATCTTTAACAGATATTACAATAAATGTAAAAAAAGAAGTTAGTATTGAATCCATAAATAAAATATTCAAAAAAGCTTCAGAAACCAACTATAAAAATATACTTCAATATACCGAAGACCCTATTGTATCAGTAGATATTATAGGCAATAAACATTCTTGTATTTTTGATGCAGGAATGACTTCAGTAATTGGAAAAATGGTAAAAATTATTGGTTGGTATGATAATGAAGTTGGGTATTCATCGAGAATTATAGAATTAATCCTACAAATATCTAGGAAATAAGTATATTTAGCACTGAAGTATAAGTACTTTATGAGTAATCTTTTTAAAAAATACTTACTAATAATCCCCTTATTAGTTAGCCTCTTTTATGTGCAAATTGGATCTGCACAAGAGGTTAAACCTGATACGCTTTCGCTTATAAAAAATCACCAGAGAGAGGCAACTAAAGCTGTACTTGAACAAGATTTTAACAAAGCAATCATCAATCTTAATAGAGCTTGTGATTTAGTTACTCCAACAAAAGACATTTTACTAAAGGCAAGTGTAAATGCAAGTTTTGCAGAATTTCACTATAACTTACACAACTACAATAAAGCAGCTTCCGGCATTATTAAAGCAATGGCTCAATTAAATGAAACGGAAGATAAGCTTCAAAAAGCAAAAGCCTTTCGCCTTTATGGAATGATTTTAACAGAGACTAGGAAGTTTAGTGAAGCTGAAAAGTATTTAAAGGATGCTGATAAACTTTTTACTGAAATAAAAGATGAAAAAAATCAAGTTTTAACTTTAGTTGCTTTCGGAAATCTTGAAATCAAAAGAGGAAGTCCTAATGTTGCCATCAATTATTATGAAGCCGCCTTACCTTATTTAATTTCGAATAAGATCTCACGTACAGTAGCCTCGGTTTACCTAAAAGAAGCAGAGTGTCTTCTATTATTAAATAATCCAGAGAACAATAGTACTTTAAGCCAAGTAAAAGAATTATTGGCCAAGGCGTTGGTTATTATTGATTCTAATTCATATTCTGAATTAAAAATTAATAGCCATAGAATTTCCTCTTTAATTGCAATAAGAGAAGGAAATCTTGATGAAGCTACTATCTATTTAAGTGCTTATTCTCAACAGAAAGATTCTATTTACAATGTATATTTAAACACTATTTCTGCTGATATTGAAAGAAATTCGAATGTTGGTGATTTAAATGAAATCATCGCATCACAACAAGATGACTTAGATAAAAAACAAAAGTCGATTAATTTTGGTAAAATGACGACAGGCTTGAGTGTAGCTTTAATCATCATACTCTCCCTTTTGGCACTTTCTTTATTTAAAAATAACAACTTGCGTGCAAAGGCAAACGATCTATTAAAAGATAAAAACATTGAGCTAACACTAGCTAAAGAAAAGGCTGAAAGAGCATCATTAGCCAAAGCACAATTCCTCTCAACCATTACCCATGAGTTAAGAACACCACTTTATGCAGTAACTGGATTAACTCATTTATTGTTAGAAGAAGACCCTAAACCAGACCAAAAAGAACACTTAAATTCGTTAAAGTTTTCGGGTGAATATTTACTTTCTCTAATTAATAATATTCTTGATTTAAATAAACTAGAAGCCAATAAAGTTGAAATTGAAAAAACAACTTTCAGTCTTAAAAAACGGATTAATGATGTGCTAATTGCATTAAAGAAAACTGCCGAAGATCGCAAAAACAGTTTGCATTTTGAATATGACGAATCCATCCCCGAAAAATTAATTGGCGACCCACTAAAACTTTCACAAGTACTTATTAATTTAATAGGAAACTCTGTAAAATTTACTCAAAATGGTGATGTTACTATTCGAGTTCAAAACATAGGAAGTAAAAAAGGAAAAGTGAATCTTCACATCGAAATTGAAGATAATGGAGTTGGTATTTCTAAGAAAAAACAGAAAAGTATTTTTGAAACCTTTAATCAAGGTTCGCTTCAAATTAATAGAAAATTTGGTGGTTCTGGTCTTGGGCTTTCTATTGTTAAAAACTTACTGGAGTTAATGAACAGTAAAATTTATTTGGAAAGCACATTGGGTCAAGGGTCAAAATTCTCGTTTGATATTTCATTTAATGTTTCTGAAGAACATGGAGAAGATGTGAATCTAGAAAAAGTGAAATTTAAAATTGATTATAAAGCTTTAGAGAATGTTTCTATTTTGGTAGTTGAGGATAACAAAATAAACCAAATGATTACCAAGAAAATTCTTGAAAAAAACAAATTGGTTTGTCAAGTAGCTGACAATGGCATGGATGCAATTAAAATGGTTCATGAGAATAATTTTGAAGTTATATTAATGGATATCCATATGCCGGGCATTAGCGGTATAGAAACCACTGAACGCATACGAGAATTCGATAAGCAAATCCCAATTATAGCTTTAACTGCGGTTACTATCGACGAAAACTTAGATGAATTCTACAAGGCAGGGTTTAATGAAATTATCCCGAAACCATTTAAACCAGAAGATTTCTTCGAAAAAATTTACAGAACATTAGAAGCTAGTAAATCTGCAGTAGATTAATCAACATCCCCAACGCCCTCAATTTCTTCCACAATATATTCTTTAAAAAACTCTTCTTGCTCTTTTAGAATTATGGTCTTTATTGGCAAATAATAAATGGCAAATTTATCGAGTTTAGGTTGTAACCTCATATAATCTTTTTCAGTAGTAAGGATTATATCTTTCTTTTTA
>Ga0164313_10003705_pt1 | contig 13605 bp, 12 predicted proteins | sample GuaBasSedimGuay4_FD_113735 | JGI IMG/M metagenome (GOLD analysis project Ga0164313, IMG submission 113735) | Subseafloor sediment microbial communities from Guaymas Basin, Gulf of California, Mexico - Guay4, Core 4569-4, 0-3 cm | ecosystem: Environmental > Aquatic > Marine > Hydrothermal vents... | reverse complement strand
TTTTGGCAAAAGCAATATGCTCATCGATATTATCCGGAGTGACATTACGCAATTCATAATAAGAGTTAAGATATTCGGCACTTCTGCGGCTCTCCACACCCAATGGAAGGCCATAGTCTCGCTCCAGCTGGTCTATATCATCCAAAAGATTATCTTTGGCAGTGACGATCAATGCTGCGCCTACTCCCTGAAGCTTAACTTCCGTAACAGCATCGGCCGTGAACAATTTATACCCGTCCCGGTCTTCAGCATCTATCCTGGCATACGGATCGGTAGCCAGCAAATTGACAGCTACTTCATCATCCCAAACAACATTAAGCCATTCTCCGAAGTGTGTCCGGTCTTTAACAGGCAATTGCATTAGGGTAAACTCGTCAATTTCAGTCCGACGTTTTACACCAAATTCAGCCATGTGGTACTCGAGTTTTTTCAGCTCAAACCCTATATAATTATCAGTGATGTTCAATCCGATTGTAGCTTCATAATCCGTCAACTCAAAATTCACAATCAGATCATCTCCGGATCTGTAAACGGAATCCGCGGCGAACTTCATCTTCTTTGCCGGGTAAGCCAGCATCACCTCATTGTCATAAGGCCGGTATTGAGTGATAGAAAAAACGGGTATCTTTTTAGAAGTTTCCAGGCATTCCTGTCCAGTAGGTTTGTGTATCAGACTACGGGCTGTGCCATCCGTGTTGAGCACAAGACGCATATCTGCATTTTCGATAGTAATTCCAGATATATTTTCATCTGAATTGTGCATCGTACAACTTATTGAAAACCATAATAATATTATGGCCGGCAAAAAAGAAATATGAAAATTACTCATAATAAAAACAGTTAATTAAATCATCAATCTATTATCTTATCAGTCATTACTGCATATTTAATGCAATAGTTAATTCATCTGAATTTTGATGCATAATGAAAATTTGACGGTAATCCGCCGGTATGCCAAAAAAGAACATTTGACTCAGGTTCAATTTTTTTATTTTCGAGATAATCCAGCATCCCATAAAAAGCTCTTGCTGTATATACCGGATCTAATATAATGCCTTCAGTTCTCGCAAGTTCAAAAATTGCTGCTCTTTCATTATCAGTCATCACGCCATAACCGGCCTTATCGTAATCTCTAATAAATCTGATATCCTTTATGTGAAAATCCTTTCTTATATTTAATAATTCTTTTCCCTTATTTATAAGATTCAAAATATACTCCTCTGTAGGAATACCATATGTTTCGGCTTTATCAATATTGATTGGAATGAGTTCTGCGTTAAGATCAAATAAATCTATACCCAATGTTAGTCCGGCCTGTGTACCGCCTGAACTCGAAGCAAAAAAAATGTAATCAATATTGTGGTCATATTCAATCAATTGATCTTTCAGTTCCTTAACCGCACTTACATATCCCAAAGCACCAGTGATATTGGATCCTCCATACGGTATTATGAAACATTTTTTACCCTTTGAATCAAGATCTGATTTTAATTGTTCAATTTCTTCTCCTTTTCTGTTTTCTCCTGCAAAATGAATATTTGCTCCCAATAAATATGAAAGCAATAAATTTCCATCATACACTTCGGGTTTAGAACCTCCCAACAATAAATGGCATTCTAAGCCAGCCACTGTACATGCCGCAGCAGTTTGACGACAATGATTTGATTGTTGTGCCCCAGCAGTAATAACTGTGTCACAGTCATTATCCAAGGCTTCCTGAATCAAATATTCAAGTTTTCTGGTTTTATTTCCCCCAGAAGCCAATCCAGTATTATCATCTCTCTTGATAAAAAGATTATAGTCAGGATATTTTTTTGATAACCTTTTAAGGGGTTGTAGCGGAGTTGGGAAAAAACCTAAATCAAATTTGTGTCTAAGCATTGTACTTGTGAATTATTTAGCTTTAAATAAATATACCATAATTATTCTTCCGTTTATTAATAACATTATTTCAAACTCCTACACTGAACTTTCCTTTTGAATAAGAATTGGTGACGAATAAAACACTACAGGAATATTATTATCATTTACTCCAAATTCACCCTGGATCCATAATCTAACTTTTCGCCCGAGTTCAATAAATCCGGGATCCACCGAAGTAATCGAAGGGGTAACCATATCTGTAATCTCAGAATTATCACAACTTATAATTGAAGCCTGTTGAGGGATCATTATATTATTTGCCTTGAGCCGCGATAAGAGATAAACTGCTTCCGAATCTGATTCAGCCATTATTCCTATAGGATTCTTACTATTTTTTATGATAGACAAGAGATGATACCAATCGGAAATTATGCCCATGCGCTTACTATTTTGTGGCACTGCATTATTAAATGCATTACGCATTTTAGTGAAAACAGAATTATCATCCGAATTTCTGGAAAAGTAGAACAACTGTTCAATACCATGGACCTTAAAATGATCGACAGCTAAATTAACACAGGTGTTGTAATCACACAGAAATACAGGATCTTTCGTTATGGATGGCGCCTTGTCTATCCAACCGATTTTTATCCTTCGTTTAAAAGGCATTAAAATTCTATCTGTTTCTTCTTCCTTGCCCGGTACAGGTATGACCAAAATATGGTCGATTGCTTGTCGTGTAATGAGATCCTCCAATAAAGATCTCAAAGTTTTTTCAGGCTGCCTGATTTCATTGACCTGGATAGAGATGTTTTCACCCATTTCATCAGTCAACCCCTGATAAAGAGGTTTAATATATACGCCATCAATTTTGCACAACAAAGCCACCCTTAAACTTATTTTGTCACGTGTGGACACAAAATATCCTTTACCCTGTTTTGGCTGCAAAATATTTCTTTGTACAAGGTTTTCCAGACTCAACCGTACCGTTTCCCTGCTAACATTAAATTTAGATGTTATTTGACTTATTGATGGAATTATATCACCGGGAACCCATTCTTCATTTTGTATTTGAGTCAAAACCCAATTTCGAATTTTTTCTTTTAATGAAAATGAAGAAATTTTTGATGTTTTCACTATGCTATACTATGCTATTCTGTTCGTATAACAATTATATCACAATTTAGCCAAAATACCAATATTATTGCGCTTTTTTATACATATATATACTCTACCATTCTATACCACAAGGCACATGCAGAATCACATAAAGGTTTGCAGTAGACGGAATTCCTATTCTTCGTTCTGATAACATCAGCTGGACTTGGCCTGGATATTCAAAGTTTCATCATCACTCCTGAAAAGCAACAAAGTGTAAAAATGGACAAAAAAAGTAAAGTTGTTTTAGGATTATCATCAGAAAAATGGAAGTATTGCCAATAGAAAAATCTGTTTGCAAAAAAGATTTGAAAATAGAAGCAAGTTAGGAATAGCTGAGCAAGGAAATTTAGGATAATGAATTATCAGAACCCGAATAAGTATTTGTATTAAATAAATCTAAATAATAAGAGTTATAGCATAAAATGTCTTCTCAACAAAAAGTTAGTATAATTGATATCCTGGAAGTTGCAGGAATGATAAAAAATGGTTCATCGGTAGTTACAGGTGGTTTTGTGGGTTGTGCATATCCGGAAGATATAACAGTAGCTCTCGATAAACAATATGTTAAAACCGGAACACCAAAAAATTTAACCTTAATCTACACTGCGGGACAAGGTGATGGTAATAATCGCGGACTAAATCATTTTGGTCATGAAGGGATGGTTAAACGTGTTATTGGAGGGCATTGGGGACTTGCACCTTCACTTGGAAAATTAGCATCAGAAAATAAAATAGAAGCATATAATTTCCCCCAGGGAGTTATTAGTCATCTTTTTCGTGAAATTGCTGCCGGCAATCCGGGAAGAGTAACTAAAGTAGGATTGCATACATTTGTTGACCCACGATATGGTGGCGGAAGACTAAATTCAAAAACTAAAGAAGAATTAGTTGAAGTTATAACTATAGCTGGTTGTGAAATGCTTTTTTATAAAGCTTTTTCACTTGATATTGCATTACTTCGTGGTACTTTCAGTGATTCATTTGGTAATATTTCTTTCGAAAGAGAAGTCATATCTTCTGAAGCTCTTTCTATTGCAATGGCAGTAACAAATTGCGGCGGAAAGGTGATTGTTCAGGTTGAACAGATGGTTGATGATTATTCAAGAGACCCTAAAAATATTCAAATTCCCGGTATTTATGTTGATGCAATTGTTCTTTCAAAACCGGCTAATCATGCACAAACCTTTGCAACACAATTTAATAAGAATTATACTGTACAGGGTAATATTGATTCTATAGAATTGCCTAAAATTCCAAATGGACCAAGAAGATATATTGCTAAGAGAGCTTTTCAAGAGATTATTCCCGACTCAATAGTAAATTTGGGCATCGGTTTACCGGAAGGTGTGGCTCAGATAGCTATGGAAGAGGGTGTCCTTGATAAAATGACATTAACAGTTGAACCGGGTCCAATAGGTGGAGTACCGGCATCTGGATTAAATTTTGGCGCTTCTACTTTTCCTCATGCAATTATTGACCAACCTTATATGTTTGATTTTTACGATGGCGGGGGCCTTGATATAGCTTTTCTTGGAATGGCTGAAGTGGATCAAAAAGGGAATGTAAATGTAAGTAGATTTAATGGTCGTATTACCGGAGCCGGCGGTTTTATTAATATATCACAAAATGCGAGTGTTGTGGTTTTTACCGGCACATTTACTGCCTGTGGCTTAGAAATAGAATTTGAGGACGGGAAACTTAAGATAAAAAAAGAAGGGAAGTTCGATAAATTCATCGAAAATGTTGAACAGCTTACATTTAATGGTGAATATGCCGCTAAAAAGGAAAAAAAAGTAATCTATATTACTGAAAGAGCTGTCTTTAAATTAATAGATTCAGGTTTGGAACTAATTGAAATTGCCCCGGGAATTGATTTGGATAAAGATATTTTAAACCACATGGACTTTAAACCGAATATAGGTAAAAATATAAAAATAATGTCACAAAAAATATTTGCAAAAATTTAATTCTAAAGGATGGATATTAAGAATAAACATTGCGTTGTTACCGGCGCCGGTAGAGGTTTAGGAAAAGAGATTGCAACTCAATTGTTAAAAAAAGGCGCTTTAGTTCATGCTTGCGATATTAGTGATGAAGCAATGCAAAGTTTAAAAAAGGATACAGAAGGTTTAAATATCACATATAATGTGTGCGATGTCAGCAACGAAGAGAGTGTCGTTGCAATGTTTAACAAATTAGAAAAAGTTGACGTGCTAATAAACAACGCTGGCATTACTTGTGATGGTTTGTTCGTCAAGGTAAAAGACAATAACACAACTACTATGTCACTCAATGATTTTCAGAACGTTTTAAATGTTAATCTTGTTGGAGTTTTTCTTTCAGCTCGTGAAGCTGCTGCAAAAATGGCTAATGGAGATGGTGGAGTTATTATTAATATTTCATCTGTTTCACGTGCCGGTAATTTTGGACAAACTAATTATTCCGCAGCAAAAGCTGGCGTTGATGCTATGACAATTACCTGGAGCAAAGAACTTGCAAAATATAATATTCGTTGTGCAGCAATTGCACCAGGTTATATTAACACCGAAATGGTAGCAAAAATAAATCCAAAAATAGCAGATCGTATTAAGGCACAAATTCCATTAAACCGTATGGGTGAAATGAATGAAATAGCAGAAACCGTAAACTTTATCATTAACAATGATTTTGTAAATGGCAAAATATTAGAAATTGATGGTGGACTTCGTATTTAATTTATAAAGGTATATAGCATATTTTTTATACGTATTAATTATTAAAGAAATAACTACGTTAAAATTCTTATTGATTTTAATTCAGGTTATTCCTAACAATGGAATTTTTTATTTATCAAATTGCGGTACTTTTAATTGAATACCGCCCTTTATTGAGGACTCATGAGCAACAATACCCGGTGCAGTCATCGCCAGTGCCTCGTAAATATCTACTGCCGGTTCCCGATCTTCGATAAGAGCTGCTATGAATTCGTGGGTGATAAATGTATGCGATCCGCCATGACCGGAGTCATGCCTTAATGATTTGGGTAAGCGATCCCAGAAATTGGGAATCGTCTTCCAGTCCGGTACACTCTCACCCTCAATTTTAAAAGGCTGACCACCTGAACCAGGTGAATAAAACGCAAGCCTGGTGCCAAACCACTGAGCCCGTTCACCATGTGCTACTCCCTGCCAGAAAACGTTTACACGACTCATATGACCCCGATTGGTTTTAAAAATTCCAGATTGAGCATCAAAGGGGTTGTCATATGCATTATCCCTGTTCTTAATGTAGACACTATTTGGATTTCCCCAGCCCAAGCAACTAACATCGGTAAAACGTTCTTTGGTTACTCCAACGAGGAAACCGGTTGAATGTGTTGGATAAAGCATGGGCGGTAAACCATACCGCCATGTCCGTTTGCCCTCGCGAACAGCACGAGCGACACTTCCCGCATCCCGGGGATGATAATACTCTACCTCGCTGTAAAACAGTTCCCCGAATTTTTCCTCTTGATACAAGTCACGAGCTGCTATGGTGTAATCTCTATAATAACTGGTTTCAGCCATCATATACCTGCGGTCATTTCGGATTTTTGCCTCAAGTAGTTGCTCACATTCTTCAATGGTCATTGCTGCCGGCACTGCCGAGACAACATGTTTGCCGGCATCCATGACCATTTTACAGTGCCTGACATGGTCCGGTGCCCCTGTAAATACTGCAACTGCTTCGATTTCATCATCGAGGATCAATTTTTCCAATGATTCATACGCCCTCTTGCAGTTATATACTTCCATTAGATGATTGCGCCGGTCGGTTCGCAAATCGCTAACGGCATATACAGTACAATTGGGATGTTCATGCCAATAGAAACTTGCACCAAATCCGCCGCCGACAATACCAATCTTGATCTTACGGTCGGATTGAAGGGGATTGTCTTGAATATCCGCCAAAGCAAAATGTGGCGACACTGCTAACCCTGCAGCAGAAATGCCTGCTATATTTAAAAACTCGCGTCGGTTTAAAAAAGAATCGGGATCTTTTGTTTTCATAATGGTTAATGTAAGATGGTCACCTGTTAAAAATATTTTAAAGCAATTTCTACGGCTGCTTTATTCTTAAATTTAGGCATATAAACTACCTTATAACAATTTTACCATCTTTTTATGTATAGACAAAACAACTTGTGTGGATATGTGAATCCCTCTCCCTTTTTAGGGAACTATTTTAGTGGAAATTAAGAATGGACAATACTCAATCCTCCTCAGTCTACATACTGCCTATTGCTGCTTTTTTACTTTTACCCTATGCTTCTGCCTTTTTACTTTTTCCTCTCTTATATTTTTTTCCATTCCAACGTCTTCCAAAAAAAATATTTGGAACCTACTACAACAATCTCGTTTTGCCTGATTTCTGTGATTTTCAGATTAAAAACAATACCCTTTTCCGGACCGTACATACTGCCATTCAACCATCTTTTTTCTTTTGAATCGTATTCCAGATTTTCAATAATGACCTTTCCAATTAAAGGTTTATCGCGAATTGAACGATCCGGATTGTTAATGTCTTTGGTCTGTCCGTCTTCATATCCATTTAAAGCAATTATTTTTCCGGAATACTTTCCATTATTTTCAAATATTTCAACCTCCAGTTTATTAGGTAAGCGATATTTGCCAACAATTTCATCTCCTTGCTGAGCATATAAAATGGATGTCAAAAATAATATTAAAGATATTGTCAGTTTAATTTTAAGCATGATTGAACATTATAAGCTGAGTATTAGAAATTATACTTAATCTTCAAATAAATCATTGAGTTATCCTGATATTGACCAAACATTCCATCCCGGTTTCCAACAAAAATATTGGCGCCTGTAAGGATTGAAAAACTGTCATCAAAATCATATGTGATCTTTGGCCGGATCAATGCATCACCGTTTGTTAAACCTACGTATGAGAATAGTTCGAGATGCAAGGTTTCTCTAAACATATCATAGCGCGCCAAAAATGTTGCTGTGTTCAAGGCTTTTACATTATCAATCATATCATCATAGTCAAGAATATATTGCTGAATAAATTGGGTGCTGAGCTTGACACTCCCGATATTAAAATCCAAACCGACTACATAGTGCAAATAATCTTTCTGTATAAGAGCATCTTCAGCTAACGGATCTAAAGTTTGAAAGTACTTCCCATTGTAATATGCCGCCTCACCACGCAGGATCACCCCCTTGATCTCAGAGCTGAACGAACCACCAAAAACAGTCAATCGATGATGCTGTGGCGTGATATTTAAACCTATCAATTCCGGTTGTGGGGGGACGACGGTGGTATCCATACCAAATTCCTTTTGAATATGCATAGTAGGATTGTCATCCCAGGTATAAGCTGCCATCACATCAAAATCAATTTTTGAGGTCATAGTTGAATATTTGAGGAAGAACTCGCTGTTTTCCAGTGAAGGGTTGATGGTGCTTTTACTCCAATCGAAAGTTGGAGGTGCAGGGAAGTCGGGTTGAATATACCAGATGGAATTGGAGGCAGGTCTGAGAGTTGGTGTAAACTGTGGAATCCATATGGCCTCAATGGTGCTGTTTCCAATATAGTAATCAATTTTCGTCGCTATTACTCCTATTCTTATTTCATCAAAGTCGGGCAAAAGAAACTCTGTAAGATTCAGAGGCGAAACGATATCGGTAATAAATACCCCATCAGCTTTGCCCCATACTACCTGTTGCTTGCCTATCCGTATATCGAAATTGTTAAAATACAAATCAAGATAAAGTTCCCGCATAGTAAAATATGCACTGTCAGCATTATAAAAAAACAACATGGGGTTTGCCTTTAAAGCTACCTTTTCTCCCCTCTTCTCAAAATTCAGATTTAAGGTCTGCTGTATGATGGCAAATTCACCGTCTTTATATTTTATCCCCTCGTAAGTACGGCCAAAACCCGATATGTCTATATTTTGACCTAATGCCAACTGACTTACAGTCAAAAACAATATCAATATTAATCCTTTAGTCTTCATTTCATCTGTTTTTTAAAATGCTAAAATCTTAATTTGTCAGTCATAATCCCAAAACGAATCATATCAATCTGATCACTGAAATAGTATATATTATAATAATCCAAACCGTGATATATTTGAGCAAAAAAACCGATATCTTCTAAGAATTTTGGGTGATAGTAAAATGTCAAGCTCAGATTGAGCCTGTTCAAGGAGAAGGCACTCCAGCCATTTAGTTCTCCAAACATCCAGGTTGTCTGTCCTTTTATAGAAATATGTGCTTTTTTTCTATTATTCTGATCTGTGGGTATTTTGAAAATTGAAAATTTTGTATTCCACCTAAACATGCTGTACACCGGGTGAAGATCTTCTCTCATTGCCTTTGGAGGGTATATTTCAACTGATGTGCCAAAAAATTGCGCTGCATTAAACTTTCTACTTAAATTTGTTTTGATTAATCCCAATTCATAATAATTTGTTGAGAAATCACCGGATTTAAAATTAATCTCACCATTTTCCAGATAAAAGTCATCTTCCTGTCCATTGGAATGATGTACGTATTTCCCGTATATACTTAAACTGTTAACTTCTGTTTTTGAGCTTAACATATAATAAACTGAAAGTTGAGGTATGTAACTTGGAGTTCTCACCGGGTACGACTCCTCCTGGTACATCCTGATAATAATTTGTGGTGTAATAACCCCCATCAACCTTGAGTTTTTACTTACACGAATAAAAAAATTGGGTATTAAATTTGCCTCAAACCAAAGGGGTGCAATGTTTCCTATATCGGTAGGAAAAGTAATGTAGCTACTGCCATGATTAACCATAACAATTGTAGATAGTTTTATTTTGGGAATAGTATCATTACTTTCTTGCCCAAAACAGGATATCGAAAAGACTATTGTGAAAACTAATATGACTATATATTTACTCATAACGGATGTTGTTAATTGTAAAGACCTATACCAAGATTTATAGTATTTTCAGTATTTAAACCTCCAAGGCCAGTTGACCTTGAAGGCTCTATTTTTGCTCATATTCCTCTCGTCATCATTCTCTCAGAGAATTTTGAAGCAGTAATACCGGTGTTTAACTGTACATTGCTCAATACCATGGTTGTCTTATGGTTTTTCTGCACATTTTCCATTTCGGAATTTGTAATGATATCCAATCCGGATATCTTCTCGAACTTTTTAATCTTCAGTATTTTCAAGAGATCCTCATCTTCATCATAGAATTCCTTTTTAAGGCCTATATAATTATCCTTCCTGATCCAGGTGATCGTTTTTGAATACATGTATTCCTCATCTTTCGGGATGCTCTGTATTATCCAGTAATCGACACCATCAATGGTTTCCTCTCGCAATAGGGTGTGCGTATCGTCATCTAATTTACGGTCTCCAAGATCATCATAAGTAAAGTCTGAACCCATAAAGTAGTCACTCTTGCTGTCACTCGAAATTCTTTTGACCTTTTTTAGAGCAGGAAGATATATCCATTGGTCATCACTTTTTGAAGCATCATCGTATGTCCAGCTCATAAATGATGTGTTTTTGACATCCGCCGGGGATTGAAAGAACATGATACTCTTTTCTATTTCACCAAAATCCTTGGTGAACTGTTTGATTTTTCTAACCCGTTCACTCCCACTTTTGTTAATGAGAGTCATGGTCAGAATGGAAGTCATATCATCACCTTCCGGGCGATTATATACCTTTTCCACTATGTCCCTTGCTGTCATGTTCTGAGCAAAGGCTGATGCCGAAAATCCTACTGCAATTATAATTGCAAGAACGATTGAATTGATTTTTGAAGTTTTCATAGTTAATTGATTATTAGTTTATTATTTCGTTTTCTTAGAATAAAGATTTGCCATATTCAGCAATACCAGCATAATTGTCAGTGTTCCTACAAAACTTGTAAACATGTTGAGTGAAACCAACGCTCCAAGTTCCCGGTTTGGTGGAAAAACTGAAAACAGAAGTACTAAAAATCCGGCTATTACAACAATCGCATTATAACTGATCGCTCTGCCGGAATGTGCCATCGTAAGTTGGGCAATAACCAGCTTATCATCACTTTTTGTAGCATTGCTCCGATATTGTTCTATAAAATGAACGGCGTAATCAATCCCAATCCCTATGGCAATACTCGAAAGTAATGCAGTTGTGGTGTTGAGAGGAATACCCAGAAATCCCATAATACCAAAACTGATAAGTGCAGTAACAATAATTGGGACAGAGCCGATTAAACCGATTTTAATATTTTTAAACATAACTGATAACAGGACAATGATTAGGATGAGTGATAAAATCAAACTCATTATCTGCCCCTCAAGAATAAGATCGGTAAAAACAAGGCCTTTGTACCCACTTCCTGCATAGTTTAAACTTATGCCCTGTTTGGCAAAATCATCTGTATATGATTTGATAATGTCAAGTGCCGAATTAATGGCTTTTGAGTTATCACTCTTAAGCTGAAAGGTGACATTTAACTTTTCATAATCATAATCAACCACCTTATTAAGGTTTTCCGGGTCTCCAGACATTTCATATAGCAGCAGATACTGTGCTATCATATTTTTGCTGTCTGGTATTACGTTAAATGCTTCATCATCAGCATTCATTACCTTGTTCATCCGGTTGACATAATCGGTTAATGAGAATGTATTGCCCACAACCTGAAGCTGATTATCCACATCTTTTTGCATTCTGTCAACCAATTTCAGCACCTCAGGCTCCTTAAAAGCATCTTTTTTACCATGGCATCAAGGATAAGATTAAGGCTGCTGGTGCCGCCGAAATGCTCATTGATAAATTTATCAGTCTGAACAATTTCACTATCCGCTTCGAATTTCTCCAGAAAACTTGAGTTGATCCATATTTTTTGCATACCAATTACCGAAAGCACAATTATAACGGTGGTAGCAATGATTGAGATGTACTTATGTTTAAGAACGGCAGCAGCAAAATTATTTGCCAGTTTTGATTGAGAGTGTCCGCCCTTGTCCTCGCCTTTTTTATTCTTTACAGGCTTTGGTAATCCGAATATCATAATACCGGCCGGAAGAAACACGAGTGAAAGCACCATGGCCATCATCACACCAAATGCAGTAAATAATCCAAAGTATTTTACAGGATAAACCTGAGAAGTAAGCAATGAGATAAATCCAACTGCTGTCGTAACTGAAGTCATTGCTACAGGTTTCCACATAGCAGCCATCATATCCCTTATCGCTTCTTTTTTGGTTGCGTTCGGATGCTCATTTATATAAAGGTGCAAATGACTATACAGGTGAATTCCGTCGGCAACCCCAATAGCGATAAGCATGACCGGTATCATTGTCGATACAGCATAAATAGGGATATTAACCAATGCCATTAGTCCGAAAGTCCATATTGTTGAAAAGAATACCACACCAAGAGTAATAAGGGTTCCCTTCAGACTTCGCAACGTGATGAAAAGCACTGCAAATATGACCAGCAAAACAATAGGTACCATTTTTTTCATATCTGCCGGACCAAGTAATGCCATAGTCCCTTCAACTATAGGCCTGCCGGCGACATATATTTTTATATGATCGTTTTCAGATGCTTTGCCTAGTTCAAGAATTTCGTTATAAAATTCCTGCGTAAACACATCATCCTTTATTTCAGCAATAATCACGGTAACCGTCTCGTCAGTTGATACTAGTCTGCCGAAGATCATTTCATTATTCTTAACATTTTCCTTTATTTGCTGTATCTTTTCTTCCGATCTGGGGACTCGTTTGAAGAAACGTTTAACATCCATCCCATCTTCAGTTCCTACAATGTTATCAGCAGTATAAAGCGAAGTGACATCAGCCTTTTCAATCTCATCAAATTTTTGAAGCCTCCTGGTCAACTGCTTCAATGTGTCGAGGGTTTCGGTATTAAAAACACCATTTTTGTTTTCTATAGCAACGATAATCCCATCTTGTATATTAAACCATTCCTCAGCCTGATCGCTGTATATAAAAGCCGGATGATCATGAGGCATATATTTATCCAGATTAGTTTCCATTTTGGTATTTTCCTGCATCTTCAAGAAAAATAAGATGGAAATGATCAGAATAGCACCCATGCTAATCCATGAATAGTTTAAAAGTTTACTCAGTAATTTTTCCATTGTAATTTATGTTAATTAATATTCACTAACTTATATTCGTTTAAAAAACTCACTTCGTAAAAAGTGAGTCCACTTTACTAAAGCAGTTTTGTTTTTTTAGTTTGTTTTGGTGCCTTTACCACAAGAATCCTTACAGTTTCTGCAGAATTATTTGAAATGCAGTGTGGTATATCTTTTGGGCTTTCTACAAGAGAGTCCGCCTCTGCAATTTGCTTTTCATCACCAATCATAACTTCTGGTGTGCCTTCGAGTACATAGAAAAACACGTCAACCGGTGTAATATGTGGAATAAGGCTTTCACCTGGCTCAAGTCTGATGTGAACAGCCTGAGCTGAATCCTTATCGTACAATTTTCGCACGTCCACCTTATGTGGTGTCTCCAATATCGATGTTTCCTTTACTATTGTTATGATCATAATTTTTTACTTAACGATTAATAATTTT
>Ga0164313_10003703_pt1 | contig 13606 bp, 11 predicted proteins | sample GuaBasSedimGuay4_FD_113735 | JGI IMG/M metagenome (GOLD analysis project Ga0164313, IMG submission 113735) | Subseafloor sediment microbial communities from Guaymas Basin, Gulf of California, Mexico - Guay4, Core 4569-4, 0-3 cm | ecosystem: Environmental > Aquatic > Marine > Hydrothermal vents... | reverse complement strand
GTGGCGGAGCGGCACGGACGCAGGGCGGCCGGGGCAATAACGGCTGTCGCGTAGGCGAGTCGATTTTGGTGACAGGGATGTCCCAAAATCTTTCACGAGGTAGCGACACTCCTTGGTTCGCCTGTGGAGTTGTTGGGCTAATGGGTATTTGGTCTGTTTCAGGTTTTAGTAAATCCAATAATAAATAACGGGTAGGGGGATACATGTCTGCTTCTGAAAAAAGAGGGGGGCGAGGTCGCGGCTTGCTGATTGCCACGCTGCTATTTCTTGTCGTTGGCGGAGCTTGGTGGGCTTACGAAGAGGCTATTGGTCAATACTTCGAGACAACCGAAAACGCTCAGGTCGATGGTGACCTGATTCGGGTCATGGCACAGATTAACGGCACCGTTGTTGCGGTACTTGCCGAAGAGACTGACTACGTTAATCGTGGGCAGTTGTTGGTGCAGCTGGACGACACTGACGCCCAGCTTCTGGTGGATCGTCAGCGAGCCGCGTTAGGCCTGGCAGTGCGAGAAACAGCGGCTGAGATGGCGGCTGCTAATCGAGCCCAGGCGCGAGTAGACGAACAGACCGCGCGTCTTAACCAGAGCGCCGCCGATTTAAAGCGTCGTCGTGGGCTGGTCAAGCAGCAGGTAATTTCTAGCGAAGAACTGCAGCATGCCGAAGATGAATTTGTTGCCAATCGTTCGGCCACGCAGGCTGCGAAGCATGAACTCGCCGGTATTCAGGCGCGTACCGGTGGGGTTGAGCTGGTGGACCACCCGCGGGTGCAGGCACAGGCAGTAGCGCTACGCGAGGCGCTGATTACCTTGCATCGCACCAAAGTACTGGCTCCGATAAGTGGAGTAGTGGCCCGGCGTGAGATTGGCCCCGGGCAGCAGGTCGCGCCACATAATCCACTGTTCACCCTGGTGCCGCTAGAGCGAATCTGGGTCAACGTTAATCTTAAAGAGAACCAACTGGCCAATTTGCGTATCGGTCAGCCGGTGGCGCTGGTGTCTGATTTATATGGCGATGATGTTGAATTTGACGGCACTGTCGCCGGCCTGACGCCTGGAACAGGCAGCCTGTTCAGCCTGTTGCCTCCGCAAAACGCCACCGGGAACTGGATCAAAATCGTGCAGCGGCTAACGGTGCGGGTATCACTCGATGCCGAGCAGTTGCGGGATTATCCATTGCCTCTGGGCGTGTCTCTGGCGGCGAAGCTGGACACCCACGACCGTGACGGCGTGATGCTAACCCGTGCCGTGGCTGAGCGCCCGAGCTGGGCAACCGATGTTTATTTAATTCCTCAAGCTGAAATTGACACCACTATCAGGCAGGTCATCCAGATGAACCTGCCCCCCACTGATCCCCAACAGTGAACGAAGCTCCGCTCACGCGTAACCAGCTGGTGGTGATGACCATCGGCCTGGGGCTCGGCACCTTCCTGGTTTCCCTCGATTTTGCGATTTCTAATGTCTCCATTCCCAATATTTCCGGGGTCATGGCGGCCTCGCCATCGCAAGGGACCTGGGCGATTACTTCGTTTGCCGCTGCTAATGCGGTGGCGCTGCCGCTCACTGGGTGGCTGGCAAAACGCTTCGGCGAGGTGCACTTGTTCGTCGGCTCGGCCATCCTGTTCACTCTGGCATCCCTGTTTTGCGGTATGTCTACCAATCTGCCGACACTGATTGGCTGGCGAATTGTGCAGGGGCTGGTTTCTGGGCCAATGTTGCCGCTTTCCCAGGCGATTCTGCTGCACCATTTTCCGGCGCGAATGAAAGGCATGGCCATGGCAGTGGTGTCGATGACTGTGACCATCGCACCGCTGACCGGGCCGATTGTCGGCGGGCTAATCACCGATAACTGGAGTTGGCCGTGGATTTTTTACATCAACATCCCGCTGGGGATCGTCTGCGCGGCGATGGTCTGGTTCAGCCTGCGTGGGCACGAAACCGATCGAACTGCGCTGCCGATTGATCGCGTCGGATTGGCGCTGTTGGTGGTCGGCGTGGTGTTTTTGCAGGTGCTGGTTGATAAAGGTCGTGAACTAGACTGGCTGAACAGCGCGGTAATTGTGGCGATGCTGGTGGTCGTAGTGATCGTGGTCACCTATCTGGTTATCTGGGAGCTGGGTGACGAACACCCGGTGATCGATATCCGCCTGTTTGCGGACCGTAATTTTTTTATTGGCACCATGGCTACCAGCCTGACCTGGGCGGGGTTGTTTGCCTCCCTGGTGATGTTCCCGCTCTGGCTGCAAACCCGGATGGGCTATACCGCCACCTGGGCGGGTATCACCACGGCCAGCTTTGGTGTTTTCATTATGATTTTTACCCCCTTCGTCGGTCGCTTTCTCGCACAAATGAACCTTAAATACTTGCTCACGGTAAGCTTTTTCTTGCTCTGGTTAGGGCTCACTGCCAGTGGTTCGATAACCACCCAGGCATCCGCCTGGGATATGGCGTGGCCGCGAATGATTATGGGTGCCGGGCTTGGGCTGTTTTTTGTGCCGCTGTTGACGATTGCGCTGTCTAATATTCCGCAACATCGAATGGCTAGCGCAACCGGTATGTTCTATTTCACCCGCACGTTGGCAGGTAGTATCGGTGCGTCGTTGGGTATCACTTTGTGGGAACGGCGAGAAATTTTTCATCATGCCCGCCTGGCAGAGACCATCACTGCGGCGGACGTTATTAATAATGGCGCTAATGGCGCCGGTATCATTGCCCAACAGGGCCAGGTCGGTTACGGACTGGCAGAATTTGCTATTTGGCAGCAATCGAGTCTGTTGGGGATGAACGATGTACTCTACCTTACGAGCCTGTTGGTGCCGCCATTACTGATTATGATCTGGTTTGCGCGGCCGCCGTTTGTGGCGGGTGGGGGTAAATAGAACGGCCGGCGCAGGGTGATTTGGGTGATATTGGGAGCGGATAGATGGCAATAGAAAAAATCGAGCATTGTGCGATTCGCACGACGGAATTGGCGGCAACCCGCGATTTTTACACAGAAATTCTTGGCCTGATGGTCGGACCTCGGCCAGAGTTGCCGGTAGCCGGTTACTGGCTCTATGCCGGCGACCAGCCGATCATTCATCTAATTGAGGTGAATGAAACTTACAACCACGATCTGTCCGGTACCCTGCTAGAAAACCAGCAGACCCCCGGTTACCGGGATGGGCTCGATCACATCGCCTTTCGCGCCACTGGGCTTACCGAATTGCTAGCGCGGCTGCGAGCTGCCAGACTGGAGTTTGGCGAGAACATCATTGCCGAAATGGATTTTCATCAGGTCTTTGTGGCGGATCCCAACGGCGTAATGGCAGAGCTCAATTTTTTGATTAGCGCGGAAAGTAAAGCCATTAACCAGCAAATTGAGAACTAAATAATGATTAAGACACGCGCCGCGGTGGCCTGGGCGGCCGGACAGCCACTGGAGATTGAAGAAGTCGACCTGCAGACCCCGCAGGCCGGCGAGGTGATGGTGCAGCTCAAAGCTACTGGGGTTTGTCACACTGATGCCTACACGCTGTCAGGCGCAGATCCTGAGGGTCTATTCCCGGCCATTCTTGGTCACGAAGGCGGCGGAGTGGTCGTTGAGGTCGGTGACGGGGTGACGAGTGTTAAACCCGGTGACCACGTTATTCCCCTCTATACCCCCGAATGCGGTCAGTGTAAATTCTGCAAATCCGGTAAAACCAATCTTTGTCAGGCGATCCGCGTAACGCAGGGCCAGGGGCTAATGCCGGATGGCACCAGCCGGTTTTCCATTAACGGTAAGCCACTGTTCCATTTTATGGGCACCTCGACCTTTGCCGAATACACAGTGCTGCCGGAAATCTCGGTGGTTAAAATCAATCCAGCTGCGCCGCTGGATAAGGTCTGCCTGCTCGGTTGTGGCATTACTACAGGCATCGGTGCAGTGATTAAAACGGCCAGGGTAGAAGCCGGTTCCACCGTGGCGATATTTGGTCTCGGTGGGGTGGGGCTCAGTGCCATTCAGGGTGCAGTAATGGCCGGTGCCGAGCGGATACTGGTCATCGACACCAATCCGGCCAAATTCGAGTTTGCCCGTCAGCTAGGCGCCACCGACTGTATTAACCCGAGTGACCATCCGGTACCGATTCAGGAAGTGATTATCGACATGACCGACGGCGGCGTGGACTATTCGTTTGAGTGCATCGGCAACACGGACGTAATGCGTGCCGCCCTGGAGTGCTGTCATAAAGGCTGGGGTGAGGCGGTGATTATTGGTGTCGCTGACGCCGGCAAAGAGATCAGCACCCGACCATTTCAGTTGGTCACCGGGCGGGTCTGGCGCGGCTCTGCATTTGGTGGTGTCAAGGGCCGCACCGAACTTCCCGGATTCGTCGACCAGTACATGAGTGGCGCAATCAAAATCGACGAAATGGTGACCCACACCATGCCGCTGGAGGAAATTAATCACGCGTTTGAGCTGATGCATGCCGGTGAGAGCATTCGTTCCGTGGTGATTTTCTAGCTTCGGTATCAGCCTTTGGTGAAATAATTATTACAAAACAGTGAAAAAGGCCTTTAAACGATCGTTTAGTTTGCATAGACTTACTGGCTTTCACCGCCTTGCCATTGGGTTCTTGTTTCTCAGGAGTTGGCCATGAATCAGCCCGACCGTCTCGCACTTACTAATGTCGACCTGAACAGTGAAAACCCGCTGATGCCGTTGTTGGCAGCTCAGCAGGCCGCGTTTTTAAAGCACGGTGCTCCTAGTTACGAGCACCGCCTGGATAACCTGCGGCGTTTGCGTGAGTCCATCGTCGATCACAAGGATCGTATCGTTGAATCGGTGGAAAGTGATTTCGGCCACCGTTCCCGCCACGAGACCCTGCTGGCTGATGTGGTTGGGCTGCTGGGTGAAATTCGCCACAATCGTAAAAACCTGCGCCGCTGGATGAAACCGAAAAAAGCGGGTTTCAGTCCGCAATTTATGTTTGCTAAAGCACAGATTATTTATCAGCCCAAAGGCGTAGTTGGCGTTATTGGTGCGTGGAACGTACCGGTATTGCTTACCCTGTCACCGCTTATTGGTGCGCTGGCAGCTGGCAACCGGGCGCTGATCAAAACCTCTGAGTTCTGCCCTAAAACCGCTGAAGTGATCAAGAGCATTGTCGAGCAGGCGTTTGCCGCCGACGAGGTACTGGTGATTAACGGCGATGCCGAGGTGGCTGGCCAGTTCACCGCGCTGCCCTTTGATCACATTATTTTCACTGGTTCCACCCAGATCGGTAAAAAGGTTATGCGTGCTGCGAGTGAACACCTGACGCCAGTGACGCTGGAGCTTGGTGGTAAATCGCCAACCATTATTGCCGAAGACTTTCCGCTTGACCTGGCTGCCGAGCGCATCACTCAGGGAAAAATGCTTAACGCCGGCCAGGCCTGCATTGCCCCTGATTACCTGTTTGTAAAGGAAGAACAGCAGCAGCAAATGGTTGATGCGCTGAGCCGGGCCATCGAAGCGGCCTACCCAAATTACGCGGAAAACCCCGACCTTACCTGGGTGGTGAATGATCGCCATTTCGGCCGCCTTAAAGCCCACGTGGAAGATGCCCGTGCCAAAGGCGCAACGGTAATCGAAATCAACCCGGGTGATAAACCGATCGCAGAGGGCAGCCGCGTCTTTCCGTTAACCGTGTTGTTAAACGTTACCGATGAGATGACGGTGATGCAGGAGGAGATTTTTGGCCCGATCCTGCCGCTGAAGACCTACCAGGCTATCGACGAAGTGATTGATTACGTCAACCGGCATCCCCATCCGCTGGCCCTGTATCACTTCGATTACAACCGAGGTCGTACTGACAAAGTGTTGAACAACACCCTCTCTGGAGGCGCTTGTGTAAATGACGTGCTGGTTCACGTCATGCACGAAGGCCTGGCGTTTGGCGGTGTCGGTACCAGCGGCATAGGCAGTTATAACGGTGATGAAGGTTTTAAAACCTTTTCTCACCAGAAAAGCGTGTTAAAACAGAGTCGTATCTCGTTACAGAGCTTGAGTCGGCCGCCGTTCGGCAAGGGCATGGAACGGTTTATCGACTTTGCGATACGATGGATGTAAGGGAATAGATGAATATAATTATAAAAAGAAGATAGGGAGAGGGAGTTTCTGGAGCCGGGCATTGTCCCGGCTTTTCTTTTTATAGTCAGTTAAGTAAATTTGGACGAGGCACCTGGCAGGCCGCTAACCACCACCGTGAGGGAGAGACCATGAGCGCAGTAATTGATTTTCAACTGAATGATCTGGCTAGTAACGAAATTGAACGGATATTTGCCCTGCAGCAACAGCGCAAAATTGAGCTGCGTGAGAGTACCTATGAGCAGCGGCTGGCAAAACTTCAGAAGCTGAAAGATGCAGTACAGGCGCATCAGCCGCAGATCATCGAAGCGGCCTACGCTGATTTCAAGAAGCCGGAAGTTGAGGTACTGCTGGGTGAGGTGATGCCGGTGGTCTCAGCGGTTAACTTCGCGATGAAGAATCTGAAAAAGTGGATGAAGCCACGCAAGGTGAAATCCCCGATCAACATGATGGGGATTGATTCGATTCTTTTCCCGGAGCCAAAAGGTTCGTCGCTGATTATTGCCCCGTGGAACTACCCCGTGTTTCTTACCTTTGTGCCGCTGGTGAGTGCAATTGCTGCCGGTTGCACGGCCATGCTTAAACCCTCAGAGATGACCCCGCAAATATCCCAGGCGCTGGATGAGATTGTTCGGGAGATATTTGAAGAGGAAGAAGTCGCTTTATTTCAAGGGGATGCGTCGGTTGCGCAGAAACTACTTGAGCTTCCTTATGACCATATTTTTTACACCGGTAACCCTGAAATCGGCAAGGTAGTGATGACCGCTGCCGCGAAAAACCTGACTTCGGTCACTCTGGAATTGGGTGGCAAGTCGCCGGTGATTGTCGACGAGAGTGCAGACGTAGTGCAGGCTGCCCAGCGTGTTGCCGCCGGTAAGTTCCTCAATTGCGGTCAGACTTGCGTGGCACCGGATTATATTCTCGTGCACGAGTCCCAGCAGCAGGGGCTGATCAACGCCTTCGAAGAAATTGTCGATCAAAACTGGTTACAACATGCCCCATCTGTTGAGCAGAGTGATAGCTACGGTCGCATTGTCAACAACCGCCATTACCAGCGCATTTCATCGTTGATTGATGACGCCAAAGCCGGTGGTGCCTCTGTTGCTGTGGGTGGAAAAGAAAATGGCGACGATAACTTTATCGAGCCGACCGTGCTCAAGAACGTCGCCCGCGATGCCAAAATTATGGACGAAGAGATCTTCGGCCCGGTGCTACCACTGGTAACCTACACCGATCTCGAAGACGCGCTTGATTACATTAACGCCAAGCCTAAGCCGTTGGCACTCTATGTGTTTAGCAAAATTAAGCGCACCACGGACAAGGTGCTGCACGCCACCTCCGCCGGTGGCACCAGCGTCAACAACGTGATGATCCACGGCATGAATCCCTACCTGCCCTTTGGCGGAGTCAACAACAGCGGAGTGGGTAAAACCAACGGCTATTATGGTTTTCTCGAATTCACCAACCAGAAAGCGGTGGCGGTGCAAAAATGGGGAATCAATCCGTTGGGGCTGTTCAAGCCGCCTTACACTCAAAAAATGAAAGACCGGATTAATCTGGTGATTCGACGGTTCGCCTGATAAGCGGGTAGTTTTTTGGCTAAGGAACAGGCGTGAGTTCAGTGGACTCGCGCCTTTTTTTTGCGGGACGGCAGCGCTGGAGGTTGGTCAGCAAAGTACAGCTAGCCACTCTCTTGCTGCTGATAAATATCGCCTGCGTGCCCTTTGCGCAAACGGACGCGGCGGTTGAAATGATTCCTGGCCTGCCACCGCTGGCGCAGCCCGAGTGCGTTATTTTGCTCCATGGTCTTGCCCGTACCGCCGATTCTATGGAGGAGATGCAGGAGGCGTTGCAGGAAGCGGGCTATCGTGTGGTTAATTACGACTATCCCTCGCGGGAAAAACCGATAGCGGAACTCGCCGGTTCGGTCATCCCAGCGGCTTTGGCGGCCTGTGATGAAGGAGAGCCGGTAGTATCGATTAATTTTGTCACCCATTCCCTGGGTGGCATTTTAGTTCGCTATTTTATATCCCAACAACCCATCGACAAACTTGGCCGCGTAGTCATGCTGAGCCCGCCTAACCATGGCAGTGAAGTCATCGATAAGCTCGGCGATATGCCCGGTTTTGACTGGCTCAACGGGCCGGCCGGCGACCAGCTGGGTACCGAGGCCGGGAGTGTGCCTAACTTGCTTGGCAAAGTGGATTTTGAACTGGGTATTATCACCGGCGATCGGTCGATCAATCTCATTTTGTCGATGCTAATCCCCGGACCTGACGATGGCAAAGTGAGCATCGAACGGGCGAAAATAGCGGGCATGACCGATTTTATGGTGGTGCACCACAGTCACCCATTTATCATGAGCGAGCCAGATGTTATCGAGCAGACAATTTATTTCTTGCGCTACGGCAGGTTTAGCCGCTCCGAACCTGGATTGAGCCGCGAATAGCCTGCCGATTATGTTAGCGGTGGTCTCGCAGCGTTTGTTGTTGCGGGATCCTTTAAGCCCGTAACCGAATACCTGCCGTTATCTCAACAATATCGCTTATGCGTGTATTTAGTGATAAAAAAATTATTGATTCCTGGAGAAAGAATGCCGCTCCCTGGATTGTTGCTATCCAGGAAAATCAAATTGAGAGCCGCAGGCTAATTACTGATCAAGCAATAATTGATAGGGTGATGTCGCTCCCCGCTAAAAATGTTTTGGATATTGGCTGTGGTGAGGGTTGGTTGGCGCGGAAACTGACCCCCTCAGGTTTGTCGGTAACGGGACTGGATGTTGTTCCAGAATTAGTCCAAGAAGCCAAAAAATCTGCAACGGGTAAATTTCATGTAATGGCTTATGAAGAACTATCCGTTAGCAAGGTCAGTGAAAAGTTTGATGTGGCGATCTGCAATTTTTCACTGTTGGGAAAAGAATCAGTCGAACATCTGTTTAAAGTAGTCCGTGGGATGTTAAATAAAGACGGCTACTTCATCGTCCAAACACTGCACCCGAGTTTTAGTGATGAGCACTACGCCTATGAAGATGGCTGGCGTGAAGGCTCTTGGACTGGCTTTCGCAGCGAATTCAGTGATCCGGCGCCATGGTATTTCAGAACGATAGAGTCATGGCTTAGGCTTTTCCGTGAGCATGGATATGGGTTAGTCCACCTTAAAGAGCCAATTAGCCCTGCTACCGGGAATGTGGCGTCCCTGATAATGGTCGGTAGGGTGTCTCGCTAACAATTAGCTCCAGGCCCTTTATGCATTCTCCCACTTACCCCAGTTTTTAATTGCCTGTGTGACCGCGCCGCCGTCATCACTGCCGGCCTCGGCTTTGATTATCCGGTTGAGTTTTGCGTTCATTTCAAGAATAAGCTCGCGATGGGTCTGGGTATCCGCAGCGAGGTTGTTCATTTCATCGGGATCGGTTGATCGGTCAAAGAGTTCGATATCGTTGTTCTGCAGCAGCGCCTGCATAGTCTGGGGCGTGTTGAACGCCGCCGCTGCGAAATAGCGAGTGAACTTGTAACGGCCATCGTAGTAGGTTCGTTGCAGACCCCGATTATTGAAGTCCGGTTTCAGGTCGGGGTCTGGCGTGCCGGCCAAGGCATTGGCCGTTGCTTTGCCAACGAAATTCCGGTCAGTGGTCAGTAAGCCGTCGTAGCTATAGAGCAGGCCTTCCGGGCGCAGCGCGGTAATTTCATCACTCGGATCGAGCGTTAGCGAGGCAAAGTTTTTACCAGGCAGTTCTCCAGCGAGTCCCACCAGCTGATCGTCGCTACCGCCAGCGAGTGAGTGAATCGTCGGGAACAGGTCGACGTGAGAGGTGAGCGCCGCGCACTGCTTATCTTGCGGGCCTTCAGGGTGGGCAACAATCAGTGGCACATGAATGTGTTCGTCGTAAGCGCCGGGGCCTTTATTACGCATGCCGCCGTGGGCACCGCCGTATTCGCCGTGGTCAGAGGTAAACATGACGATAGTGTTGTGCTGCATGCCGAGGTCAGCCAGCGCGTCGAGCACGGTGCCAATAGTACGGTCGTTATCCTGCAGTAGATTTAGATAGAAATCGCTGTGCCGCTGCCACATATCTTCCCGGTCGCTTGGAATGGGGCCAACCAGCTGGTCCCACGCAGCGACGAACTCGGCGTGGGCGGCGGGGCGGCCAGGTGCATCTAATGATTGATGCAGGGCCCGCGCGGGGGGTGTATTCCAGGCTTTTTGATAGCGCCTGGTATTCGGCGCGCGTCGCAGCATACGGGCGACCTGTGGATTTTCCTGAATTTTCTCGCCGGGCGAGTCGATATTGACCCATTGAATATCGTGGGGATTAACCAGCGAAACGGTCAGCGCCCAGGGTTTGTCAGCGTTATTAGCGTTAACACCCTGGTGGCGCAGCCAGCTGATTGCACCGGCGGCAATGGCGTCGTCATCGTAATAGCCTTCTAAGGGCAGGCCGAAGCGGTCGCCGTGGGGATCCCAGTCATGAAACCCCTGGGGTTCGAGTGCATCAGAAAAATTGCGACTACCGGCTTTTAATGATGATTTTGACAGGTGCCATTTGCCCTTGTAACAGACCGTATAGTCGAGGTTTTGCAGGGTGTTGCCCCACGTTGGGATGGCGGCGGGAAAGTCGGGAGCATAGGGGTAGTTGGAGTTGTCGAACAGCCCCGTTTGTTGAACATGGCGACCCGTGTAGATAACGCCTCGGGAAGCCGTACACATGTTTGATGCCGTGTAGTGGCGCTGAAAGGTCACGCCGGCGGCGGCAATGCGTTGTCTATTCGGCAGCTCAAACCCCGGTACCGTCGGGTACTCGAAGCTCTCCTGGTCCGAACTAATGAACAGAATGTTGTAACCTCCGGGGGGCGCTGCTCCGCGGTTTTTGACTATGGCCGGCGCGGTTTTTTTAACGCCGTTCTGCTCGGCGGAGGCGTTGGCGGCAAGTAATGAGGTAGCGGCTAATGCCCCGGCACCGGCCGCCATGCCGCCGAGGAATCCTCGTCGGCTGACGCCGTCCTGGTGTTGCACTTGCGGGTTTTTCCGGTTTGGTTTGTCATCCTGCGCCATTTTGTCCTCCTCAAGACCTTCGTTAATGGCAATCGTTTGTGATGATAGCAATTATCAAAAACCGGCACGGAAAACCGTTGAAAGCTACCGTGGCGAGGTCAGCGGATCAGGGCGGCCAGGCTGGCATTGCTTATTGGAGGGGAACCTCAGAGGGCGCCATTTTCATCCCGTGGCAGGGCGGCTGAGAGTACTGCCGTGAGCGCTATCATTGCCGATGAAACCCACAGACACATTTCCAGACCATAGACCTGAAACAGCCAGCCGGAGAGCACAGTGCCGATCAGCCTGCCCATGGCGTTGGCCATATAGTAAAAGCCCACATCCAGCGATACGCCATCGGCGCTGGCGTAGCTGACGATCAGGTAGCTATGTAGTGAGGAATTGACCGCAAATAGCAGCCCAAAAAATCCCAGCCCGCCAAATAGCGCTAGTTGTGGGTGAACAGAAAAATATAGCGCGGCAGCGATAAGTGCAGGCACAACCGCCAGCACCGCTGCCCAGCGCGTGGCATCTTTACCATCGGGCAGTCGGCCAACGCGTAGGCCGGTGATATACGGCGCGATAGATTGCACAATGCCATAGCCGATGATCCAGCTGGCCAGGAAACCGCCGACCTCAGAATTATTCCAGTCAAGTGTTGTCGCCAGGTAAACCGGCAGGGCAACGACGAACCAGACATCCCGCGCGCCAAACAGAAACAGCCGGCAGAGAGATAGTTGATTGACAGCCGCGCTTTTAGAAAACATTTCGGTGAATTTGGGTTTCTTTTTGGCACGGCCGAAATCTTTTTTAAGCGTGAACATGCTCACCAGCCAGACCAGCAACAGTGCCATGGCCATCACCGCAATGGCCTCGGTAAAGCCTAATTGAGTCAGCAGTACGCCACCGAGGAAATAGCCGGCACCTTTAAGCGCGTTTTTTGATCCGGTTAGCAGTGATACCCAGCGGTAGAGTCTGTTCTGTGCCTGATCGTCAACCAGCAGTTTGATGGCGCTTTTTGCGCTCATTTTGTTCAGGTCTTTGGCGATACCAGAGAGTCCCTGGGCCGCCATCACCCAGGGCACGGTAAGCAGCTCTGTGGGCAGTAGCAGCATGCTCAGCGCCGCGACCTGCAGGGCGAGGCCCAGATTCATAATGCGGTTGAGCCCCAGCCGAGCGCCAAGCCAGCCACCGACCAGGTTGGTAATCACGCCAAAGAACTCGTAAAAGAGAAACAGCAGGGCAATCTGCAGCGGCTGATAGCCGAGCTGATGAAAATGCAGAATCACCAGCATGCGCAGTGCGCCGTCGGTGAGGGTGAAGGTCCAGTAGTTGCCGGTGACCAGCAGGTACTGGCGCAGCGCTGCGTTACTGGTGCTCATGGATTGGTTGCGATCGTTAACAGGTCAAATGGCGGGTTACGGATGTATTTTAATGCCGCCGGCCAGGGCTGCCAGCTCGATGGTGCGGTTGGCGTAGCCCCATTCATTGTCATACCAGGCGTAGAGTTTTACCTGGGTTTGGTCAATCACCATGCTCGATAGCCCATCAATAATTGCTGAGCGCGGATCACCAATGTAGTCCGTCGACACTAGAGGTTGCTGCTCAAAGCCGAGAATACCTTTCAGACTGCCCTCAGCCGCTTCGCGCAGAAACTGGTTAACCTCGTCCACGCTGGTGGGCCGTTTTACCTCAAACACCACATCACAGAGCGATGGACTGGTGAGTGGCACCCGTACCGCGTGGCCGTTCAGCCGTCCCTTTAAGTCGGGAAAAATCTCAGTGATAGCTGTGGCCGAGCCAGTGGTAGTGGGGATCAGGCTGTCACTGGCAGAACGCGCTCGGCGCAAGTCGGGGTGGGGTGCATCGATAATGGTCTGAGTGTTGGTGAGGGCGTGAATGGTGGTCATCGAGCCATGGGCGATGCCAAGCTGTTCGTGGATGACTTTGACCACCGGCGCCAGGCAGTTGGTGGTGCAGGATGCAGCCGTAATGATGGAGTGCTGCTGCGGGTCAAACAGGTGGTCATTCACGCCGACCACCAGGTTTAAAACGCCCGGTTCTTTAACCGGGGCGCTGACCACCACGTGACCGACCCCCTGATCCAGGTACCCCTGCAGCAAGGCGGTTGAACGCATTTTGCCCGACGACTCGATCACCAGGTCACAGTTCGACCAATCGGTTTCAACGATCACGGACTCATGAGTGGCGCGAATTAACTTGCCATCAATCTCAATTCCATCATCCGTCGCGGTGGCGGTGTGCTGCCAGCGACGGTAGGTAGAGTCAAAGTTGAGCAAATGGGCGAGGGTTTCATTGTCCGCCCTCGGGTCGTTAATTTGTTGAAACTCCAAACCAGGCGTTCCCCAGCCGGCCCGCATTACCAGTCGTCCGATTCTGCCAAATCCATTTATGCCGATGCGCATCGTGCGTCTCCTAACTGTGTGGGTGATTACCGCATAAACGGCATTAGCCTATGGGGCAG
>Ga0164313_10003702_pt1 | contig 13607 bp, 7 predicted proteins | sample GuaBasSedimGuay4_FD_113735 | JGI IMG/M metagenome (GOLD analysis project Ga0164313, IMG submission 113735) | Subseafloor sediment microbial communities from Guaymas Basin, Gulf of California, Mexico - Guay4, Core 4569-4, 0-3 cm | ecosystem: Environmental > Aquatic > Marine > Hydrothermal vents >... | reverse complement strand
TGTAAATAAAATTCACCAATACAATGGAATTGGTTATAATCTTGCCGGTAAAGTAATGGAAATAGTTAGTAACAAATCTATATTCAGATTATTTAGGGAACAATTATTTGATCCACTTGGGATGGATAATACATTCAACGAAGAGGATTTAGCCTATGGAACACAATCAACAGCATATGATTTAGCTTTGGTTGGACAGATGGTTTTAAACAAAGGTAAATATGGAAATCTAGTATTCTTTTCCAAAGAAACGTTTGATAAAATATTACCCAAACCACTTAATAAGTGGTATCCAGACATTAACCGAGATTGGGGAATTGGGCTAACATGGATGAGACAAAATAGAAAAAGTGATGATAGTAAAAATTCTGGCAGTAAATACATATTAGGTAAAAATACTATCGGACATGGTTCTGCAACGTCTACAATATTAAGAGTTGACTTAGATAATAACATTGTTATTTCTCAATCCCGTAGGGATGCTGGTCAGCATTATGAAAAATATCTTGAAAAATTATATTTAGCTTTAGAAGAAGGATTAGAGTAAAGTAGAGGTTATAGAATCATCACTTATTTATAAGAATCATGAAGCTATGGAAAGTTTTGGATTTCTCAGCTAACATATCTTCATGATTCATAAATACTTTTCAATTATTTTTTCCATTTCTTCTGATTGCTTCTCTATACTTTCAAGCAATGCAAATTGGGTTCTTGCTCTTACAAGATTATGCTCAGGATAACTTAGAGCGTAGTAGACATCATTCATTATATAGTCGGTTAAAAATCTGATTGCTTGTTCATAGACGATCACCTTTGCACCATAGATTAAATTACTTATTTCTACTTCAGTTAAAAACTCTGCTAATTCCTCTAGATAACCTTTTGATAGCGCTTCAAATATTTCTATACGCATTGTAACTTTTGAGACATCTTTTTCATCCTCTTCAACCGGACTTGTTGATGTTCTCACCATATCACCAAAATCATAAAGAACTGTTCCAGGCATTACAGTATCAAGGTCAATAACACACTGACCTTCGTTTGTTTCCTTGTTCAACATCACATTGTTTATCTTAGTGTCATTGTGTGTAATTCGTATTGGAAGTTCATTCTGCTCTATTAAACTTGTAATCTTTTCTGATAAAACACGGAATGAATTAGCTAACTCAATCTCTTTTCTTGCATCCTCAACTCTTCCCACTGGATTCTCTTCAACTGCAATATCAAATGAAGATAATCGACTCTCGAGATTGTGAAAATTTGGGATTGAGTCTTTATACTCCTTGATGTCTGCATCTATTAAATATTTTTGGAATCGACCAAAAGCCTTTGCTGCTTGGTAGGCTTGCTCAGGTGTTTCAACATATTCAACTGTGTAGGCATCTTTTATAAATATTACTACACACCAGTATTCGTCATGTTCATCAATGTAATAGTATTTATAATTCTTTGTTTCTATTAATTCCATCACATGATTTGAAATATCACTTACTCCAGTTTCCTTTAACTTATTAGTAATATGGTTGATTACATTGACACTGTTTGCAACAACTATCTCTGGATTTTTGAACACATACTTATTAATCTTTCTAATAATATACTCTGTTTTAAATCCAGCTTGATTAAAGGAGGCGAGAAACGTTTCATTTATGTGACCGTTACCGAAGGGTTTGGCTTCAATAAATTGACCAGAAATTTTAAATTTGGAAACTATTTCTTTTATCATATTTCTCTTCAAGTCCATAATTTATGAGGGTAAACCTCATTCTTTACCAATTCAGATATTTTTTTTCGCGCAATTGGTTTATCTTCAGGGAATGTTAGCCCAAACCAATTTGCATTTGTCTTAACAACTTTGACCTTTGGTTTGTTACTATTAATTAGAGTATCTACGACAGATGGTATTAGAAATTCAGCACTGAGATTATATCCATTTTCCTTCATAAATTTTTCGAAATCCTCTTCAAAAGACTTAAATACAGAAGGAGTAAAGGCAAACATATTCATCGAAATAATTTCATCTCCATTTAATGGATTCCAATTATCATTCTCATCTTTAAAAGTTATTTTATTATCTGATTTTTTAATCTCTTTTCTCTCAACAATTGATGAGAGAAAGTTACTGCTATCAGCCTCACAAACTCCACGAGACACTGACCCATATTCAGATAGTGTATTTTTAATCTTGTAACCAATTAACGCATAGTCTCTCTCAGATTCTACGGATGCTAAAAAATCAGCAGCAATTTGATATGATTCTGCACCATAAAAATCATCCGCATTAATTACAACAAATGGTTCTTTAATTACCTTGGCAGCTGTAATTAGAGCTTGTCCGGTTCCCCATGGTTTTGTACGCTCTTTAGAATAGGATAATGTTGGAGGAAGTGAATCCAATTCTTGACATACAATATCTGTCTCAATCTCCGAAGGTAGTGCATCTAAAATTACTTCTTTGAATTCATCCTTAAAACTTTCTCTTATTACATAAACAATTTTCCCAAAGCCCGCTTTGACTGCATCATAAACAGAATAGTCAATAATTCTTTCGCCAGAAGGACCAATTTGGTCAATTTGTTTTAAGCTACCATATCGTGAGCCTAATCCAGCCGCAAGTATTAGTAGAGTCGGCTTCTTATTTTCCATTTTACCTCAACTTATATTTTATATAATGTCTATTACTATTTAACTTTAACTAAATTTTAATTTGCCTAATAATTTGAATAAAATTACAGATCCTACAATTGATAGAGCAGTTGCAATTATGGCGGAAATTATATTTCCATAAATCCAAAATCCAAATGAGAACAACCCACCATATACAGTAAACACGCCTATAAACATCAATAGTAATTCAGTAGTAAAATTATTTTCAATTTTTGGGTGACCTTCAGATTCAATTTCATCATTTATTTTTTTCCAACCATTTCCACCAGGACGTGTAAGTAACACAAATTTTTTCAACACACTATGATCAGTCGGTTTTGTTAAGAATGTTACAGCAAGCCAAGAAATAGTTGTTATAGATATTCCCAAAACTAATTGCCAATGAGAAGTTTGCCACCACTCTGGTTCTGCTCCACTTTGAACATCTGGAATAAACATTTGAAATGAAATTGCAACAACAAATGAAATAATCATTGCTGATATTTCTGTAAAAGCATTTATCCTCCACCAGAACCAACGTAAAATAAATATTAAACCAGTTCCAGCACCTATTTGCAAGAGAATATCAAATGCTTGTTTTGCATTTTCGAGCCAAAGAGAAACTACAGCCGCAAGTACCATTAATACAACAGTTAGCAAACGCCCCATTCTCACTAGCTCTTTTTCCGAGGCTTCTGGTTTTATAAAGCGTTTGTAAAAATCATTAACAACATATGATGAACCCCAATTTAGATGAGTTCCAATAGTTGACATATAAGCAGCAATTAATGAAGCAACTACTAAACCAAAAAGTCCGGATGGAAGTAGGGTCATCATAACTGGATAAGCAATATCATCTTTTAAATATTGATCACTAATATTTGGGAACTGAGAATGAATATCTGATAAGTTCGGGAAAAGAATTAGTGAACTTAGAGCTACAATGATCCAAGGCCACGGACGTAATGCATAATGGGCAACATTAAAAAAGAGTGTTGCACCAACTGCATTTTTTTCATCTTTGGCAGAAAGCATTCTTTGAGCAATATAACCACCACCACCCGGTTCTGCACCTGGATACCATACGTTCCACCACTGTATGGCAATTGGAATGATAAAGAGTGGAATTAGAATTTCAGTATCATTGAAGTCTGGCAAAAAATTAATTTTATCAGCTATTGCTGGATTTGAGAACAAGTTCGTTAATCCACCAATTTCCGGTTGATTTACTGCAACTACTGCAGCTGCAATTGAGCCAAACATTGCAATTCCGAACTGGAAAAAATCTGCCCAGATTACTCCTTTTATGCCTCCCATCGTTGCATAAAGAACCACAGCAAATGATGCAATAGTAATGGTAGTATATTTATCAATCCCGAACATTACAGAACCTATTTTAATTGCAGCAAGCGAAACACTACCCATTATCATTACATTGAAAAATACGCCTAAATAAATAGATCTAAAACCACGAAGGAAGGAAGCCATTTTTCCACTATATCTTAATTCGTAAAATTCAAGGTCAGTCATTACCTCTGAGCGACGCCATAATTTGGCATATACAAATACCGTTAGCATTCCGGTAAAGAGAAACGCCCACCAAACCCAGTTTCCAGCAACTCCATTGTTACGTACAATATCGGTAACTAAATTTGGAGTATCGGCAGAAAATGTTGCGGCAACCATTGAAACACCGAGTAACCACCATGGCATATTTCTTCCAGATAGGAAAAACTCAGATGAACTTTTTCCTGCAGTCTTAGACGCCCTGTAGCCAATTCCAAGAACTATTAAAAAGAAAACTATAATAATTGCAATATCAATTAGTTGAAACATTCTTGCTCCTATAATTAGGTTTGTGAAAATCTAATTTATCTTCTTTTCCCTCATTTATGATGATCAGTAACTTTATCAAAATTTTTATTTCTCACTCAACTTTATTGTATTGAAATAGAGCCCACACTAGCTTCCCTTCCCTCATTAAATCTCCCATTATTACGTCTAATTTTCCACCTAAAACATTAGCATCTCTATTGTGAATGTTGCCTCCGGTGCCGGAAGTGAAATATTTATTTGTTATGTAGTCTATTTTAATTTTAATTATTTTGCTACAATTCTGTCAAAACTTTAGCCTCTAATATAATATCAAATCTTTCACCATTCAAGGTTCATCTTGTTCTAAAATTTTTAAGCGTTTGGCTTGCTTGCAATTTGTACTTATTATTGTTGGTAATCAGGAGTGGAGAGATTGAAAGAGCAAATTATTATTCTTTAATTTGCAGCTTTGAATTATTATATTAGCCACTATTAGTTTTTATTTATAATATTTTACCATTTTTAATAGAAAGAATATCGTATGGACATGCAAAAAATAATATTACCAGGATTAGTTTTAATAATTATAGCCTTTGTATATTTCTCTTACTTTTCCCCAAGTGATGAACTTGGTGATTTTTCAAAATTAAGCAGAAACAGTACTGCAAGTGTACAGATAATTGTAAAATTAGTAAGTGAGAAAGGAATTACTAGAGATAACGAGGGTGGCACTCAATTTTACGTTACTGATAAAAAAAATCATGAAGTGAGAGTATCAGGTCCAGGTAAACTACCGCCAGGCATGGATGAAGCAGTTTCATTAGTGTTAACCGGGCATATGAGTGGAGAAAGCTTCCATGCACATGGTCTTGAACTTAGGAATTAATTCTTTTTCAAACTGAGATATTCCTCAAGTGAAAATAATAACCAACTAATTTACTTGCTCTACTAAGAGATAAGATTCTCACTAAGCTTATAGCTTTATGCTTATTCTGGATTAATGAAACCTAAATTATTTCATGTAAAATGGGATGATAATAAAATTTCTATTTTCTATTATGAACAAGTGTTGATAAAACCAATTCACTATTTTAGATAAACCCAAATTCGTCATTAGAAAATAACTAATGACGAATCGCTCTACTTGGAGTAAGGTCAAATTTAATTCTCAACAGTTACATGTATTTCCAACATAGTTATCAGTTTATTTATACTCGGGGTAGTTTTTCAGATATCCCGCATTTATAAAATAATGCACCGTCCTGAAAAATGATGACTCGAAAATGATTAAATAATTAAACCAGTGAGATTATCTCACTGGTTTTTTGTAAACAGAATTTTGTGTTTACATTAGTTGAATTAATACTTTTTTATAATACTCTCACAAAATTTATTTCTCAACCATTCTTTAATTAAACTTGAAATTTTTTGCTTCAGCTTGTGCTCTTATAGCTTTGATCATTACTGCATCAAGAGTATTATCACCCATTTCTTCCATCTTCTCGGCAACATATATTCTTCTAGCTTCATTTAATTCATTTATCTCTTTTTGAATGGTTTCTCTCTCTTTAACTTTTTCATTGAGGTATCTTTTTCTTTCTTCAACAGTCATTTCTTTCATCTCTTCAGGTAATTCATTTTCGGAAAGCTCTTCAACCTTTACTTTTCCTTCACTTTCTGCATCAACAAGATCCCAAGAACTATTTTTATATTGCTTTGAACCTTTCACTATAGCTCTGTCAGCCATAACTGCTTCATCAAGTGACATAGCATTTGCATCTTGCTCTTGCTGCATCTCCTTTTTTGCTTTTCCTCTAATTCCATATCCGATATAGGTAGTGTTAAGCTTAATTCCTAACTTGATCAATATTCTATCTTGAGGTGCGGAAATATGAACAATTTGTTGATTATGATCTATATTCATATATCTTCCATTAGTTAAATCGGCACCATCTTTCCATTTAGTTGAAATGCCCTCCTGATAATTTCCGCAAAATATTGTATTTACAATTATCCCTTTTGTCTCTGCTTTATAACATGAAGTTTTGTAATGAAACTCACCTTGAGTAAAGGGTTCATTTCCGGCAATAAAAATAATTTTCAAATTTTCATCATCTTTACTCCAGTTTAAGTTTTTTACTGCTGATCGAATTACTTCACCACAATATTCCTCACCACCATTTGTTCGTAATTTAAATAATTCATCAGAAATTTTATCTAGATCAGTGGTGAATGGTAAAATCATTCTTAAGTATCCTTCATCTTGTGGAATTGAGTCTTTGCCATATTCGAAAAGTGCAACCTCTAGATTAATACTCTCCCCCCTTTTACTTGCGCGTGATAGTTCATTCACAATTTTCCAAAGTTGTGTTTTAGCTTGCTCAATTAGTCCTTCCATACTTCCACTCGTATCAAGTAAAATAGCTAATTGGACTCTGTTCTGATCTGCTCCTCCCATAGCACAAAAATTAAATGAGAAAAGAAAAAGTAGCGATAATAAAAAAATTATAAATGTCTTTTTCATGATTGGATCTCCTTTAATTAAGAAATTTGTTTTTTTACATCCATTGATTAAAAATAGTTCCCTATTGTAAAACATCTCCACCTTATTTTGATTTGTATCACAAAAAGAATTCTCACTTTTTCTAATTGATTATTAGTAATTATAAATGCTTCTATTTCTCTATTAAACGCATTTAGACTATCTATTTTTAAGAATACAATTTCTTTTCTAATCTATTTAGATTTGTGTGAGTGTGAGAACTTATTAAAGAAGGGTACTTTTTTTTGCACTAAATCTGAAAACATTAAGAAATAAAAGTGCTGAAGTTTTTATTAACTGTTGGATACTTTCTTTGATTTATTTTTGGTTCAGAAAGAATTTAAAGTAAATAAATAGCACTTATTTATTTACTCTTTCGTTCCATTCCGCACCTCTTTTTAGTAGATGTAGAAGAGGGGAGTTAGGGTGATTTTGCAATAATTGAGAATAAATAATTGAATACTTTTGCATATAATTAAGGTGATATAAAGCAAATGCATATGTGTAGTAATATCTATCCATTGGAAAAGTCATAATCACTTTAGGATTACGCTTTAGCCATTTTTCAAGTTCAATACTTACAATAAGAGCAGAAATTATTTCGCTATTTGATAATAGTCCCTCTGCAACTTGAAGATAAACATATGGTAATGCATCTGTATCACTTGACGAAACTTTAATAAATTCTTTTGCTAGATCTTTCATGGAAAATATTTTAAGAAATGTAGAAGCGGTAGTTGTTTCGCTCAATTTGCTATTTAGATATTCTTGTTGAACGATGAGTGACTCAGGATATTTATCCATTAATTTCTCTTGCATTACTGTTCTGACATTATTAAGGTTAAAGTCCTTGAAAGTTAATGCACCAAGTAAATCGGAATCTAAATTGTTGAGAGATTCAGATTCTAAGTACTTCGTTAGTCCATAACAAAACCGATAGTTTTGAGTTTCTTTCCTATGATAAATTGCAGCCCCCAGAATAGTTTCTTTTGAGGGAATGTTTTCTTTGATATAATTTTTAATATAAAGTCCTTTTTTCAGAGTATCAAACTTCTCGTCATTTTCATAAATTTCATAAGAATAATCGTTTATAAATAAGGAACGAGGAGCAAGAAATTCCAGAATCGGATGCTTTTCACTATTAATTGGCTTCTCCCTCGCCATTAAAAATGTCCCTTGGTCAGAAAGTATTTGAGCTGACAAAAATGTAAAAGGACTTCCAATTCCTATAGATTCGAAATCTTGTTTTATAGTTTCAATATTGAATTTATTTTTAAATTCATTCTCATCAAGAATATTTTTTTTATTTGAACCTAAAATTAATAAATCGGCTGCAGATGCTCCCCAAACTTGCACGTGTGGAAATACTGAACTGAAAGTATTAATAACAAGTTGCACTACTTCATCACTAGCTTCATATACGTGCAACCATTGAGCCATAACTCCATCGTCGCTCAATTTATTAGCACATTGCTGAAAATATTCTTGAGAAAATAGATTACCTATCCCGGCGATCCAAGGATTTGATGGTTCTGAAATAATTACATCATACTTATCTTTTGAAAGGTTCAAATATGTATGAGCATCTTCATGGATAACTTCAAGACGTGGATCTGCAAGACAGTTCATATTTACATCATTAAAAAATTTTCCAGCTTCTATAACTTCGGTAGAGATTTCTACACATTTTACCTGGTCAACGGGGTGGAGTAAAACTGAACCAATTGTTGCTCCACTTCCAAATCCCACAACAAATACTTTCTTAGGGTTTTTATGCAACATCATTGGAATTTGTCCAATCATTTTTTGGGTACCCATATCTGCAGAACTTGTTGCATCAACTTTCCCATTTATTATCAATAATCTTTCATTTTCAGATTCTTTTTCTGCGACTGCTACATTAGCATGAATACCCTCTTTGTAATACAAAATTTCTCTACCTGAAAAAAGTTCTTCAAACTCAGCATAAGTCTGGGGTAGACGTTCACTAAGCTTTCTAAAGACTCCACTATTAAGTGCTGTTATATTCCAAGCAGGAGAAAAGATGAAGTATAAAAAAAACAAGATAATGCTACTGTAAGAAATAATATTTTTATGTACAACCCAAATTGGATCATAGCTGTGCACCAAAATTAAAGCTACTATCAGATTTAATAGAATTCCAATTTGAAATGACTCTTTAATACCAAACAGAGGGAGGAAGACCAAAGTTGTAGCAAAAACACCTATTACTGTTCCTAAAGTATTTACTGAAAATACTTTTCCTACCGAAAACCCTATTTTCTTATCAGAACTTGCAACTATATCTACAATTGTAGGTAGCGTTATGCCCATAAATATTGTGGGAATGAACATTAAAGCAAAACAAATAAAAAATTCGATTGAGAGAAATATATTAAAAGTAGTATTCGTTTTTTCTAACCAGGAAGCTATTATCCAGAAATAATATGGCAATCGTTCATAAATTAATAATGAAAGAACAACGCCAACTGCAATTGCTAATTGACTAAAAATAAGAAGCTTTATTCTATTAAACTTATTAACAAATTTTTTCGAAACAATAAAGCTCCCAATTGCAATTCCTGCAATAAATGCTGCAAGCATAATTGAAAACGCGTATGTTGAAGAGCCAAGGAAACTGATTAGTAGTCGAACCCAAAGTGTTTCATACAGCAAGGCTGCCATTCCAGAAATACCAGATGATACAATTGCAAGCTTTACAATGTTAGGAGTGATAAATTCATCATTATTTCTGTTGGTTATTTCAATTTCAATTTCGCTATTTATATTACCTATTTTAATATATTTAGACAACAATAAAGCAATTAAACCTAATCCTATATTTACAATTGCCGCTGAATATATTGTGGTATCTAACCCATAAGTTTTAATTAGAAAAAAGCCTGTAAGAATAACCCCAAATACTGCTCCAAGAGAATTTAAAAAATACAACCAGCCTACATTTTTTTGTGCTGTGCTGATTTTATCAACAAAAAATTTGCTAAGCACTGGAAGAGTTCCCCCCATTGCGAATGTTGGAATAAATAAAAGAATGGAACTAAATAGTAATCGAAGTAAAATAAAAAATATACTATCCGATTCAACATTTAAATGGGAAGCAGATGTGTAAAAAATGTCTCCTAGAAAATCACTAAAAATTGGATAGAATAAACAATAGACTCCAATTGCCAATTCGAGCAGAGCATAAAATCTAACCGGATTTTTAGATTTGTCAACTTTTCTTCCAATAAAATAGTTACCAAAAGCAAGTCCACCAAGAAAGGAGGATAACACAATCATTTGTGCGTAAGTCGTATTGCCAAGAAAAAGAGATAGATACTTAAACCAAACAATTTGATAAACTAGCCCAACTGCGCCTGTGGCGAAAAAGAGAAGATAGATGATATTTTTCAATGCTTTGTTTAAAATGGCGAATGTTCTCTCAACATTTTTATACTATGGCAAAACTAATATTTAATATATATAGAACTTAATTATTATTCCTTTCTTTCCATTCGGCAGATCGAGTAAACAAGGTTAGGAGAGGAGAATTAGGGTAATTTTTCTCCAATTGAGTATAAATTAAGGAATACTTTTTCATATAATTTAAGTGAAGCAATGTCCGTCCATATAAATAGAAAAATCTTTCCATAGGAAAGTCCTTTATAATTTTAGGATTCCGGGTTAGCCATTTTTCAAGTTGAACACTCACAATAAAAGCTGAAATTACTTCGCTATTTGATAATAGACCCTCAGCAATTTGAAGATAAACATATGGTAATGCATCTGTATTACTTGATGAAATTTTAATAAATTCTTTGGCTAGATCTTTCATGGAAAATATTTTTAGAAATGTAGAAGCAGTAGTTGTTTCGCTTAATTGGTTATTTAAGTATTCTTCTCGAATAATGCCCGATTCCGGATATTTATCTGCTAAATTCTCATGCATTATGGTTCTAACATTATTTAGATTAAAATCTTTATATGTCACAGCTGAAAGTAAGTCAGATTCAAAATCGTTTAGCGATACCGCTTCCAAATACTTGGTAAGTCCATAACAAAACCGATAATTTTTAGTAACATTCCGATGATAAATTGCAGCTCCCATTATCTCTTCCTTGGTGGGAAAGTTTTCCTTAATATAATTTTTAATATAAAGCCCTTTATTTAATGTGTCTAATTTCTCGTCATTAGTATTAACTAAATTGGACTGAGAATTTAGAAACAGAGACCGGGGTGCAAGGAATTCTAAAATTGGATATTTTTCACTATTAATTGGTTTTTCCCTTGCAAGCAAAAATGTCCCTTGGTCAGAAAGTATTTGTGCTGATAAAAATGCAAATGGACTTCCAACCCCAACAGATTCTAGATCTTGTTTTACTGTTTCAATATTAAACCTATTTTTAAATTTATGTTCATTAAGAGTAGTTTCTTTTTTTGAACCAACTATAATTAAATCGTGGGAAGCTCCTCGCCAAACTTGGCTATGTGGGAACACGGAACTAAATGTATTCAATACTAGCTGTACTACTTCATCGCTAGTTTCATAAATTTGGAGCCACTGAACCATAATTCCATTGTCATTCAACTTATCAGCACATTGTTGAAAATATTCTTTTGAAAATAGATTTCCAATACCAGCAATCCACGGATTTGATGGTTCTGATATAATTACATCGTATTTATCTTTAGAAAGGTTCAAATATGTATGGGCATCTTCGTGGACAATGTTAAGCCGTGGGTCTTCAAGACAATTCTTATTTACATCACTAAAAAATTCACCTGCTTCTATAACTTCTGTTGAGATTTCTACGCATGTTACCTTCTCAACTGGGTGAAGTAAAATAGTACCTATTGTTACTCCACTTCCAAATCCTACAACAAACACATTTTTAGGATTTTCGTGAAGCAGCATTGGAATTTGTCCACTCATTATTTGTGTTATCATATCTGCAGAACTTGTAGCATCAACTTTACCATTAATTAATAATAACCTCTGGTTTTCTGACTTTTTCTCCATTACTGCTACATTAGCATTAATGCCCTCCTTGTAATACAAAACTTCTCTTTCAGAATACAGATCCAGAAATTCTTCATAAGTATCTGGCGGTACTGTGCTTAGCTTTCGAAAAACACCACTATTAAGTGCTGTTAAATTCCAAGCAGGTGAAAAGAAAATATAAAGAACAAATAAAAGAATGGCGCTTGAAGAGAGAATATTTTTATGTACAACCCAAATTGGATCGTATCTGTGCAGCAAAATTAAAGCCACTATTAGATTTAATAGAATTCCTATTTGAAATGATCCTTTAATACCGAATAGAGGGAGAAAAACTAATGTTGTAACAAAAACACCAATTACAGTTCCCAAAGTATTTACGGAAAAAACTTTACCGACTGAAAAACCTATTTTCTTATCAGAATTTGCTACAATATCTACAATTGTTGGAAGTGTAATTCCCATAAAAATTGTTGGAATAAACATTAATGCAAAACAAATAATAAATTCAATTGAAAGAAATATATTAAAAGTAGTATTCGTTTTTTCTAACCAGGAAGCAATTATCCAGAAATAATATGGCAATCGTTCATAAATTAGTAATGAGAGAATAACACCAACTGCAATTGCAAATTGACTAAAAATAAGAAGTTTTATTCTATTAAACTTATTAACAAATTTTTTCGATACAATAAAGCTCCCAATTGCAATTCCTGCTATAAATGCTGCAAGCATAATTGAAAACGCGTATGTTGAAGATCCAAGAAAACTGATTAACAAGCGAACCCAAAGAGTTTCGTATAGCAAGGCTGCCATTCCGGAAATACCAGATGACACAATTGCAAGTTTTACTATGTTAGGGGTTATAAATTCATTTTTGTTTCTGTTGCTTTTTTCAACTTCGATATCACTTTTGATGTTGTCTAAATTGACATATTTTGAAATCAACAAAGCAGTTAAACCTAATCCAATATTTACAATTGCTGCTGAATATATTGTGGAATCTAATCCATAAGTTTTAATTAGAAAAAAGCCTGCAAGAATAACCCCGACTACTGCTCCCAGAGAATTTAAAAAATACAACCAACCTACATTTTTTTGTGCTGTACTGATTTTATCAACAAAAAATTTGCTAAGTACCGGAAGAGTTCCTCCCATTGCAAATGTTGGAATAAATAAGAGAATGGAACTAAATAATAAACGAAGTAAAATAAAAAATATATTTCCAGATTCTACATTTAAATGGGAAGCAGTTGAGAAAAAAATGTTACCTAGAACATCGCTAAAAATTGGATAGAATAAACAATAGACTCCAATTGCTAATTCGAGCAGAGCATAAAATCTAACTGGATTTTTAGATTTGTCAACTTTTCTTCCTATAAAATAGTTACCAAAAGCAAGTCCACCAAGAAAGGAAGATAACACAATCATTTGTGCGTACGTTGTATTACCCAGAAAAAGAGATAAATACTTAAACCAAACAATTTGATAAATTAGACCAACCGTACCCGTTGCAAAAAAGAGAAGATAGATTATATTTTTTAAGATTTTGTTTAAAATGGCTAATGTTCTCAAAATATTATTTTTATAACAAAATTAATGTTT
>Ga0164313_10003701_pt1 | contig 13608 bp, 7 predicted proteins | sample GuaBasSedimGuay4_FD_113735 | JGI IMG/M metagenome (GOLD analysis project Ga0164313, IMG submission 113735) | Subseafloor sediment microbial communities from Guaymas Basin, Gulf of California, Mexico - Guay4, Core 4569-4, 0-3 cm | ecosystem: Environmental > Aquatic > Marine > Hydrothermal vents >... | reverse complement strand
TTTCAGACCGACCGCGATGGCTTCGAGGTCGCGGCCCGCGAGCCCGCCATAGGTCGGGAAACCCTCGCGGAGGATGAGCAGAGTGCGGAAGCGCTCGGCCCATTCCTCGTCGCGGCAGACCAGAAAACCACCGATGTTGGCGAGACCGTCCTTCTTGCAGCTCATGGTGGCGCCGTCGGCGAGGGAGAACATCTCCTGCGCGATGTCCATGAGACCGTGTTCCTGGTATCCCGCCTCACGCTCGCGAACAAAGTAGGCGTTCTCGGCAAAACGACAGGCGTCGATGATGAACGGAATCCCGTGCTCGGACAGCACCGCCTTGACCTCGCGGAGATTGGCCATGGATACCGGCTGACCGCCCCCGGTGTTGTTGGTCACGGTCATCATGGCGAAGGGGATCTTCTCAGCGCCGTGCTCGGCGATGCACTCACGCAACTTCACCACATCCATGTTGCCCTTGAACGGCGCCTCGGCCTGGGTATCGAAGGCCTCGGCGCAGGGCAGGTTGAGGGCGACCCCGCCGCAGTATTCGATGTTGGCTCGCGTTGTATCGAAGTGGCTGTTGTTGGGGATGACATCGCCCGGTTTGAGGACGCAGGTCGCAAGGATCCCCTCGGCCGCGCGGCCCTGATGGGTGGGGAAGATGTACTCCATCCCGGTGATCTCTGAAACGCTAGCTTCAAAGCGCTTCCACGACCGGCTCCCGGCGTAGCTCTCGTCGCCGAGCATCATCGCCGCCCACTGTTCGGTGGACATGGCCCCGGTGCCCGAGTCGGTGAGCAGATCGATGCAGCAATTCTCGGCGTCGAGAAGAAAGACGTTGTGGTGGGCCGTTTCGAGGGCCGTCGCCCGCTCAGGTGAACTGGTGATCTTGAGCGGTTCGGTCATCTTGATCCGGAAGGGCTCGATGATGGTGCGCATGGGGGCCTCCTCGATACGGCGCCGGTTCTCGGATCCGGACACCGCTTCGAGCCTACCCTCTTTCGGATTTCGGTCAAGACCGAAGGGGCGGTCACCGCGCGGTATGAGGCTGCACCGTATAGATGACGGATGGATTTCGGACGCAGCGAAGTGCCATCTGAGGCGGGTTTTCGGAGCAGTACTCCTTGTACGGACCGAAAATCCAACAATAGAGGGCCTTCGCTGCGTCCGAAAGGCGCCGTTGATTCTATGCGGTGCATCCTCCTATACTTGAATATCGAGCAATCGAGGGGGTGACGACCATGCAGCAGCGAACTCGTCAATGGCAGGTGTGGCGCCGGGTGAGCCTCGCCCTGATTCTCACGCTCACCATGGCGGCCCCCGTCGGAGCCATCGTCAAGGAACTCTCCAACGACAGTTTCTCAGGGATTGGATCGGTCACCTGTCAGGTCGGGTTTGTCGAGGGTGAGTCCGCTGCGGTCAAACTGACCGCCGACTCCGGTGACTATCCGTATCAGATTCTAAAGGTTCGCATGCACATCTGCCCGGCGTCGACATCGGGCTTTGTCATCCTCCGGCTCTATGAAGACAACACCGGAACCGTCCTGCCGGGACCCATCATCTACGAGGAGATCGTTCAGGTCACCGGATCCGACGACGCCCTCAATGAGGTCAATCTGTCGGTCAACAACATCATCGTTGCGAGCGGCAGCATCCGGGTCGAACTCGAGTGGTTCCAGAACTCACCACCGGGTGTGTCACACGATCACGATGGTTTCGTCCCCAACGCCAACTACATCTATGCGAATCCTCCGGGAGCATGGTTCTACGCCAATCAACTCGGGGTGACGGGCGATTGGATCATCCGCATGGAGATCGAAACCGACGCCGAAACTCCAATCTTCGCCGATGGCTTCGAGACCGGCAACACCATTGCCTGGTCGGACACGACCCCGTGACCCTCTGCCGGGCGATGTGACCGGCGTCCGGTTGCGAGGGCGTAACTGAGATATCCTCTCTCGGCTCGTCCGGCCGATCGATGAAGGAGATGTGATGCAAATCGGAGCACGAAAACCGCGCAGAAAGACACGCCTGTTCTTTCTGTTTCTCTTGGCCGCATTCCTCGGCGGCGGGCTGTGGCTCGCCCTGCGGGTCGGGCCGGCGCCCTTAGTCGAACTCCACACGGATCGGCAGGCAGTCGGCAAGGGAACCATGGTCACGGCGATCTTCTCCGAACCGCTTCAAGGACTTGGCGAGATCCGGCTCGAGGTTGCCCAGGGTGACCGGGTCGAGGTCCTGGGTGCGCAGACCTTCGAGCGTCCGGCGCCGATCCCGTGGTCCCGGGGCGGCGGCGAGGCCGAAGCCACCATCGACGCCGTTGTCGGCAGCCGGTCCCACGACTGGCTCGTCGAGGGCGAAGTTGTTCTACGTGCGGTGGCCGATCGATCCGCGGGCTTTCTGCGACGGCAAGAAGCCGTGATCGTCGAAAAGACACTCGAGGTCCGTCTTCGCCCGCCAAGGCTCGAGGTTCTCTCCTCCCAGAACTATGGTCGGCAGGGTGGCGCAGGGGCCGTCGTCTATCGGGTGGGTGAGACCGCGACTTCATCGGGGGTGCGGGCAGGCGACCACATCTCGCATGGGTCCGTTCTCGATGGCGCCGGGCCGGGTGAGCATTTCGTGATCTACGCCCTGCCCTGGGATCTCGATGATGAGAGCGCCATCCGTCTCTTTGCCGAGGATGACGCGGGCAATCTGGTCGAGATGGCCTTTCTCGATCTCTTCAAGGCGCGGCCACCGCGGTCGGACGACATTCGACTGAGCGATGGGTTCCTCGAGCGCGTGGTCCCGGCCATCGCCAGCAGAACAGCGGGATTCGACGACTCCGGCTCGCTGCTGGAGCAGTACCTCGAGATCAACGGGAATCTGCGTCAGGCCGAACTCAACCGGGTCGCCAAACTTTCGGAAACAAGCGAGCCCGAGTTCTTGTGGTCGGGTCCGTTCCTCCAAATGGCGAACTCGGCGCGGATGGCGGGCTTTGCCGAGATCCGCAGCTATCGCTATGAAGGAACGGCGGTCGATCGCCAGACCCACCTCGGGCTCGATCTCGCCTCGACATCCCACGCACCGGTGCCGGCGCCCAACTCGGGCCGGGTGATCTTTGCCGGTTGGATGACCCTCTATGGCAACGCAATCGTCATCGATCACGGCTACGGATTGCTCTCGATCTGCGGCCATCTCTCGACCATCGAGGTTGCCGAAGGAGAGAGGGTCCAACGCGGACAGATCATCGGCTCAAGCGGCGCCACGGGGCTCGCGGGAGGCGACCACCTCCACCTCGAGTTCTTTGTCCACGGAATGTCGGTGGATCCGCTCCAGTGGCTCGACGGCAAGTGGATCGAGAACAACATCACGTCGAAGATCGAGGGCAGTTCTTAGTTCTCAGTTTTGAGTTCTTAGTTCATCCATCGCACATCGCAACCATCGCAGGTGAACCACAGAGACGCCGAGCCGCAGAGGTTTCGCGGAGCATCGCAATCGAAACACGAAGGACACAAAGCTCACTAAGATCCATCGCAAAGAACATCGCATGATTGAGTGGGACCCGCGCCCTTGGTGAGCGGTGGACCACCGATACGTCAGTCCTACGAAGATTCCGCCAGCCACGCCCGAGTATCGCGCTGGGGTCCGTCTCGCGTTTCTGGCACCGGCGGATCTTCGACACCGCGAGATCCAGCTTTCAAATGCGATGGCTTTGTGTTCTCTGCGATGGATGAGCTTCGTGATCTTTGTGTTTCAAACACACCCTTGCCGAATCGCGGTCGCTACCACGTCAGTCAGAGCGCCCGCCCGCAGGCGACTTCCACTTTCAACTGCGATGCTCCGCGCGATCTCTGCGTCTCCGCGTCTCTGCGTTTCACACAACGTACCGGCAACCAGGGACGACATCCGAAAGGTCCACAGATCAGGAAGCGAGCTGCTCGCATATAGCCGCTTCGTTTCTTCGGGAGACCCTCCGACTCACTCGCGGACTCGTTCGCTCAGGGTGACAGGCTTTTTGATCCCGCTGGCATTACCGCTCCGACGGCCGATACCGCCACGGCTGGAGGAAGCGCCAGAGACGGCCGAGGAAACGACCGGCGGCGGCGAAGCCGTCCTCGGAGAGCGCGGCGTTGGAGGGCAGCAGCAAGGTCGTCCTATTGAGGAGCTGGCGTTCTGGCGATTGGGCTGGTTGCTGATCATATGGGTTGGTGTTGCAGAGCATGGATCGGCGTTCATCCCTTCTTCACCCACTTCGCCCCCCGACCATGCCCCTGGAGTTCGAGAATCCCTTCGTCCCGGAGCTTTCGGAGCACCACGCGGATCATGTCGCGGCTGATGCCGGGGCACTCCGTCTCGATATCGGAGATGGCAAACGGTCCCACTCTACGTTCTACGACGCGGCGGATATGAACCGTTTTTGCGCCTCGGCCGGTTGTGATGGTGCCGACGCGCTCTTCAAACTCTTGATAGGCGCGGAGCATGACGCCCCAGAAGTAGCGGAACCACGGATGAATGTCGTGTTGCCCTTTGTGCCAGTTTCGGGATGACGCTTCCAGAGAGTCGTAGTAGGTTTCCTTCGACTCCTCGAAGATCCTTTCGAGGCTGATGAAGCGCCCGACCTCATAGCCGAAGTGGTAGAGGAGCAGGAGTGTGAGCAACCGTGCCGTGCGGCCGTTGCCGTCGCGGAAGGGGTGGATGCAGAGGAAGTCGAAGACAGCGGCTGGAATCGAGACAAGGGGTTCGACCGAGTCGACAGTGGCTGCCACTCGGTATTGGTCGACGAGATCCGCCATTGCCTGTGGCGTCGCGAATGCGGGAACCGGTTCAAACCGAACCCGTCGGATCGAGCCGTCCGGGTTGCGTTCGACGATCTGATTGTCCGCCATCTTCCAGCGACCGCCCTCGGAGGGGAGGTAGCGGTAGATCATTGAGTGGAGCTGGAGGACGACGTTGACGCTGAACTCCATGTGCTCCGCCGACTCGTGAATCAGTGCGAGGGCGTCCCGGTAGCCTGCGATCTCCTGCTCAGACCGGTTACCTGGAGTGGAGGCCTTCAGAATGATCGCTTCGAGCCGTTGCCTGGGTGCCGTGATTCCCTCAAGTCGGTTCGATGACTCGCTCGATTCAACGATTGCGACCTGCTGCAGCGATTTCAAGATTTCTGGTGTCTGCTGTGCGAAAAGCCCTTGTTTCCCCTTGAACTCCCCGATTTTCTGCAGAGTTGATGCATCTTCGGTTGAGAAGCTGATTTGCTTCAAGTACTTAGGCATGAGTGTCTGCATCTTGTCTTCCCCGTCAATTGAGGTAATACTTGCCAGAATAGTGGTAATGGGGCGTTGTTATTACCTTGTTTATGGGTACGATAGCACGTTTATCAGCGACTCCCCGCTCCGGCAGCACGATGGGAGCGGATGCCAGGCAGCCTCTCGTAATGGAGGACGAGCCAGGCACCGAGTCCGCGTTCTATTGAAGGCACGCGGAATTGGCCTCGACCGGACGTGCCGCTTCAGGTCGTTAGGGCAGGCACAATGAATCGCAGAGACGCTGAGCCGCAGCGTTTCGCAGAGCCATCGCAGTTGAAACACGGAGTGCACGGGGACCCACGGAGCGCCACCACAGAGACATCGCATCTTAGAGTGGGCGGGTTGAGCCGTGGCTGTTGTCCAACTTCGTGGAATGGTGAGAGTTTCCGCCGGGGTTCTGAAGGGCAAGCTGAGACCGCGACGCCAGCAGCGGAATGTGGCCGAGTGTTCGCCGAGGCGAACACATCGGACACCCGCTGATGGTGTTGGGACACAAGCCGCGAAGCGGTGCCAGTGAAGCATGCCCCACAACACGCCGCTGCGCGATTGTGGGGCAGCCATCCTGGCTGCCATTCAGTGTCGTTCCCGCAACCGGCCCGCCACCACGAAGTTTGACATCGCCCACGTGAGCATCGCCAACTCTCAGATGCGATGACTCCGTGTTCTCTGCGATGGACGACCTCCGTGTCCTCCGTGGTGAAATCACACCCTTCCCGAACCACCGCCCCTTCCACGGCAGTCGGAGCGCCCACCCGCCGTAGGCAGGACCTTCAGTGCCTCAGTCCCGCTCAAGCTTGGTGTCGCGATCCGATCGAGGGTGACGGAGACTGTCAGAATGCTATCCTCGATGGGCACAATAGGAGGTCTATCTTGAGATCTACCCGGTGGTTCCTCGCTCTTTTCGTTGGGATCTTGGGCTTCGCGGCAACCTCATCAGCCGTTGAACGGACCGCCTATGCCATTGATGCGCACGGCAACCTGGTCAGCGGGGTCCTTCCGAATTCGTTTTGGTCAATGGAACTTACTACCATCGCCGATTACGACAGCTTCCTGGTGGGCTCGACCATGGACTCCGATGGCAGGATGCTGTCCATGTTCGCCGAAACGGATGAGCTGGTGAGCATCAATCTGGCGACCCTCGAGTACCAGGTCTTGCATACTCTCGCAGTCGATATTTGGCAGTTCGATGACCTGGTTTTTGGTCCGGCGGGCGAGCTTCTGGTCCTCCACGGTTTCTATTCAGGATCGTCATCACTCTTCGAAATCGATACAGAAACGGGCGACTTGACGTTGCTCGCCGAGTTCGATCAAGAATTCAAGACCATCGAGTATCACCAGGGGACGTACTACACCGGCAACTACAATCAGTTCTGGAGAATCGATGCGGAAACGTTTGAACCGACCCTGATTAAGGACTACTCCTCTCCTTACTCTAGTTGTGGGGTGTGGGGTCTCGCGTCTATCGGAAGTACGCTCTGGTGCGGATTCTCATGCGGCACGGCCGGACCTGGCTATGATCATTGGGCCATGATCGGAACCATCGATCCGGTAACCGGTTTTTTTGAACAACACGAGATGCTGGATGACATTAACTCGGTACCAGAGGATCCTCACACCCTCCAGATCATCGAACGGATCACACCCATCCCGGCCCTCCGCCCAATCGGCGTTGCCATCCTGGTGATGCTCCTCGGCCTGGTCGGAACCCTCGCCATTCGACGCCTCTGAGCCACGAAGATGCAAAGGATCCCGCAGAACATCGCAGTTGAAACACGGAGAGCACGGAGATCCACGGAGCGCCATCGCAGAGACATCGCGATTGAAACACAAAGCTCACCAAGGGCCATCGCAAAGAACATCGCATGATTGAGTGGGGCCCGCGCCCTTGATGAGCGGTAGACCACCGAACCGTCACTCCGACGAAGAGCCCCCCAGTCGTCCGTGAGTATCACGCTCAAGTTTGACTCGCGCTTCTGGCACCGGCAGATCATCGAGGTCCCGAGATCCACCTATAAGAATGCGATGCCTCCGTGTTCTCTGTGATGGATAACCCCCCGTGTTCTCCGTGTTTCAAACACACCGTTACCGAAGCACCATCGCTGCCACGTCAGTCAGAGCGCCCGCCCGCAGGCGACTTCCACTTCCAACTGCGATGCTCCGCGCGGTCTCTGCGACTCTGCGTCTCTGCGTTTCACACAACGTACCGGCAACCAGGACTGACGTCCGAAGGGTCCACAGGTCAGGAAGCGAGCTGCTCGCATATAGCCGCCTCGTTTCGTGGGGAGACCCTTCGACTCACTTGCGGACTCGTTCGCTCAGGGTGACATGTGTCTTGACCCCGCCGGCGTTACCGCTCCGATGTTCGGTACCGCCACGGCTGGAGGACACGCCAGGTCCAGGTGAACGCCCGACCGACGGCGGCGAAGCCGTCTTCGGAGAGGGCCGCGGTGGTGGGCAGCAGCAGAGTTGTCAGGAAGGTCGAGACCACCAGTCCGCCCATGATGACGATGGCCATGGAGTAGTAGTAGACCCCACCGAGTGCCGGCCGCTGGATGACGATGGGCGTCAGACCGACGAGGGTGGTGATGGCGGTCATGAGGATCGGCCGCAGGCGTTCGCGGCCGCCGGTGAGCATGGCCTCGGTGCGACCCATCCCACGCCGGCGATAGAGATTGATGTGCTCGATCATGACGATGCCGTTGTTGACCACCACCCCGATGAGCAGCAGCAGACCGATGGCCGCCGGCTGATCGAAGTCGGTGCCGCTCATCCACAGAGCCCAGAAAGCACCGGCGAGGGCAAAGGGCAGGGCAACCATCAGACCGAATGCCTGCCGCAACGATTCAAAAAGACCGGCCATGACGGCAAAGACAAGACCAAGGGCGAGCAGGAGGTTGATCAGGAACTCGCGTGACTGTTCCTGCTGGCGGGTGGCCCACTCGGACATGGTCCACTCGTAACCGAATGGGAAGTCCATGGAGTCCATGGCCGTGCGAACCATGGGCAGATAATCCTCCATGGTTCCATCGCCGTACCGCGCGCCGACCCAGACGCTCGTCCGTCGATTGTCGCGCTGGATCCTGTTTGGCCCCGGCTCGATCCGGAACTCGGCCATGGAGGCCAGCGGGATCTTCTCGCCATCGGCGGTCCAAACCGGCAGGGTGTGGAGCTGGCTGACGCTCTCGTGTTCCTTCTCATCGAGGGTGAGCCTCATCTCACGTTCACCCGAAGGTGTCCTGAAGCGCGGCAGTCGCCGGCCACGGAAGGTCAGCGAAACCACCTCGGCGGGCTGGTTGAGGGGCACGCCGTAGCGGGAGGCCAGTTCACGGTCGAGATCGACATAGAGTTCCATGCCGCCTTCCTGGGTGCTGGTCCACGGATCTTCAAGACCGGGGATCGCTTCGAGCCGGAGTTTTGCCTCGGCCGCGAGCTCGGACAGGACGCCGGTGTCCTCACCCACCAGTTGGAATGAGATGCGCTTTCCGCCTCCGCGACGCCAGCCGTGACTCGCCTGATCCTGGACCTCGAGTTTGATCCCGGGGAGCTCGGGCAGGAGCTCACGGAGTTTGGCGCGGGACACCGCCATATCTACGTCGTTGGCAAAACCCTCTTTCATATAGAGCCGGGTGAGGGAGAATCGATCGGACCAGTAGCTGTAGATGTGTTCTGCGTTGAGCTCGTCACGGTGAGGCACCAGATGACTTTCGACTACGGTCACGGCCCGTTCCTGGCGCTCGATACTCAGGGGTTCTGAAAACTCATAACGAATCTGGACAAAGAGCTCGGTTCGGTTGGCGTCGAAGTTCTTGTCGATGTGGCTGAAGGGAAACCAGGTCGAGGCGATGACGAGGACGCCGATCACCGGGGTCAGCCACCGGTGGCGGAGGAAGAAGGCGAGGATCACTTCATACCGATTCTCGAGCCAGAGCATGAGGGGCGCACGCCCGCGGGATCGTGACCGGATAAAGCTCGAGGTGGCCAGCGGGATCAGGGTCTGCGAGATAAAGAGCGAGGCCAGCAGGGTGAGGCAGACGGTGATGGCAAGCTCACGGAGATAGATGTTCATCTCCGACGGTTTGTTGAAGATCATGGGCAGAAAGACGATGACCGAGGTCAGGGTCGCGGCGATCACCGCCATGGAGACCTCGCGCGAACCGATCCGTGCCGCATCGCGCCGGCTCAGACCCCGCTGCTGGTGGCGATAGATGTTCTCCATCACCACCACCGCGTTATCCACAAGCATCCCGATCCCGACGATGAGACCGAGCAGGGTCAGGGTGTTCAAGGTCTTGCCCATGGCCCATACGGCGCCACAGGCGACGATGAGAGAGAACGGGATGCAGAGGACCGAGACCAGCGTCATGGAAATCCGGCGGAGGAAGGCGAAGAGCACCGCCGCAGCGAGCAGACCACCAAAGAGTCCGGTGAAACTCAAGTCCCTGAGAGTCTTGCGGATCTCGGCGCCCTGATCGAACCAGATCAGAAAGGTGACCCCTTCGAGCTCGGGATCCGAGTTCATGTCCTCGACCCGTTGACGGACCTCATCGCAGATCTGGACCGCGTTCCCACCGGCCTCGGCGCTGACGGTGACCCCGATGGCGAAATCGCCGTCGAGGTGGCGGCCGTACTCCAGGGGCGGTTCTTCATAGCGGACATCGGCGATATCCGAGAGTTTCAGACCATCGGCGCGCAAAGGCAGCGATCGGATCTGCTCGACGGACGAAAAGGCGCCCACCGTGCGAACAGTGAAGCGTCGCTCGGCGGTGCGCAGGACCCCGGCCGAGAGATCGAAGTTGGAGTTCGAGATGGTCCGCACAACCTCCCGGACGTCAATCCCGTGGGATTCGAGATCGGCGAGGTGGAGATTGATGCGAACCTCTTTCGGGTTGACCCCGTCGAGACTCACCGAGGCGACCCCCGAGATCCGCTCGATGGGCCGGACGATCTTGCGTTCGAGCAGATCGTAGCTTTCGGAGAGATCGCGTTTGGATGACAGCCGTCCCTCGAGGACCGGAGCGTCTTCCTCGGCGGCGTTCCAATTACCGCCGATGGTGACGTCACCGATGGTGTCGGGCAGCTCCCCGCGGATTCGGTCGATGCGTTCGATGACCTCCGCCCGGGCGAGACTCATTTCGTGACCCCAGGCAAAGCTGAGTCGAACCCGACCGTTGTTGGCGTTGCACATGGACCACATGTTGGTCACGCCCTTTACCGAGCCCAGAACCTCTTCGAGGGGTCGGACGACCAGCCGTTCGGTCTGTTCCGGGGTCGCGTTGGGAAAGGGCACCTGGACAAAGAGCACCGGTTCCTCGACCTCGGGCATGAAGCCCAGAGGAAGCCGGTTGAGCGCCACCAGACCTAGGACCACGGCGCAGACGATGATGGTCAGGGTGGCGACGGGCCGGCGGATGGCGAGCTCGGGAAGCGTCACGATCCGGTCTCCACCGCTGGTGGAGCGTCCGCAAGCCGAGATGGCTCAGAAGCTGTGTCGTCATCCAGGGCGCGCACCCGGGACGGCACCACGAGATAGACTGCCGGGATCACCACAAGGGTCAGGATGGTGCTCAGCAACAGACCGAAGGAGACCGTGATGGCCAGGGGGGCTCGGAGCTCGGCGCCCTCTCCCACGGACAGCGCCATGGGCAGCAGACCGAGGACGGTGGTCAGGGTTGTCATCAGGATGGGCCGCAGACGGAGGTGACCGCCCTGGATCACCGCCTCCATCTTCGCCATCCCGGTGCGACGAAGTTGGTTGACCGTGTCGATGAGGACGATGGCGTTGTTGACCACGATTCCCACCAGCATCACGATGCCGATCAGCGCGATGACGCTGATCTCGGTTCCGGTGAGCAGCATCCCCGCGACGACCCCGACCAGGGCCAGGGGGATGGTGAAGAGAACGACAAACGGGTGGATGAGGGACTCAAAAGTCGCGGCCATCACGAGATAGACCAGGAAAATCGCCAGCGCGAGGGCGAAACGCAGAGAAGAAAACGATGTCTGCATCTCGTTGACCTGACCACCGAGCTCGGCCAGGACTCCGGCCGGGGGCGGGTTGGCCGCAAGAAGGGCCTCGATATCGGCGACCGCGGCACCGAGACCGCGACCCTCCAGGTTGGCGCTGAGGACGGCGGCCCGCTGCTGCTGGACCCGGTGGATCTCGGCCGGCCCGCGGTCTTCACGGACCTCGGCGACGGTGAGCAGGCGAAGCTGCCGGCCATCCGGGCCGGGGATCATGAGATTCCGGACATCGTTGGCCGATCGCCGCTGCTTCTCGATGTTGCGGACCCGGATGTCGATCTGGCGGTCCTCTTCGCGGAACCGTGTGGGAACCACTCCGAGAACTCGGTCGCGCAGAGTTTCGGCGACAACCCGCATATCCAGCCCGAGCGAGGCCAGACGGTCGCGGTCGAAGATGATCTGGAGCTCCGGGTTGCCCTCTTCGAGAGAGGAACGAACATCCACCAGACCGGGAACGGCTGAGAGCTTGTCCGCCAGCACCGGCGCCCATGCCGACAGAGCCGCGAGGTCATCGGAGAATAAGATGACCTCGACCGGGGTCTTGAGGCTGAAATAGGTCGGTTTGCCAAAGGTGGTGTCGAGCTCGGGGATTGTGGAGAAGACAGCGCGAAGTTCGTTTGCCACCCTTTGTTCGGCCAACTCGTCGTTGCGGTCGGCCAGGACCACGTTGAGCTGACCGTAGTGCTCGGCGGTGGTGCTCAGGCTCAAGCCCCCCGCAACCAATCGGCTGCCGGCGGTGGCGTAGGCGACCGCGACATCTCCGTGGTTCTCGATGGGTGCGGCCATCCGCCGGAGAACTCGATCGGTGGCTTCCACCGGAGTGCCTTCGGGCAGCGTCGCTTCGAAGTAGAACTCGCCCTGTGAAATATCGGGGATGAGGGAGGTCTGGAGCCGGTCGATCCCCGCCACCGAGAGAGCGAAGACCACCGCCGCGGCAACGATGGTCAACCACCGGCGGCGCAGGGCGGTGCGCAAGAGCCCGTCGTAAAGGCGGGAGATGAGACCGAGGCTGGTCTCGCCCACGCGCTTGTTCGTGCTGCCCAGGGCGTCGGAGGTCGTCTCGCGGCCGCCGAGGGCGCTCAACATGGGAATCAACGTCACCGCAACCACCAGCGAGGCGAGCAGGCTCAGGGCCACTGTGATGGCCATGTCGCCGAAGAGCGCACCGGCGATGCCCTCGACAAAGATGATGGGCAGGAAGACCGCAACCGTGGTCAGGGTGGAGGCCGTCACGGCGCCGCCCACCTCGGTGGTGCCTTCGATGGCCGCCGCCGACCGGCTGAGTCCCTCGATGCGTTTGCGGTGGATGGATTCGAGCACGACGATGGCGTTGTCCACCAGCATCCCGATGCCCAGGGTCAGCCCGCCCAGGCTCATGATGTTGAGCGAGACATCGAGCCGGTACATGGCCATGAAGGCAAAGAGCACCGAGAGCGGGATGGCGGTGGCGATGATCACCGTCGATCGCGAGTCGCGGAGAAAGACAAAGAGTACAAAAATTGCCAACGCGCCACCGACAATGGCCGTGAACCGCACCTCGACCAACGCCTGCTCGATAAAGCGCGACTGGTCGAAGAGCACGGTGAGTTCGTAGCCCTCGGGCACGAGCTTGGTCATCTCTGGCAGCGCCTCACGGACCCCACGGGCGGTGGTGACGATGTTGGCGTCGCCCTCCTTGTAGATGGCGATCTCCACTGCTTCGATCCCACCGACGCGGATGATCTCCTCGCGCTCGCGGGCCCCCCAACTCACCTCGGCGACATCGCGGAGGCGGATCTGGGAGGCACCGGCGGGGGACAGAACGAGCCCGCCGATCTCCTCCACCGAGGTGTACTCGTTGACCGTGCGGATGAGGAACTGGGTGTCGGTGCCGCGCAGCGAGCCACCGGGGAGGTTGACGTTGGAGACCCCCACCACCTGGCGGATCCGATCGAGGGGAATCCCGAGGGCGGCCAACCGCTCCTGATCAACATCGATGTGGATCTCCTCTTCGAGTCCGCCCTTGATCCTCGCCGACGCCACCCCCTTGAGGCTCTCGAAGGCCTGTTTGAGCCTACGATCGGCGATACGGCGACTCTCGGTGAGATTGCCGGAGCCGCCCAGAGCGATGCGGACGATGGGGTCGAGGGAGGGATCGAAACGCAGAACCACGGGGTCCTCGACCTCGGCCGGGAGGATCAACCGGTCAAGCTTCTCGCGGACATCGAGGAGCAGCAGATCCATATCCGCGCCCCAGTCGAACTCCAGCGTGACCTCTGAGACTCCCGGACGCGAGACCGAGTGGACGGTTCGCAGTCCACGCAGAACCCCCACCGCCTCTTCG
>Ga0164313_10003700_pt1 | contig 13608 bp, 9 predicted proteins | sample GuaBasSedimGuay4_FD_113735 | JGI IMG/M metagenome (GOLD analysis project Ga0164313, IMG submission 113735) | Subseafloor sediment microbial communities from Guaymas Basin, Gulf of California, Mexico - Guay4, Core 4569-4, 0-3 cm | ecosystem: Environmental > Aquatic > Marine > Hydrothermal vents >... | reverse complement strand
TCAATCCAGCGAAGCTAGCTTCGCTGGATTTTTTGTTGTGTATAAAATTAGGTGTTTTATAATTAAGATTCAAATGCGGTCTTTTATTATTATATGTATTTATCGAATCTACTATTAGCTGTTTTAGTTCTTTTCCTGTATTACATTTATTGATAAGGAAATACAGTATTTCAGAAAATTCTTGTATCCTAGATGGATAAAAAAATGATAAATTTTATACTCTATTTACTTATCAAAAAAAAAGGCTATTGAAAGATAACCATAAGCGTAATCAAAAAGAGTTAGAACAATCTATTCGATCTAGAGAAAATGAATTATAAAAAACTTGCTATAAAAGAATCTAAACTCAAAACGTGGAAAACAAAAAAGGGTTCAAAACTAGTTTTGAACCCTTAGAATGATAATATAATTTTACAACTTAATCAATTACCTTTTTTGAACGTTATAAGTCGTAATATTATTTAATAATTAATTTTTCAACAAATGATTTGTTTGTTGAGTTATCTTGAACCATTACAAAATATAGTCCAGTATCTAAATCGCTTATAGAGACTGTATTAAAATCATTGTTAAGATATCCTCTTTTAACCACTTGTCCTAAAATATTTACAATAGAATAATCAAATTCCTCATTTCCGTCTATTATCTTAATATTTAATAATTCCTTAGCTGGATTCGGAAATATTACGATATTTTGAGCTAAGATATCGTTAACACCAAGATCATCATCAATTCCTATTTCGGTAATTTCACTAGATCCAAATTCCCCACCACTTGCAATAACTGTATTATCGTCAGTTGTAAGAGAATAGTGCCCATTTCCGAATGCACAACATATACCGTCACCATAGGCATCAAAAATTTCAAAGAAATAACATGAATTATCATCTACGTCAAAAGAATAATTAAAAGTAGTATTATCATCTGTAGTATCTTGGTAAGGTCCAAAACTATATAGTACTGTTCCGTCTACGCTTCTAAATTCCCAAGAGGTTTCTTGAGCATAATCATCTGTAAGTAATTCTAGATGTACTTGAGAAGTGTTATAGTTATCTGATTCAGTAATGTCTATAGAACTACTAGCATCATCATTATTTATATTGTCATCAGTACCTCCATTTACGCTTGTTAAAGAAGCATTTATTTCATGCACACCTACAGATAGTGTAAGGGGTCCAATATTAAATGTTTCAGACTCGTTTTGTGCAAGTGTACCGTTAAAAGTAATAGTTGTATTACTACCTCCATCAAGATTCCAATCTATAGTTGCATCTGTAATATCACCTGTGCCAAAATTTGTAAGTGTAATCGTAGGGTCTACTTCAGTGTTACCACAATTTACAGCAGGGATAGAAACACTTACAGCACCATCTAATGCATAGGTTACTAAAGGAGGGTAGCTATCTAAAACATCTGGATCAGATCCAGATGGGTCTAACCATTCTTTTAGACGAGTTGCAGATGTTGATCCATTGTCCCATGATACTCCAAAACGGCCATAATAATCAAAAGCTCCATTATCATTTGTCCCAGAACAAGCAGCAGCTCCACCGTATAATTGGCCAATAAGCCTTCCGTTTTGATCAAAAAGAGGTGATCCAGAAGATCCTGGTTCTGTAACTCCGAGTTCCCAGCCTCCATTGGATCCTCCAGTTATTTCCCAAGTTTGCGCTCCAGCATTTGCCTCTTTGGTAGCAGGATCATCATCTCTACAAACCTTCATTATATCGCCACTTGGGTGGTGAATACCTACTTGGAAAGTAGGGAAATTATCTGTCTTATCCCATCCAGCCCAAACTCTACCCCAATCGTTTGGAATAGCACTATTAATTTCAACTAAACAAAAATCTGAAGCTGGGTTTTTAGCTTTAAGAGTACCACCACTAATAGTCATAGTTGTAGGTCCGTTTGTGCTATCTTCGGTAGAAGCACAAATAGGATCAGGACTTATCCATCCAAAACGGAAGGCCCAAGCAGCCGGATTACTATAACAATGATTAGCTGTTAAAAAGTAAGGAGTACCATCATTAGCTGTATTATTGACTAAAGCTCCAGAACAAAAACCAGACCCACCAGATAGTAGAATTCCTGCAGATTTTTTGTTATTGTCTTTATAAGCTTGCCAATCTGAACCTATAGGGCAATCAACATCAAGATTACAATCTCCAGAACTATTTAATGCTTTAGATAGTTTAAAGGTTTCTGCATTTCGGTAACCGTGAGTTGCTTTTGCTATGTGCAGTCTTCCTTGACCAGAAACGTTTGCAGGTTCGTAATATTCAATCCATAATGAATCACCTTCAACAAGCCAAGTACCTAAAATACCGCTTTCTTGGTTTTGTATGGAAGTATAAGCTCCTAAAAGGTCTGTTCTTTCATTATTATAGAGATAAACAGTACTTCCTTCTGGAACAAAGAAATCATCAAAAATAACGTTTAAGGATAGTGCTTCTGGAGATGAGATTAAAATTCTCCAAATTCGGTCTCCATTTTCTAAAGTATCCCATTGGCCTTGTTCAAAACCATAGTCTACACTATGCATAAACCCAAATCTCCATGGTCTATCAAAAAGACCATCATTAATTTTATCTTCGTCTTGTATAGCTTTTAAATCAAAATTTGGTAAGAGGTTAGGCTGTATGCTTTGAGCATTGTCTAGTTGCTTCCAGCTTTGTGGTTTTCCTTCGTTAGTTACTTGAGAAAAGCAATTAACGGAAAAAAAAATTGCAAGTAATAATAGTAGTTTTTTCATTTGTAGTAGATTTATTAATAATTATTCCATAGGTAATTAGCCTTTCTAAGGATTTTCAATCCAAAAATACTTTTTTTTAAAATTGATTCCAAGGATAAAAACATATTAGTGTTTTTATAAGTTGTATTTCAATTGATTAACTAAAAATTTAGTTTATTTTTCAAATTAATAATAAATAAGTCAAATTGTTTTTTAAAAATAAGCTCTTAGTTGTATGCTTCCTGTATGTACTGCTTTTGAAGTTTCACTCTTCCTTCCAAAATACGAAAGGTTAACGTCTAAAAATTTAGTAACCTTTTTCTGTAATAAAAATCGCCAGGTTAAATTAACCCCAGGTTGTAACCCTTCTAAAATTTGATAGCCAACAGGAGAAAAAGCATTACCTATAAAATCATTATCAATATAATTAAACTCACCGTTTAATGATATTTTCTGCAAATTAGAATAGGAAAAAGAAACCCCAATTTTTTGTTGATCTAACTGTTCCATTTCGCCTATCTGGTTTTCCTTATTTAAAAATTGGTAGAACAAGTCAAAACGTGTTTGAGAGTTTAATAGATAGGATATTTTAGGATTGAACTCATAAATATCTAAAGTGTAGTTCCTGCTTTCAAAATTTTCGGTACGGCTTTCATTTTCACCCATTACACCTCTTACATTTAATAACCAATTTACCCAAAACTTATGATTGAAATTAAACTGATGACTTTTTAATTTTGCTTGTACCAATCCAACCGATAAAAAATTTCTGTTAGTAGTCGACAAATAAGTATAAGTAGTAGTAAGTTTCTGTTTTCCTCTATTAAAGTATAAAGCATTTCTGAAATTGCTTATTTGTGACAATTCATCTTCACCAGCATCTTCAAAAGGATTGATAAAAAAAACATCATTATCACGTTTTACTTTTTTATCTATTAAATATGAAGTCTGATTGTAAAAATGAGATAAAACTTTTTTAAAACCTTCTTGAGCCTTCCAAGTCTGTGGGTTTAAAGTTAATGTCTGGCTAAATTTCGTTTCTCTAATTTTCACAAACACTTGATTAGGAAGTAATACCCTAACATATTCTGCCTCATCTTGAAATTGTGCGATTTCAAACTCATCCAATTCCTGAATTCCGTTTTCATTATAATCTATCCAGGTATATATTCCCTCTCCGGGAGCAACTTTTACATAAGTGAATTCTTGTTGTGCTAAAACTCCATTGTTAGACTCTACAGCGGTATTAAACCTGATGGCTCCATTGTAAACAGATTGGTTGTAAATAAGTCGTGAATTTAGTGATTGCTCGTCTTCTTCAATATTTTCATCATCTTCTAACACCCGATAATTAGCAAAAACAGAAAGTTGTGCGTTGGGAGAATTTAGAATTCTGGATTTTAAATAATAATCATTAGAGGTAGAAACTTTTTTTAAAACTGAATTACGAACACTATCATTTACGCGATATCTATAACCAACTTCTGCAAATACTTTAGTACTATCCCCGATACCCGTATAAAACTCGTAAGCATTAAATTTTTGACTTATGGGAGTTAAACTATCATTTGCAATAGCGGTCTCCTGATTGTCTTCTAGGCTTAATTTTCCGCCTACCCAAGCTTTTTTAAATGTATACGTTGCAACAGTGTTCAGTCTAAAAAAGTTAGATTCTAATAGCTGGCCATCACTCTGCAAAGAACTTATGTTCGCTAAGAAATTTAAATCTCCGAAATTTAAATTTGCTCCCAGTACATGACGGTAACCTTGATAGTTTTCAGAAAAATCTAAATTTTGAAACTCATAACGGATGTTTCCGATTTTAGCATCAGAAAAATCTAATCCGCCAATAATAAAACGTTGGTCTCCTAATGGGTTAGTAATATTCCAGTTTCTTGAAAACTCAACATCATATAATCGTTCTATATTTCTGAAATCTTCATTTATAAAATCAACAGAAAGTAAAGCCTCTAACTTTAAATTTTCAGTAGTTTTTAAGATAGTTTGCTTTCCGTTTAGTCTTCCTGCAAATCCATCATTATCTTCATTATCTATATCTGAAAAGAGGTTAAGATCATTTTTACTTCCTGCAACTTCAATAAAAATATTCGTTTTTTCGGTAGGATGAAACCTTGCATTAACCCCTCCAATTTGTAATTTTTCGGGAGCTACTAATTGAATAATCGGCTCGTAATCCCCTTGTAATACTCCACTAACAGGAGGAACATAAGCAAAAATATGATTAATGGCATTGGCATCACTTAATATATAATTACCGATTCCTTCACCAAGAAATGAAAACCGCACATTATACAATTCGTCTTCAGGATTGCTTGAAAATACATAAGCTTCTACGCCGTCTATGATTTCTTTTTTATATAATATTTTATTTTCAGAATAGGTGTCAGGTTCTGCAGATGGAGCCACCATTTGAGTTTTATCATCTCCAGCGGCTTCAAGAATTCCTACTTGTTCTTCAGATAAATTTTGTTGTAAAGGTTGGTTTTTCGCATCACTTTCAGAATAGACATAGACTCCTATATCCAGTTTGTTACTTGTGTAATTACCACCACCAAACCCAATAAAACGAGTGTAATTTCTGTCTGTGAATTGGTATTCAACCTTAATACGCATATTTGCTGTGATGGGATACGTAGGGTTAAATTTTATTTCCCCGGCGTTATAATCTATTAAATAATCTTTGTTGACACCGCGCTCTAAAAGCAAGCCATTAACATAAACACGCTCACTTCCCGAAACGATTAAAATGTACAGCTCTCCATTAGGGCCAACTAATTTATAAGGACCTTGGTTTCCTTCTTGTCCCGAAAATGCACTTTCTGAATAAACACCACGAACCAAAGCCCCTGCAGCATAAGCATTAGTTTCTCCTCCATTTTCGTGATGAATAGTTCCTCCTAAAGCAATACCTTGAACTTTTTTTGTGAAATTTCCGAAGTAACTTTTGGTATTTACGAGATCAATATCACCCGCTCTAATATTCCAATTATCACTAAAGAGTTCTATAAATATTTCATCAAATTCATCCAGGCTTTGCGTATATCCACCTTCTTGTGTAGGAACATTTGCGTCTTGTATAGAAGCTCTTATTGAAACTTTATCACTTAATTTTCCTGTGATTTGAAGGTTCAATTCTGAATTTACAACGGCATTTTGATTATTTCCAACCGTTACACCACGGGAAATACTCCCAAGAGTATTAAGCCCGTCAAAAGGTTTGAAATTGTTTTCTTTAGTACTCTCTTGTAAGGAGTACAACTTATCGATACTGCTGCTGTTTTGAACAATAATGCTCGAATCCAACACAAAATAATCACGAGTTAAATAATCGGGATAGCGCAAGTATTTAATAGTTAGGGAATCGGTTGAGGATTTAGCATCTTCAGAGAGAATTAAGATGCTTTTACTAAAATCTACATAATAATTAGTGGAGTCTATTGCTTTTCCTGATTTATCTAAAACTTGAAACCGCAAAGGGTTAATACTAATGCTGTCTATTACAATAGTGTCTGAAACAACTACTTTTCTACTTTGATGGCTGGTGGGAATTTCTTGTGCAAAGTTTACACTAACCACCAACAACATCATAAAAAGTAAATATATTTTCATATTTTATCCTGTGAATCCTGATAGCTATCGGGAAGGAATCTGTTTACTATACAACTATTTGCAAGCTAATTTATTTTGTTTGTATTTTCTATTAATACTTACCAAAAATATTTAATAATAATTTTATTTTAGTGGAAATTAAAATTGAATAGAATTTAATAAAAAGATACCCGATTCTTCGGGCTTTATTATGAAAATAATATCATACAACGTTAACGGAATTAGAGCTGCGATGAAAAAAGGATTTACAGATTGGCTGCAGCAAGCTAGCCCAGATGTGATCTGCCTTCAGGAAATAAAGGCAATGGAAGAGCAAGTAGATGTAGAAGCGATAAAAGAAGTGGGTTATCCATATTTATATTGGTTTAGTGCACAAAAAAAAGGCTATAGCGGAGTTGCTGTTTTTTGTAAAAAAGAACCCAAACATATTGCATATGGTACCGGAATTGAAACCATGGATTTTGAAGGAAGAAACCTCAGGGTCGATTTTGAAGATGTTTCAGTTATGAGTTTATACTTGCCAAGTGGTACAAATGCAGCTCGATTGGATTTTAAACTCAATTATATGGCAGAATTTCAGGAATATGTAAATGAGCTGAAAAAAGAAATTCCGAAGCTGGTCATTTGTGGTGATTATAATATTTGTCACGAAGCAATTGATATTCATAATCCGGTAGCGAATAAAAATTCATCTGGATTTTTACCTGTAGAGAGAGAATGGATTGGCAATTTTATGGATAGCGGATTTATAGATTCCTTCAGATATTTAAACAAAGAGCCACACAATTATACTTGGTGGAGTTACCGTGCTAATGCGAGAAATAATAATAAAGGATGGCGTATAGATTATCATATGGTTTCACAACCTTTAAAAGAAAACATAAAACGTGCCGTTATATTACCCAATGCTAAGCATAGTGATCATTGTCCTTTGATGGTGGAATTAAAATTCCTGCGCAGGCAGGAATCCCATGGAATGGAATAAAAAGGCTACTCGGCTAGTTACAAAACTAAAAATTATAAAGATTAATTTAAATAGATACCTGCCTTCGCAGGTAGTATTATGAAATACACAACACTACCCAACACCCATATAAAAGTTAGTAAGATCTGCCTAGGCACGATGACCTGGGGAGAGCAAAATACTGAAGAGGAAGGTCATGAACAATTAGATTCTGCTTTAGAAAAAGGAATTAATTTTGTGGATACTGCCGAGATGTATGCAGTGCCGGCAAGAGTAGAAACTCAAGGAGAAACGGAAAGAATCATCGGAACTTGGCTTCAAAAAACAGGCAACAGAGATAAAATAGTCCTAGCTTCAAAAATAGCGGGACCCTCTAGAGGTTTTAATCATATTAGGGAACAATTGGATTTTAGCAAAGCTTCTTTAGAGGATGCCTTGCATAAAAGTTTACAACGATTACAAACCGATTATTTAGACCTATACCAACTGCATTGGCCAGAGCGAAATGTGAATATATTTGGGCAACGGGATTATCAATTTAATTCTTCAGAGCAATGGGAAGATAATATCAACGAAGTATTAGAACAATTAGAGGCCTTTGTAAAGGCTGGTAAAATTAGACAAATTGGTTTATCCAATGAAACTCCCTACGGATTAATGCGTTATATGGAAGAACATAGAAAAGGAGCGATGAAAATGATTACACTTCAAAATTCGTATAATCTTTTACAGCGCAGAGATGAAATTGCAGTTACAGAAATATTACAACGAGAAAAAATAGGTTATTTACCTTATTCCCCTTTGGCTTTTGGTGTGTTGGTAGGAAAATATTTAGATGATAAAAAACCTGCAAACGCAAGGGTAACATTGTTTCCAAGTTATCGAAGATATAGCAGTGAGCAATCTTTAAATGCAACCAAACGCTATAATGAAATTGCCAAAAAACATGGGATTAGTCTAGCACAAATGGCATTGGCTTTTGTAAATCAGCAAGAATTTGTGACCTCTAATATTATTGGAGCGACTAGTTTGGAACAGCTTTCTGAAAATATTGATAGTATTCATATTACGCTTTCAGAAGAGATTTTATCTGAAATAAATGAGGTTCATACACAAATGCCGAACCCGGCACCATAAAAACGAAATTCCAAAAATAAAACTCCAAATTCCAAAGGGGTTATTTTATAATATGAATTTGAGCACCCTGAGTGTTCCGATTTTTTATCGGGACGTATCGAAGGGTACATGGGAAGAAAGCCCAAAAATAAAACTCCATAGGAATTAAAATGTAAATTCAGTTTTGCATTCAGCCTTTATCACCCAAACAAATGCCGAACCACATCATGAACCTTAGCCACTTTAATCACATTTATTGAATAATTGGTTTTAGGAAGTTTACAATATTTTGAAATCACAATAGATTTAAACCCAAGTTTCTCTGCTTCAGAAATGCGTTGATCCACTCTTGTAACAGGACGTACTTCTCCAGCCAAACCTATCTCAGCAGCAAAACACATCGACTTGTCAATCGCAATATCTATGTTAGATGATAACACAGCAGCAACCACTGCTAGATCAATCGCAGGATCATCTACTGTAATTCCGCCAGTAACATTTAAAAAAACATCTTTTGCACCTAATTTAAATCCAGCTCGTTTTTCTAAAACTGCCAATAACATATTGAGTCGTTTGGCATTAAATCCTGTAGCAGAGCGTTGAGGTGTTCCGTAAACTGCAGTGCTTACGAGTGCTTGTATTTCAATCATCAAAGGACGCATTCCTTCTAAAGTTGCAGAAATAGCAGTACCGCTAAGTTCTTCTTCGTTTTTCGAAATAAGAATTTCTGAAGGGTTTTCTACTTCTTTCAGGCCATTGCCTTGCATTTCGTAAATACCTAATTCGTTAGTAGAGCCAAACCTGTTTTTTTGTGCTCGAAGAATTCTATACACATGATTTCTGTCCCCTTCAAATTGTAAAACAGTATCTACCATATGTTCCAAAATTTTTGGTCCTGCGATGTTTCCATCTTTGGTAATATGTCCAATTAGAATTACAGGTGTATTGGTTTCTTTTGCAAATTTTATAAGCTCGGTAGTGGTTTCTCTAATTTGAGAAATACTCCCCGGACTGCTTTCAATATATTCAGTGTGCAAAGTTTGAATAGAATCGATGACTACAATATCGGGATTCAATTCTGCAATTTGCTTAAATATATTTTGTGTTTTGGTTTCGGTTAGGATGTAGCAAGTTTCAGAATTTGGATGAATTCTGTCGGCACGCATCTTAATTTGTTGTGCACTTTCTTCTCCCGAAACATACAAGGTTTTATAAGGTAATTGCAATGCAATTTGAAGCATTAAAGTACTCTTTCCAATTCCGGGTTCACCGCCCAAAAGGATTAAAGATCCAGGAACGATTCCGCCACCAAGGACTCTATTAAGTTCGTTGTTTTTTGTATTGAGTCTAGCTTCTGAAGTCGATGAGATTTCATTTATTCTTTGTGACTTGGCAGTTCGCTTTGACTTAGATTCAGAAGGTTTCCAGCTAACTTTCTCCGCTTTTTGTAATACTTCTTCTGCAATGGTATTCCACTCTTTACAAGCGGTACATTGCCCTTGCCATTTAGAAAATTGGCTGCCGCAATTTTGACAGAAAAAAGTGGTTTTTACTTTTGCCATGGAGAGTTTGTAACTATTAAATTAATACCCAAAATCTTCTTTAATTTTATCTGCTTTGTCCAGCATTAGGTCGATAGTAATAAACTCTACTTCTTCCTTGTCATAAGCTCCTTGAAAAGTTCGCATTGCTTTTTTAGGTTCTCCGACCTCCTCATAATAACGTCCCATATAATAGGGCCCTAAAACAGTTTCAGGATATTGTCGGGTTGCCATTGTTGCTATTTCTCTAAGCGATTCCCATTGTTTTCTGTTTTCAGAAGCTTTAAGTGTAGCCATATAATCGTTTATACGTATAGGATTTGTTAAGCCGAAAAGATCTTCAATCGTTTGGTATTTTTCTGTTAAATAAAGAGAAATAGGTTTTTCTGTTTTTAATAATACATCTTTATATTCTTCTTGACTTATGGGTCTGTAAATTGAAAACATTTTTTCTAATGCTGATGGTATTGCTCTAGCAACTAATGAATAATGGGTAGCGCCTTCAAAATTGTCAAAATAATAATCAAAATTTTCATTTTCTACACTTTTTAAAGAGATGTCAAGCATTTCGGAAATTTCTCTTAAATCTTTTATATCATCAGATCCAGTTGCTAAATAATAAAATGTTTTAGACTGAATATGGAGAACTCTTTCAGGAATACGCTCGTCCATTAAGGGTGCTAAATCTGGGCTTAGATTAATATAACCATTAAATAATGGAGGGTCTTTAAATAAATAATAATTGATAAAGTTTGCTGTAAAATCATGGCCAACTGCAATCGTGAATTTTGCTGTTCTGTAGTTTTCATCAATATATGGAATAAGTTCCATCCCAATAAATTCGAAGAAATTAGCGCCTTTTTCTGCAGGCATAAAATTGCTATCATCATAATTGCAATCGTCATAACGTTTGTCTCCCTGCATAATTCCCACCACGATAGATTCTGGCATGTCTTCCCAATAACTAAAATAATCTACATTTCCTGCCATAGGTTCAAATAAATAATTTGCATCTAGAACAATTACTATGGGATAAACTTTATCAATGTTTTCTTCGTAATCTCGTGGAAGTTGAATTTTTAATCTTCGGGATTCATCTAACTTATAAGATTGGATTTCTTCATATATAATTTTAGATTGACCCGAAATAGTGACGCTACACAAAAGACAAACAGTTGCTAAAATGAAATTCTTCATAAATGGTAAATTTTTAATGCTGAAAGATAACGATTTTTACAAACGAATTATTTTCAGAAATGAAAAATAGATAGTTTTATTTATCGCTGTTGTAAAACGGGAGTATTAAAAGGGATAAACCGCCAAAAAATATGATGGATGCAATACTTGAAGTCCAAACAATCCATCCAAAAGCGGTACCGACAGTTTCAGGAATACTAAATACTGAAAGAATTGCCGCTACAAAAAATGGATAGGTTCCAAAGCCACTATTGGTAAAAGCAAAAGAAAAACTACCCACCACAAAAGTAATGATGATGATGCCAAAAGCGATAGAAGAGGTTTCTTCAAGAGCGTGTAAAGCAGTATAAAAAGAAAGTAAATACAATCCCCAAATAAGAAAACTATAAAATATGAATAATCCTTTTTTCTTCATTTTTAAAATACTTAAAACCCCTTCTTTTATGCCCAAATAAAATTGTTTTATTTTTTGATGCAAAACCGATTTAGAATATTTTAAAAACAAAAAGAAAATAATAATTAAGATAAAAAGTACTCCAAAAGCCAAGTAAAGTTTGGAAGGTTGAATTAAATCTGTTAGAAAAGCAAATAACAAATCGAACTGTAACATAAGTGCAATTGCAGTAAAACCAAATAGGATGATTACATCTACGGCTCTTTCAGAAATGATGGTGCCAAATGCTTTGTCGAAAGGAATGTCTTCATATTTATTAATGATAACTGCTCTTGATATTTCTCCGCTTTTTGGAATAAAAAGATTCATAATATAAGCAACATTTACCGCCATAAAATTATTAGCAATCTTTGGATGGTAGCCTAAAGAGTCTAGCATAAAATTCCATCGATAGGCTCTTAAAATATGACTCAATAAACTAAAAAATACAGACAAAGCCACAATATAATAATCTGCTTTTTTAAAATAAAAAGAGATTTCTTCTAACTGTTCTTGTGAAAATTTTGAATAAGAATAATAAATTAAAAAAACACCCAGCCCCAGAGGAATGGCAATTTTTAAGAATTTTATAAAAGATTTATTCAAACTATGAGAGTAAATTGTTTTCTTCGTTTGGGAAAACTAATGAGGGCTTAAATATTCTGGCATCTTCCATAGACATTATTGCGTAAGTGATTAAAATAAGCACATCTCCTGGAGCAACTTTTCTAGCAGCTGCGCCATTTAATGTGATTTCTCCACTATTACGAGGCCCTGGAATAGCATAGGTCACCAAGCGTTCGCCATTATTGTTATTTACAATTTGTACTTTTTCACCTTCAATAATATTAGCAGCATCCATTAAATCTTCATCAATGGTAATACTCCCAATATAGTTGAGGTCTGCACCGGTAACTTTAACTCTGTGGATTTTAGATTTTACTACGTGTATTTGCATCGGGCAAAGATATTAATTTAATGCGATATTATCTATAAGTCTAACCCCTGCAATAAAGCTTGCAATAAAGGCTCGGTAAGTAGTGTTTTCTTTTTTAGATTTTGCTGTTTTGAGAGTTGCAACATCGGCTATTTCAAAGTATTCAAGCGTTAATGAATTGTTTTTTCTGAATTCATTTTCTACAAATTTGTTTATTTCTGAAATAGATAAATGATTAAATTTTTGTTGTACAGAAATTAATGTTTTGTTAATTAGGATTGCTTCAATCAACTCCTTTTTAGTAAGACGTTTGTTTCTTGAGCTCATTGCAAGCCCAGAGGTTTCTCTAACAATTGGGCAACCAATAATCTCAACGGGGAGTTTCTCAATCTCAACTAATTTTTTTACGATCTGTAATTGCTGAAAATCCTTTTCTCCAAAATAAGCTTTATTGGGTTTGACAATTCTAAAAAAAATATCGAGTACAGTCCCTACACCATCAAAATGCCCCGGACGATGTTTGCCTTCCATTTCGTTTTCAATTCCGAAGAAATTATAAGATTTAGAAGCAATATTTTTGTTATATAATTCTGAAGCCTGAGGGGAATAAACAAAAACATTTCCTTTTACAGATTTCAATAAAGCAATATCATTATCCAAAGTTCTAGGGTACTTTTCTAAATCCTGAGCTTTGTTAAATTGAGTGGGATTTACAAAAATGCTAACTACCACACAGTCATTTTCTTTAACAGCCTGTTCTACTAATGATAAATGCCCTTTGTGTAAAGCACCCATCGTTGGAACAAAGCCAATGCTTTTGCAATTCTCAATAAAAGGAGAAAGCTCTTTTTGAAGAGAGTCATTATTTTCGTGATTCATAATAAATAAAATATTAAAGCCAGTAAAATTACTATATTAAAGTCATTCTGCATAAAATTTCGTAATTTTGCATCTTTTAAATGCAACTCGTAAAAGTATAATTTATGAAAGATAAGAGAATCTTATATGTGTCTTCAGAGGTAATTCCTTACCTTCCAGAGACAGAGATTTCTTCAATGT
>Ga0164313_10003699_pt1 | contig 13608 bp, 19 predicted proteins | sample GuaBasSedimGuay4_FD_113735 | JGI IMG/M metagenome (GOLD analysis project Ga0164313, IMG submission 113735) | Subseafloor sediment microbial communities from Guaymas Basin, Gulf of California, Mexico - Guay4, Core 4569-4, 0-3 cm | ecosystem: Environmental > Aquatic > Marine > Hydrothermal vents... | reverse complement strand
TGTATTTTTCACTGCAATGATTGTAGCCATGGTTGGCCTGTTGTATTTCAACTATTTTGGCTGGATCGAACTTGACCTGGTATTTGTGTTGCCAACCTATCTTAATTCGATGCTTCTGGGAGGCTTTATTATGGGGCTTGGTTTTGTAATTGGCGGATTTTGTCCGGGTACAAGTTATACCGCTGTCGCTATTGGTAAAATAGATGGAATTGTCTTTGCTGTAGGTACTTTTGTCGGAATTTTTATTTTTTCTGAGGCATTCCCTCTGTTTGAAAATTTCTACACAGCTAACGACTTAGGCCCAATTACTATCGGAGAAATGTTTGGAATTTCAAACGAACTGGTTGCTTTTCTTTTCGTCATTGTAGCAATAGTTGCTTTTTATGTTACCTGGCTGATTGAAAAGAGGGTAAGAAAAAACATGACAGAATATAAATTCGAATAACCATGAATAAGAATTATTTATTTCTTGCTATAGTGATGATACTGCTCGCGGGTGGATTGTTATTAGTGCCTGAACGACAGAACTACCAGCAGATAAAACCTGATAAGCTGATGTGGGATATTACTCAGACATCACGATTTGTTACTACTGACCAGGTAGCTCAAAGAATAATTGAAGGAGACCCTACTCTTGAACTAATTGATATTCGTCCAATAAAAGACTATGAATCATTTTCACTGACCAACGCAATCAGTATTCCAATTGATAGTTTAATGAGCCCAAACTATCAGGACTACCTCGGAATTGAAGATATGAAGGTTGTGTTTTATGGCAATGACGACATCAAAGCAGACCAGGCCTGGGTTATCGCAAAGCGGATGGGCTACAAAAGTATTTATGTGATGGAAGGCGGATTGAATTGTTGGATAAGAACGATTATTCAACCTGTAGAGCCAGAGGAGAGCGCCCCACTGGAAGATTTTGACTTGTACCAGTTCCGCAAAGGGGCCAGTGCTTTTTTTACGGGGGCAAAAGTAGAAGCGCCTGATACCGGTAAAACAGGAGTTAAAGTTGTGAGAAGAAAAAAAGGAGCTGCTGTAGCCGGTGGTTGTTAATTTTTAACAAGACTCGAAATCTATAAATTTATAAAATGCACGTACACGAATTAAACCCGAAGAAGACAGTAATTACAATGGTCATTTTTGTAGTTGTAATTATTGCAGGACTACTTACACTTACAAATCCGAGGTTGAAATATGCCCTTACTCCTGAGCAAACTGTTTTGTTGGCAGTATCCGACAATGGAGGTATCTCTCCTGATAAATTGGATAATATCCTCACCGGTTCAACTGTTAATGCTGAAGTAATCGATATCCGAAACCATTATGAATTTGCCAGGGGACATATTCCCGGTGCTAAGAATATTTCTGCTGTCGAATTATTGGAAAAAGACAATATTAAGTGGTTGAAAGAACTGCAGAAAGATGGATTTTTAGTCATTATTTATGGTGAGGACCAAATGCAGGCAAATGGTCCCTGGATGGTATTCAGGCAACTGGGCTTCAGCAATGTGAACGTGCTTCTTGGTGGATACCAGTATTATCTTGCTTTCAAAAATCAAAAGGCAAAAACTTACTCACCGGACAAAGCCGAATTTAAATATGCTGAAGTAGCTAAAGTATCATCAGTTGGGAATGAAACCAACAAACCGGCCAAAAAAACCACCATTATCCGCCGCAAGAAAAAAGGAGCTGCTGTAGCCGGAGGTTGTTAGGATAGCATAAGGGTTTGTTATAGGCGGGTTATTTTATATTTTTTTCAACGATTTTTCATGGTGCAGGTTGCGTGTTACGAGTTAATTGTCACTCTGAGCATGGCGAAGAGTCTTTATGTAACAGAATTCCAACATTTAAAAGATTCTTCACCTCGTTCAGAATGACAGTTCTCATTCTATTTCTGAATAATCAATTTCTTTGTTAAACTTTTGTTTTCTATGATCAGGCGACATAAATAAAGTCCGCTTTCCAAACTACACATCTGGCGCGCGAATGCTTCGCGTGACAGTAACCAAAATGTTTAGGCACGTGAAACATTCGCGCGCTAGTTAGGTTCTACGCAAGTCATTCGGTTTTCAATATCTTTAAGGTTTGATTACCTATCCTTAAAAAGTAAATATTTGGTGATAAACGCGACAGATCAATTTGCAGATTATTTGAACTGATTACACCATTGAGTATTCTTTTGCCTGATGAAGAAAATAACTCGTATTCTATCGGAGATGTGTAATTAATTTCGATATTAATGTAGTAATTAGTTGGGTTGGGATAAATAGTCAACTTTAAATCGTTTTCAACTAACGCCTTAATATCAGTTGTGCCGATTAATCCATTAATATCATATTTAGAAAAGAACTTCCAGATCTCGGCTGAGGCATCGATATCATAATTTGTCCCCGGTCCTCCAAATGCAGATCCGGGCCATGTGTGTAAACCACCAATTACTTTAAAATGTTCCACACTAACACTATTATCGCCTCCATAATAAACAATATACTCAACTGTACTTCCGTCATTGGGGTCAATATCGGGTAAAGTTGTAATTATTGGTGTTGTGTTACAATTATTATAATCAGTCCAATACTGCAACACATCATCAATAGGCAATGTCCAAACTTCACCGTTATAAGGAACGACCTCATCTGCAGTGCCATGAATCTGTAATATCGGAGTTGGATGCAGAGGATTGCTGTTGTCATAAGTTTCCGGGGTCATAGAGCCGGAAACAGAAGCAATAGCGGCAATATTTTCGCTTAACTGACATGCTAAAAGAAAACTCATAAATCCTCCATTTGACATTCCTGTTACATATATTCTGCTTGGCTCAACGTTGTAGTTAACTGAAATCGAATCCAGTAAAGCATCAATAAATCCTACGTCATCTGCGGTACTACCTATCGTCCAGCCTCCAACATTCCAGTGTGTAATACCATTAAATAATGTTCCTTGTGGGTGGATAATAAGAAAACCAGAAGTGTCGGCGATTGACCTAAAATCGCCATACAACATTTGTTCGGTTGCATTGCTTCCGTATCCATGGAAATTTAATACCAAAGGCACAGGCATATCACCGGTATAATTTTCAGGCACATAAAGAATGTAATCTCTTTGCAACCCATCATGTGTTATCGATTCATAAATAGTTTGCTGGGCTATAACTGAGAATTGTACCATTAGAAGAGTGAGAATTATAGCTAAACTCTTTAATCCAAATTGCATTTTTTCGTGCATCTTTATTTATTCAACAACGTAAATTTATGACTTTATTCAAACCCAAAGCAAGTTGTCAGTTACTTTTTACGCTTTCTAAAAAGCATCCGGCTAAAAAATTGAATAATAAAGTTTTTGAAGAATTTATACTGACCCAGCAGCGAGCCGTAGATCATTAATAATATGTTATATACGGGTAATACAATAATAATAAAAACCAAAACTTTATAAATGAAAGGGCTTTCCTTATCAATCCCTAACAGCTGATCAACTAATTGATGTACATAAAGTGTGGTAAATCCTGTAAGGGTGAAAGCAAGCAGTATAATTGCTACCTGCCAGTCATTATCAATTCCCCATCTTTTCTTAAGCCTTTCCCAAAAGTTTTTCATTATTTTAATGTTGTGAATCTTCGAAAATTAGCCGGTAAAAATAATAATACCAAATGAATATCAAAATGAGTCTTTTGAATTTGAATTATTTTTTGTCTGGATGATGAATTAAAACTTTGCATAGCCTTAGTTACGGAAATTTTTCATGAAGAAATACAGGCGAAAAAGAAACAAATTACATGGCTTGTTTTGGTGTTCACTTGGTATAAATATAGAGAAAGAAATCGCAAAAGTCTAAACTCGTTTAACCCATTTTAAACACGTTTGCCAATCGGTCATAATCTAAAATGGTAATAATTCGGCCATCCATGTCAACAATGCCATCTTTTTTAAATTCCGATAAGGTACGTATTGTATTTTCCGTGGTCATTGAAATAAGTTCGCCAAGTTCCCGCCGTGTAATGGGCAGTCGGTATTCATGATTCTTATAAATCTGATCAGCAAGAAAGACTAAAATAAAGGCAACACGTCCTTTGATTTGTTTCCTGGCAATTTCGAAGCGGTTCACGATCACTTCATCTGAAATGTGACTAATGCGATTTAATATTCGTAAAGTAAATTTGCTGTTCGATGCCATAACTTCTTTCAGCACATCTAATTTAACCTCACAAACGAAGGTTTCTTCCAAAGCATTGATAGAATAGTGAAAGTTATGACCTGAGAAGATACTTAACAGGTTTACAAAATCTCCGGGTTTATTTATGCTTATAAGGTGATCTTTACCATGTTCATCAGTTTTGTAAAGTTTTACAAGCCCTTTCCTTAAATAAAGGAATGATTCTATGGGATCATTTTCTTTTACAATAACTTCTCCGCGGCGGAATATTTTCTCTGTTCGTGTCTGATTGATCAGCTCATATTCCTTGGCGTTCAAATCGTCAAAAAGCAATTGTCTGTAAACGCATGTTTTACAGCTTTCTATGTCGTTACTTATTCTCATTTTAAACTAGCTGTAAATATAGTAAATATGACAAATGTCATACAGATTATTTTTCATATCTAGGTTCTTATATATAATTTTGCATGTACGAACTTATTGAATATTAATACGATATTTATTAAAAAAGAATAAAAAATAGATGAAAAAATTATTAATTCTGGGAGCCGGTACTGCCGGAACAATGATGGCAAATAAGATGCGAAAGCATCTTGCCCGCGATGAATGGGATATTACCATTGTAGATCAATTTAAAACACACTATTACCAGCCTGGTTTTTTGTTCATTCCTTTTGGGATGTACACAAGAAACGATGTAATAAAGCCTAAGAGTGATTTCTTCCCGATCGGTGTAAATGTCATTTACTCTAAAATTGATAAGATTCAACCAAAGGAAAATAATGTTTTGCTTGAAGATGGCGTGCTGCTAAAATATGATTACTTACTCGTTGCAACAGGTTGTAAGACAGCGCCTGAAGAAGTAGACGGATTAAAAGATAAACTTTGGTACACTGATATTTTTGATTTTTATACTGTTGAGGGGGCTGTTGCATTAGCTAATTATTTTAAAACCTGGAAAGGCGGAGAATTAGTCATTAATATTTCGGAGATACCCTATAAATGTCCTGTTGCACCACTTGAATTTGCATTTTTTGCTGATGCCTTCTTTACGGAAAGAAGCATGCGCGATAAAGTAAATATTACTTATGTAACACCAATGTCAGGTGCATTTACCAAGCCAAGAGCAACAAAAATGCTGGGCGACCTATTGGAACAAAAAAACATCAATCTTATTCCTGATTTCGCCATTATGGAAGTAAATAATGAGGAAAAAAAGATAATTGATTATGGTGGAACTGAAGTAAAATTTGATTGCCTGGTTAGCGTTCCGCCAAATTTAGGAGACGATGTTATCGAACGGAGTGGTATGGGTGATGATATGAATTATGTGCCTACTGACAAACATACGTTGAGATCAGAAGCTTACGAGAATATTTTTGTAATTGGTGATGCGGCAAATATTCCTACATCAAAAGCGGGTTCGGTTGCTCACTTCGCGGCTGAAATACTGGAAGAAAATTTAATGTGCGCCATAGAAGGAAGGCCATTTACCGCCAGTTTTGACGGACATGCTAACTGTTACATTGAAACCGGGTATGGAAAAGGTACTTTGATCGACTTTAACTATGATACAGAACCATTGCCTGGTTCATTTCCGTTTCCTGGTTTGGGGCCATTTGGTTTACTGAAGGTATCAAGAATGAACCATTATGGTAAAGTGCTCTTCAGATGGATATACTGGCATATACTACTTAAAGGAAAAGAAATGCCTATCGATTCGGAAATGCAAATGGCAGGTAAAAAACTATAGTCAACACCTATTGAATACGTTAAAGATTTTAACAAATGGCAAAAGATAATATTCAGGAGCAAATAAACGAGATCAACAGAAAACTTGATATCGTGCTTGAAGAGGTGCTGGCTCAAAGGGAAACAAGACTGTCAATTGAAGATCTCACAAGTGATCTTACAATCGTAGGGAGCGATGTTTTTAAATCAACCGTCACGGAGTTAGATAATGCCGGGATAGAAATAGATGGAGAGGCAGTTAAGCAACTAATGCTGAAGCTGGTGCGTAACGTTGATACATTGAATGAAATGTTTGAAACGATGGAGAGTGTCAACGATTTAGCAAAAGATGTTTCTCCAATTTTACACCAAATGGGCCTTGATGGTATCCACATGATGAATGAGTTTGAACAAAAGGGCTACTTTGAATTCATGCGGGAAACCATGAATATATTTGATAATGTAGTTACTCATTTCTCGGCAGAAGATGTTAGATTATTGGCAGATAATGTTGTAACCATCCTGGAAACAGTCAAGAACCTTACACAGCCTGATATGCTTAAGGCAATTAATAGTGGCCTTATTGTTTACAAGAGCATCGAAATTGAAAATGTGGAAGAATACTCAATGTGGAAAGCTATACGGGCAATGAATTCGAAAGAAATGAAGAGGGGAATTGGATTTATGATCACATTCTTACAAAATATTGCAAAAGAAACTGAAAAAGCAAAAGCTAATTCATAGATAATCAATTATATAATTAATATTAATAATATGGCAACAAAATCGTATGCGGGAGTTAATGTAGAAGTTAATGATGAAGGTTACATGACCGACTCCTCACAATGGACCAAAGAAATTGCAACTGAGATTGCAAAACAAGAAGGCGTTGAGCTAACTGAAAAACATTTTGAAGTTCTTGATTATATCAGGGATAAAGTAGCTGGTGGTGCTACTCTTACTATCAGGGGTATTAACAAATCGGGTGTAGTTGATGCCAAATCATTCTACAAGATGTTTCCTGGTGCTCCTCTTAAAAAATCAACTAAAATTGCGGGTGTGTCAAAACCGGAATCTTGTATTTAATCTTAAAATAAATATACCATGGAAAATAATGAAAAAGTTACTTTGAAAAAGGTTATGATCATTTGTTCAAAAGGATCAATTGAGGATGTTTATGCTGCCCTGGTAATGGGTAATGGTGCCGTGATGGAAGGAATAGAAACAAAATTATTTTTTACTTTCTTCGGCCTGGATGCCATTACAAAGAAACAGATGAACAAACTGCACACAGCAACAGTAGGTAACCCGGCAATGAGAATGCCCGGTAACCTTACTTTCCCCACATGGCTTGGTGTTTTACCGGGTGTTGAAGCTGGCGTATCGATGATGATGCGTAATCAAATGGAAAAACTGGATATTCCCAATGTGGAAGAATTTCTGGAATTGATCGTAGCAGGAGGAGGTGAGATTTATGCTTGCAAATTGGCTGCCGATATGTTTGGCCTTAAAATGGAAGATTTTTATGATGACGTAAAAGCTATAATTACCGTAGGAGACCTTTACGCAATGTGTGATGGCGCCGGTACACAAATAATTTTTACCTGATCGTAACGGTTTCTTTGAATGAGCCTCTTCCAATGGAAGGGGCTTTTTTTATATTTTTGACCTGTAATTTATACTATGGAAGAAGTCAACACAAAGAAGGAAAAAAAGACAGAAGAAAAAGTAATGACGTTCTGGGATCATTTGGATGAACTCAGAAAGCATATTATCAGATCTTTAATAGCTATTGTTGTATTGGCTATCGTTGCTTTTCTTAACCGGCATTTTATTTTTGACTATGTTATACTTGCACCAAGCAGTTCTGAATTTATTACTAACAGGGCTTTGTGTTGGGTAGGGAAGCAGTTATCGCTAAATGCACTTTGTATTGATGATATGAAACTTAAAATCATCAATATTAAGATGTCAGGGCAGTTCCTTACACATATGTATATTTCAATTGTTGCAGGTTTTATTATGGCATTTCCATATATTTTATGGGAAATATGGAGGTTCGTCCGACCTGCCATGCACGACAATGAGAAAGCATATTCAAAGGGAGGTGTTTTCATAAGCACTCTGCTTTTTTTAACTGGTATTTTATTCAGTTTCTTTCTAATTGTGCCACTCACGGTAAATTTTTTAGGGACATATCAGGTAAGTGAAAGTGTGGCAAATCAGATATCATTAGGCTCATATATCAGTACTGTTGTTTCTGTAACATTTGCCGTAGGAATAGTTTTTGAATTACCCATATTGGTTTATTTCCTAACTAAGATTGGGGTGATTACACCTGATTTTCTCAAGAAAAACAGGAAGTATATGTTTGTTATATTATTATTGCTTTCAGCTATAATAACACCACCTGATATGTTCAGCCAGGTACTTGTTGTACTTCCTCTCCTTGTTTTATACGAGTTCAGTATTGGAGTTTCTAAAAGGGTCTATAAAAAGGAATTTGAAAGCATTGAGTGATCTTAATAGCAGAATCATCTTATTAAAAATGATCTGGATAATTCAAAGAACTTCTCAGGAGAATCTGCATGTACCCAATGCGAGGCATCATTGATGGTGATGATTTCAGCCTTTGGAAAATGAGCCATGATTTGTTCATGATCTTCGGGTAAGATATAATCCGAATTTCCACCTTTAATAAATAAAGTTGGATTTGAATATTTTGATTCTTTCGGAATTCCATCAAACATCTTATCCAGATTATTAGAAATAACTTCAAGATTTAGCCTCCACTCAAAATGTTCTTTTCCGGTTCGATGTAAATTTTTTAGTATGAACAGCCTGATCCTTCTGTCAGTTATTCTTTTTTCAAGCTTTGCTTCAACTTCTGCACGGCTTTTAATTTTTTCTAAGTCAATTTTTAGCATCGACTCAATAATGTTTAAATGATGAATTCTTGCTCCATATATTTTGGGTGCAATATCTACTACAATTAATTTTTGCACTAGATCGGGATAATCAACTGCAAAGCGCATGGCTACCTTCCCACCCATTGAATGACCAATTAATATTGGGCTTTCCAGGTCTTCAAAATCAATAAAGTCGTATAGGTCATTGGTTAATGCCAGGTAATTAAAATCATCTGAATGTTCAGATCTTCCATGGTTGCGCTGATCCGGAATAAACACTTCAAAGCCTTCGCTGGCCATTTGCTTTCCAAAGGTCACCCAGTTATCTGAAATGCCAAACAAACCATGTAAAACTACTATGGGTTGATCACCTTCTTTACCAAATTTTCTATAAAACAAATCCATGAAACAAAAGTAAAGAATTCCTTAGTGGTTGGATGACTGAAGTGGGTATAGGTCTTGAACGGATTAATTTACTTTTTTCTGATCAATTACCTCAAAAAATCCCCTGCGGTAGCTGTTGCCAATAGGTAATCGTTCGCCTGCTATTTTTATACGGTTGCGCTCAATGCTTTCAATCTTGTCAATTGAGATCATATAAGATTTATGGATACGTATAAAATTATCAGAAGGTAAGATATCTTCTAGTTTTTTAAAACTTAGCAGGGTCATCACTTTTTCCTGTGTAGTCCATATACGCAAGTAATCTTTCATACCTTCTACGAAAAGAATGTCATCAAAATCGATTTTTTGGGTTTTACTGCCGTTTTTTACAAAGAAATAGCCAAGTTCTTTATCAGAAACAGAATTCTTTGCTGTTTGCCTGGTGCTTGTATTATCAGGATTGATCTGGTTATATACTTTTTCGCATGCCTGGAGAAATCGCTGAAAAGAAATAGGTTTTAGCAGATAATCACAAACATCCAGTTCATATCCTTTTAAAGCATATTCATCATAAGCGGTTGTCAACACTACTTTTGGCTTTACCTGCAGTGCTTCAAGCATCTGTATCCCTGTAAGCTCTTCCATCTGGATGTCAAGAAAAATAAGGTCAACTTTATTTTCTTTCAGGAATTCTATGGCGTCAATGGCATTGTCAAATGTAGACAAGAGGTTCAGGTAGCCAATACGTTTGATATACTCCTTTATTTTATCAAGGGCAAGCGGTTCATCATCAATGGCAATACAATTGATCTTCATTTTAACTGATATAAATTCTTAAATTTGATTTATAAGAACCATTTTCTTTTTCGATTGTAAATTCATGTTTACCGGGATACAATAGCTCAAGCCTTCTTTTAGTGTTGATCAGTCCGATGCCTGAAGTATCGTCCTTGTTCATTTCTTTCTTGTCATCAACATAATTAATTACTTCAAAGTTAATCGAATCTATTAAACAGGTCAACTTAACTTCTATACCCGGTGATGCAACATTCTTTTGTCCGTGTTTAAAAGCATTTTCAACAAATGGAATAAAAAGCATGGGAGCGATGGTTTTTCCATGGCAATTACCTTCTATTGTAACCGTAACAAAATCGGGATCTTTAAGTCGCATCTGCTGCAATGAAATGTAACTCTTAAGATAATTTACTTCTTTGTCTAAAGGTACTTCATCAGTACTGGTATCATACAACATAAATCGCATGATGTCTGACAACTTGATGATTGCGTCCGATGCTCTATCCGGATTTGTGATGATTAGTGAATCAATATTATTGAGCGTATTAAATAAAAAGTGTGGATTCAACTGTGACCGTAGTAAAGCCAGTTCACTGGTCTTGTTCTTATTCTCAAGTTCGGTTTTTAATTGCTGATTCTGATACCAGTATTTTAATAACTTGATTGATGCGAACAAACCAACAACAGTATAAATATTAAAAAATGTATAGAAAGGATTGATTTGCCAGAATTTACCAATTTTGTCTATGTAATCTGGATAAAATACCGGATACGAAATATAATATAAAAGTACCCTTTGAAAAATGATAGCTGCTGCTACTGATAAAAGAAAGATTACGGCAAATTGAAGGTATTTTTTTGTAAACAAAAATTTAGGTAGTAAAAAGTAAACTGTAAAATAAGCTGCTGCGATGTCAACAAAGGCAGTTAAAGTTAAACTGCCCAGGTTGGCAAGGTAGTCAGGACTCTCTTTAAATAAAGCATTTTGAAAGAAAAAGAAGACGATGTAAGACACCCAAAAAAGGATATGCAGTAATATTCGGCTTCCTTTAAATTGCATTTTATTTGATTCTATAGCCATCTGACGATTTATTTAGAGTTTACAAATTAAGGCATTAATTAGCTGAAAATCCAGTAATTTTAAACTAATTCGACCAATTAAAATAATAGCCAGATGAACGAATAGTGTGCATCTACCAACCCTGTTTGTCGACTGTAAATAAAGGTTCATATAGTTTTATGTTCATTTTATATAATTGATTTGGTTTTTTGGTTTCAGGGATAGATTTTAGCACTTCAAAATGATCGTAGCATGAAAAAGATATTTGGAATCGCACCATTATTACTTATACTGATCCTGGGGACTTGCTCAAGTCTCCAGGCTCAAATAGTGTCGGTTCAGCCTATTCATTTTGAAGGTGGCTTTAGTACTTTAACAGATCTCGCTAATAACGGGCAAAAGGAAAATGATTATAACCAGGTTCAAAGTCCTGGCACTGCGTATTCTGTTGTAAATAAAAAAACCTCTGAAAGCCAAAAAGCTAATAATGAAAATGAATTCTGTGTAGTAGAATATGAAGTTCGATATTCAATTTGGAGTTACAATAACCATACGCGAACCGATTTGCATACAGCTAGTTATTATTATAAATTAGTATCTTGTAAGCAACGTACTAAATCAGATACTAAAAATTGATCTAAAGCTCATAATCTGCAATGTTATGAACCCTATAAACACTGTTTTAGTTTTATCCATAACCGCACTCGTATTCCTGCTTTGGAATATACTAATCGGCGAAAAGATCATCACATACCTGAATGATCACGGTAAGACTAGCTTGGTTATTGTTAGATGTGCGATACTTAGGTATGTTGCCCGATATAAGAAGATAACAACTAAGAATGAGGGTATGACAGGAGAACATTACAAACTGTTTTTTATTACTGCCATAGTCTTTGCTGTTTTATTGATCGCAGCAGTATTTTCTGCTGTTCTATTAAAACTCGATTAAAATGGAATCACAAACCAAAACTAAACTATCATGAAATACAAAGTGCATCGATTCGACATCCATATGGAAGATGATCAACAAAAACTGGAAGAGTTTCTCAATAGCCTAAAAGGGGAAATCGTGGCAGTAATCCCAAACAACAGCAATATAGGTTTGGCTCAAATCTATGGCGTGTCACGAAAAATTGACTTTCTGTTGATTATTGAAAAAAATAGTTCCTAATCAAAAATACAGAGTAATGAAATACAAAGTTCATCGATTTAAAATCAGCATGCGAAGAGACAAAGACAAACTTGAGCAATTTTTGAATAGCCTTAAGGGTGAAGTGATTTCAATTGTTCCCAATGTAACATTTGGATTTTTCTTTGTCCCAATTATTGATTTTTTATTAATTACAGAAAAGATTGGGTAATAATTGAAATATGAAATCGCAAAAAAATATTTTTACCGATAAAGAACAATTCAGAACGATTGACACTATAAGAATTGTCTATTTTGCAATTTTTGTGCTGACTTTTATATTTACAGAGTTTGGGCGTTATGTTTATCGCCCATTTATCTATCACAACCATATTAACGATTTTGGCATAGCCGACTCCATCGGAAATTGGGGTGGTATTGTTGTACAGATATTTTTCGGGCTGGCTATAATCAATTCCTCCTTTAAACAAGGCTTTAGCGTCATAGCAGTTGCAACGGGTGGTTACATTCTTTATGAGTTCGCTCAGCCTTATCTACCAAAAGGCACCTTCGATTGGCTGGATGTATATGGCACACTTGCAGGAGGAATAATTGCACTGGCGTTGTTTTTTCTCATTCACAAGTCGATTAAGCATAACAAAGTAATTTATAGGTTTAATTAAAGAAAAAAAGATGAAAAATAGAATCGTAACCATTATCGGTTTGTTGGTCGTAGTATTTTTTTCGACAACCCCGTTATGTGCACAAAAACACATTGTATTGAACACTTTTGACGTAAATATCCGTACCGGTCCGGGTACTGATTTTTATGTTGTTTGCTCAGCTGATAAAGGTGAAATATTTGAACTTGTAGGTGAAAATGGTGATTGGCTAGAAATAAAAATGTTCTCCGAAGACAAGCGTTTTGTGCATCGGGATATGGTTTATTTTTTAAAAGAGTTTGTACCCGGCCACAATATGAATTTACCTGAAAAACAAAAAATAAGGGAAATACAAAAAGCCGCTCAATGGGCAAAGGCTGTCTCTTCTCAGGAAGCAGATGAGATTATTCCAAAAGTAATAAACGAAGAAAGATATAACAACTTTAGAAATATTTGTTTCGACAAGAATATGTATAATTTATTTGAAATACACGGTTTGCAAACGGCCATGTTTGTTCAAATTATAAATCACAGAGAGAAAAATTAAGAATTAAATTAAAGAATCGCAACATGAAAAAAATGATTTTAATCGCTGCTGTTTTATTCAGTAGTATTTTGATTTTAAATGCCGGTGAGCATGGTTACACCATCGGAGAAAAAGTAAGTTTTAAATCCAATATCTTAGATGAGGAGAGAAGCATTCTTGTTTATGTCCCTCAGAGCTATTACCTGACAGATGCACAATATCCTGTTTTGTATTTGTTAGATGGAGGCTTT
>Ga0164313_10003697_pt1 | contig 13616 bp, 14 predicted proteins | sample GuaBasSedimGuay4_FD_113735 | JGI IMG/M metagenome (GOLD analysis project Ga0164313, IMG submission 113735) | Subseafloor sediment microbial communities from Guaymas Basin, Gulf of California, Mexico - Guay4, Core 4569-4, 0-3 cm | ecosystem: Environmental > Aquatic > Marine > Hydrothermal vents... | reverse complement strand
CGTCATCCCGGGTAAACATGCGTCATCCCGGGTAAACATGCGTCATCCCGGGCCTGACCCGGGATCCATTTTTGTTCTTATGCCAGACAAAAAAGAGCAAATGGATCCCGGCTTTCGCCGGGATGACTCTGGTTTTGCCGGGATGACTCTGCTTTTACCGGGATGACTCTGCTTTTACCGGGATGACTCTGGTTTTGCCGGGGTGGGTGCGTCGAATTGTCCGGGCTAGTCAGCGCATGACGTTGACTGGACGCAGGTGACATCATCATCACCGCGTTCGATCTGAATGGTGGTATGTGAAATCCTGAATTGCTCTTTTAGCTGATCAGCCAGGTCGTGCAGAAACCTGTCATCCGGTTGTCGTTGTGACATCAGCAGATGTACGGTCAGCGCGGTTTCAGTCGTACTGATCGGCCAGATGTGGAGATCATGCATACCCTCGACACCGGGCTGTGAATGTAGCCAACTGCGTACTTCCTGCGGATCCAGCCCTCTCGGCACTCCGTCAATGGCAAGGTTTAGCGAATCACGTAACAAGCCCCATGTAGACCACAGAATGACTGCGGCAATGATCAGACTACTCAAGGGGTCGAACCAGTCCAGTCCGAATTTCCAGATAACAAATCCGGAAATAACCACCCCGACCGAAACCAGCGCATCCGCTGCCATATGCAGGTAAGCACCACGAATATTGAGGTCATGGTCCTTGCCGGATACAAAAAGCCAGGCAGTAACTGAATTGATGACCACGCCGATACCCGCCACCACCATGATAGTTATACCGGCCGGTTGAGCCGGTTCAAAAAACCGTTGGAACGCCTCCCAGGTGATAACCACAACAGCTACCAGTAACAACAGGCCACTGAACATCGATGCAAGGATCGTGGCACGCGAATAGCCGTAGGTTCTACGCAACGATGGTTGTTTGCCAGCCAGGTAACTTGCTCCCCACGCCAGCAACAGACCCAACACGTCACTGAGGTTGTGGCCTGCATCGGTGATCAGGGCGAGTGAATTGGCAATAACACCGTAAGTCACCTCGATCACAACAAAAATAATATTAAGTGCCACCCCGATTGCAAATGCCCGATTATAGTCCGGCGTACCGTGATGGTGATGCTGGTGGGATCGGTGATTCATAGCCGTTATTCTGGCACTGATCCAATACAACAACAATCACTGCAGATTGGACTTGAACTGACTACAACATGGTTGGATACTGCAATCCTTAGCTTCTGATTATCAATACGGATTCATACAAGATGAGCAGCAATTACAAGATCTGGTTCAATGGCGAAATACGTGAGTTTGATGACTGCAAAGTGCACGTCCAAAGCCATGCTTTGCACTATGGTTCCTCGGTGTTCGAAGGCATTCGTGCCTATAACACTCCACAGGGAACTGCTTTCTTTCGTCTTGATGACCACCTGGAGCGGCTCTTTTATTCCGCCGCTGTCTACAGAATCCCCATTCGTTACAGCCTTGAGGAACTTCGGCAAGCCTGCTTTGATACAGTACGTGAAGCCGGGCTGGAAAGTGCCTATATCAGGCCACTGGTCATGCGCGGCAATTGTGGGTTGGGTGTCATCCCCAAAGATTTTGATGCGGTTGATGTGGCCATCATGGTGGATTCCTGGGGTGCCTACCTGGGCGAAGACGGGATCAAGAATGGCATCCGTGCCTGTATCACGTCATGGCAACGACTGGCTCCCAACACGATCCCAACCGGCGTTAAAGCAGGTGGAAATTACCTGTCCAGCCAGTTGATCGGCTTCGAAGCCATGGACAGGGGCTTTGATGAAGGGATTGCGCTTGGCCGCGACGGACTACTCAGCGAGGGCGCGGGCGAAAACCTGTTCCTGATCAGGAAGGGCCGTATTCTGACCCCTCCCGCATCTGCTTCAATTCTTGGAGGAATAACCCGTGACACAGTTTTCACACTGATAAATGATCTCGGAATGGAAGTGACAGAACAAACTTTGTCGCGTGAACAGATCTATGCAGCCGACGAAGTCTTTTTCACCGGAACCGCCGTAGAAGTCACACCGGTACGCCAGGTTGATCACATCACCATAGGCAATGGTGCTTGCGGACCGATAACCAAACGCCTTCAAACGGCGTTTTTCGGGCTATTTAATGGCGAAACGGAAGACAAGCACAATTGGCTTGCGCATTTGTGACCAAACTCTGACACTTATTGTCACAGACACGACAGTCTGTGACATGTTCTCTCAATACCGGGGTCACCCCTCATCCACCTGAAAATATTAAGTTGTTGTTGTGCAACAATTTTATCTGACTTAGTGCTATATGGCCCGAAAATTGCATTATAAGGGGGCAGATGCGTTCTTTATGAATTCATCTTCTTTCAAAGACATAAGTATATGTACAAGGAAGTTGTTCGCCGCCTGTTGAAGCAAGTTGTACCAACCGACAGCTACTTAGGGACTGAATCCAACGACAGTCACGAAAGGCGCGAGATCCACGGATTTTGGATCGATACAGGAAAAGATAGAGCTTGGAGAACAAGCAAAAGTGGTCATGATGCCAACGGGGGTTGGCAGATCGGTCACAACCAAGGGGAGTGTGGACTTTTGATGAAAATCGAAATGTCTCACCCGAAAAAGGCCCGCCTTACCGGCGGGTTTTTTTTGACCAGGATCTTTAGCGTGACAATTTGTGCACGGTTACAGAAAAGGCTGACAATAATTGTCATTTATTCGACATAACACGGCAATTAACAGGGGAAAACGGATAGGTAAAACCATCCCGGAAATATTTTATATATTTGATATATATGCACTTTTACTGATTTTAGACACATTGGCCCAATAATTGCATTATAAGGGACAGAAGAGGTGTTAAGTACACCGGATCCACCTTCCAGACCAAAGGGGAATTTTACGGACATGGAAGTTGTCGCCACTTGAGAGACGGGCTGTTTGAAGACAGCATCAGATATTAGCCAGGACATAAAAGGGGAAAAAAGGGAGAAAGGGGAGAAAAGGGAAGAGACCCAGGGATTGGGTCTTTAACCAGCAAGGATGCTTGGGGACGAGCAAGGGTAGATCAGGATGTCGATGGGGGTCGACTACTGATCGAAACAGAGGGGGGACGTGGGCGTTTGATTCCAATCAAAAACGTTCCACCTTGGAAAAAAGACTCGCAGATTCCGCGGGTCTTTTTTTTTGCCTGTAAAAATTGGGGTGTTTGAAATACCCGGGTTTGAAAAATCAGCCGCCGGCGTAATCGCTGATGATGTAACCACCTGACTTCTGGTCGTGTTCCAGCGTAAGCATTTTGTTCTCTTCCATTCGCTCCAGCAATTCGCTGAATGACCGGAAACCGTGATAGCGCTCGCTAAAACCTGGCTTACGTCTTTTCAGCGCCTGCTTAACCATTGAGCCCCAGACCTTCTCTTCGGGATCGCGTTCGCTGAACAGATCATCCATGGTTTCCAGAACCCATTCAAATGCCTGCTCCTCACGCTTGCGGCTCTTACCCGTTGTCGAAGGTGTATCACCGTTTTCCTTCTTGCCATTGGTTTTCTTCTTTCTCGGCTTACGGCGCTCTGACTGGCGCACGATATCGTCGTAATAGATAAATTCATCACAGTTGGCGATCAGCAGGTTTGAAGTTGACTCTTTCACACCCACGCCAATCACGATCTTGTTGTTCTCACGCAATTTGGATACCAGTGGAGAGAAATCGGAATCACCGGATATCACCACGAATGTATCCACATGTGCCTTGGTGTAACACAGGTCCAGTGCATCGACGACCATGCGGATATCGGCGGAATTCTTGCCGGATTGGCGTACATGCGGGATTTCTATCAGCTCAAAAGATGCCTCGTGCATGTCTGCCTTGAAGTCTTTATAGCGATCCCAATCGCAATATGCTTTTTTGACCACAATATTGCCTTTAACCAGCAAGCGCTCCAGGATTTCTTCGATGTCGAAACGTGCATATTTAGCATCCCGGACACCGAGAGCGATATTTTCAAAATCGCAATACAGTGCCAGGTTTTTTGATCTGTTGGTCATGAAATCATGTGCCTTGGAATGGGTCTGGTGTCGTATATCGGAGCTTCTATTCTACCGCCTTTCGGCCCCGTCAAACAGACCCGTTTACAATTGAAATGCCAGCTTGTTCAGTCGCGTGGCAGCTCTGGAAATGTCTCGCTGAGCATGTACTCGCCCGCAGCTTCCACCGCTATTTCTGTCAGTTCCGGATGTCCACCCTTGGCGGGCATGTCGAGATATCCATTTTTGGCGTGTTCAAACAATACTGCTGCCCACAATGGTGAACGGTTACTCCAGGAATCACGATCACCTTTAGCGGGTGCGCCGTCTTCACTTTCGTCGTGGCAGGATGCGCATACCTGTTCGTAAGTCTCGCGACCCAATGCGAGGTATCGCTCTCGCCAGGAGTCATCCTGATACTCGTGTACAGCTGCCTGGGTCCCCGCTGTCACTACACTCTCTGACTGTACCGGGACGGTTGATGCATCATCACTATCACCAGAACAAGCTGACAAAGAAACCACTGTTATCATCAAAAACCAATGTGGAACTCTGACCATGTAGCACCTCGCAAGAACGTATATTCATCATATACCTGTACGCGCCCGTTTTACACTCGTTAGAATGGCGCCATGCAAGATTCCAGCAATGACAACACACCCTATTACCGCCTTGATCCGGATACAGTGATCCAGGCAATTGAGTCCACCGGGCTTGAATGTGACGGCCGCCTGCTCCCGCTAAACAGTTACGAGAACAGGGTTTACCAGGTCGGCATTGAAGATGCGCTGCCATTGGTGACCAAGTTTTACCGGCCTGGTCGCTGGAGCAATGCACAGATCCTTGAAGAACACTCGTTTGCCCTGGAAATTGCGGATGCTGAAATACCGTTGATCCCACCGATGGAAATCAATGGGCAAACACTGTTTGATCACGATGGTTTCCGCTTTGCCTTGTTCGAGCGCCGTGGCGGGCACGCACCCGAACTGGATCAAAAGGACACCCGTATCTGGCTGGGCAGGTTCCTGGGACGTATCCATGCGATTGCTGCTGCCAGTGATTTTTCCACGCGCCCGGAGTTGACCATCGAAAACTTTGGTCATGAACCGGTTCAAGCTTTGCTGGATGGCCAGTGGCTACCGCCCCACCTCGAAACTGCATTTACCAGCCTCTCCGCCGACTTGCTGACTTCGATTGAAGCCGTGTTTGAACGCAGTGGCGAATACACAAAAATCCGGCTTCACGGTGACTGCCACCCCGGCAATATCCTGTGGCGCGACGGGCCGTTGTTTGTTGACCTGGATGACTGCCGCAGCGGCCCCGCCATCCAGGACCTGTGGATGCTGTTATCCGGCGACTCCCACGAGATGGCAGAACAAATGAAAGATGTACTGGAAGGCTATACCCAGTTCCACCACCTCAACCGCCGCGAACTGGGCCTGATAGAAGCCCTGCGCACCCTGCGTATGCTGCACCACGCCGCCTGGCTGGCGAAACGCTGGCAGGATCCCGCCTTCCCGATTGCCTTCCCCTGGTTCGGCGAGCCCCGCTACTGGGAAGACCTGATCCTCAGCCTGCGAGAGCAACTAGGCCGCATGCACGAACCCCCACTACAAATCCCGATGTAACCCATTCGGTTGTTAAGATTCATGTAGGAGAGGGCAGCTCTGCTGCCTACGATTTTACAATTCACACAAAAAATCGATACAATCCCTATCAACCCATGCCCAAATCCCCCTACAGACCATTCATCCCCAACCCTGAGCAACTGGCTCTAATGCCCAAAACATCAGGCAACACCATCAACGGCATGGGCGAAACCGAGTACCGCCGGCCGTCAAGGGTCTACTGGCACGACCCCGACACCATCGAACACGGTGAGCTACAAAAGTGGTTCTACACCCAGGACCCGAACAACCCCGCCATCAACGATGCGCGTGCGATTCGTGCAAAAATCCTCGATATCTAAGTCCCTCCGGTCTCGGGAGAGCCATTAAAGCAGTCAGCTGAAGACTGGTCTGAACAACTGTCTGCTTACGCTGATACCCTCGATATGGAACTGCTCGGAATAACAGCCTTCAAACCCGAATGGGCCTACGACGGTGTAACACTGGACTACCAGTGGGCCATCGTGCTCGGCTTTGCCCATGATTACGAGCAAATGAAATCTGCACCGGAGGCACCTGCCGGTGCCGAGGTCGTGCGGCAGTACGGCAGGGCAACCAAGGCCTCCAAGGAGATTGCCTCCTGGATAAGGTCTCGTGGCTGGGATGCGGCGCCACACGCAGGGCCCCTGGCCGGCCCGTTATTGATGATTCCACCGGCCATCGAGTGCGGATTTGGCGTGCTGGGCAAGCATGGTTCACTGATCAGCAAAGAGTACGGCTCTTCTTTCAGGATCGCATGCGTACTCACCAATGTGCCCTTGCTGCCAACCCCCAATGAGATCGACTACGACGTTGATGACTTCTGCGGTCGCTGCCAGGTTTGCGCCAACGCCTGCCCACCCGAGGCAATTCTGCCGGAAAAGGTATCGGTTCGGGGAAAGAGAAAATGGTATGTAAATTTCGACAAATGCATTCCCTTCTTCAATGAAAACTTCGGCTGCGCGATCTGTATCACGGTTTGCCCATGGAGTATTCCCGGACGGGGGCACCGCATCGTCGAACAGCTCAAGCGACGGGAACGGCGACTGAAGAACAGCTAGACCATCAGCGGTTTTTTGACACTTTCACGGTCTGTCCTATACTAGAGGTGATATTTTTTGAAATTAACCTCGCCCAAAACAATCATTAAAATTATGCACTCAACTGAAATCCCCTCGAAACATGAATTGGCTGCGAGCCCTTTTGAGCACGTAACGCTGAGTGCATCCTTACTCATTTTATTGGCGGTTAGCGCGACCAGCTTGCATGCACAGCCCGACGTTACCTTCGAATTTGAAAACATGTTTGGCAAAAAGGCATTCTATGATCCCGGGCCGAACTTCATCACTAATTCAATACCACCTGAGGGCTTTAATTCCCCAACAGGTGCTGCCTTCCAGGGTGCGGACAGAATTATTGTGACAGACCGGAATAACAACAAACTGCAATCCTGCGATGACCAGGGGGATTGTTTCTGGATGGGCCGCGATGCAGCATTTAATTCCCGCAATCAACCTGGCACATTTGATTTACCACACGGCGTATCGACTTCAGCAGATGGGTCCATCAATATTGCCGACGAAGACAATCACATGCTGCAGGTCTGTGATAAAGAAGGAAATTGCGACGCCAGTGGAGGCACTTTTTCTGAAAACCCGGTTTGTTCACCATCACTGGGTAAGTGGTGTTCTTTACAAGATACTGCCGTTGACTCACTGGGTCGGATATACGGCCTGGATACTGGTAACAATCGAGTTCAGATTATACGGGGCGGTGATTTGGTCGCACTTGATGTGTTCATGAGACCCGGCTCAGCACCCGGTCAAATAAACAATGCCCGGGGTATCACCATCGACAAGGATGACCGAGTCATCATTGCCGACACCGGTAATAACCGCATTCAGATCTGTGACATAGATGAGAACTGCACCGCATTTGGAAGCCAGGGCTCTTCGGTTGGTCAGTTCAATGCACCGGTCGGTGTTGATGTGGATGCACTTGGTCGTATCTGGGTTGCGGACACCGGCAATCACCGCATCCAGGCCTGTGATTATGAAGGTAATTGCCTGGCCTTCGGTAAGCTCGGGACCGGGCAAGGCCAATTTGATCAACCCCATGATGTAACCGTGCACTCCTCAGGGCGGGTTGCCGTTGTAGATACTGGAAATAACCGCATCCAGTTTTTCAACACCGAAGCCAGCTTTCAAATGAACCCCGGCCTTAATGATGCCTGGTATGATCCGGAGACGGATGGACAGGGCTTTTTCGTCACCGTGTTCCCTGATCTCAATATTGTATTGCTGGCCTGGTTTACCTACGACACCGAGCTACCACCCATGGATGCACAGGCCAACCTGGGGGATGCCGGTCATCGCTGGCTGACCGCGGTCGGTGAAATCAATGGCAACCAGTCTGACATGGATATTGAAATGACTTCGGGTGGTATCTTTGACCAGGCATCCGATATCACCCGTGTTACAGATGGCACCATCAAGCTGAGCTTTGACAGCTGTGAAAAGGGCACCGTTGAATACAATATCCCGTCCATCAATCAACAAGGCACTGTGCCAATTCAAAGGGTTGCGAGCGATAATGTTGGTTTGTGTGAAGGCCTCTGAATAGGCCGGTTACGATGGGTGATTTTCGTTGTTACGTTTGACAATCGCGACCAGCGTAGCTGGTTGCTCCTACATTATTCTTTGAACTTATTGATGAGGTTTATGAATCTTGGATTGTCGCGTAACGGATCAAACCTTGGCCCCTTGATGATGTAGACGAGATATCCTTCGCGCAGGGCATAAGCTTTTTCCAGCGCATCCAGCGATTGATCAATATTGCCCAGCCCGAGGTGAATTATCGCCAGGTTATACGGGGTCGTGTTTTCTGATTGCTGCATTTCTGCAAGTATTTCTAAAGCATCTTGCCGTTGCCCTGACATCCCGAGTGCATAGCCCAGGTCAGACAGGTACAGGGGATAACGCTGCGAGAGCGCCACGGCTTCCCGATGTAGCTCAATCGCCCGGTCATACTGACCCATCTGTTGATAAGCCCAGCCAAGATACTGGTATTGGGACGGGTCATCGGGCTGAAGCTCACGGGCCATTTCATAGGCATTGATGGCTTGCTCATAGTCTCGCTGGAGGAAGTACAATTCACCCAGCGCATGATGGCTGGCTTTGGATAATGGATCAATTTTAATGGCGTGCTGTGTCGGGATCATCGCTTCGTCAAACCGCCCGGTCTCGCCCAGCAACCAGGACAGATAAATCAATCCACCAAGGTTTGCAGGCTCCAGTGCCAGCGCACGTTCCAATTCCTGCTCAGCGGCACCTGGCTTGTACTCCATGTAGTAGAGCATGCTGCCCATGACAACATGTGCATCTGCCAGACCCGGATCCAATTCTATCGCACGTAATGCAGCAGCCCTGACTCTGGGCAGGACAGTGAGTGTTGGCGTGTAACCAAAGAAAGCGCTGTTTTGCAGGCAGCTTGCCAAACCCGAGTAGGAAGGCGCGTATTGGGGGTCAAGAATAACCGCCTGTTGCATCAATTCTATGCCCCGATCCATTGCCTGCGGGCTCCACTTATTGCAAAAATATCGCCCCTTCATTGCCAGTTCATAGGCGCGCGGGTTAACCGGGCTTGTGACACTCAGCCTGGCCTGGTCTTGCGGCGTCAGTGTTATCCTGATCTGGTCAACAATCTTGCGGGTTACATCCGCATACAGTGCCAGTATATCGGTCAGCTCACGGTCAAAATTGTCTGCCCACAGGTGCCGGTCGGTCGAAGCTTCAATCAATTGAACGGTCACCCTGACTTTGTCCCCTGCGCGTAACACTGAACCTTCAACTACCGCATCCACACCCAACTGCCGGGCTATTTCGGGTATGGCCTTGCCCGAATCGCGAAAGGCCAATGCAGAAGTGCGCGAAATTACCCGTAATGCGCTGACTCTGGACAACTCGGTAATCAGCGCCTCGTGCAACCCGTCGACAAAATACGCCTGCTCAGGATCGTTCATCAAGTTTTCCAGCGGCAACACTACAATTGAACGTATCTCACCAGGTACGGTAGATTCCCCGTCACCCTGCCACTCATGTGTTAAAGCGAAGTAAGCCAGCGCCACGGCCATGGCGCCGAAAATCATGAAATCGAGTTTTTTTCGTGAACCGGTGTTGTGAGGTGCGTTGCTTTGCTGTTCAGTATCAGAAGGCGTGTCCAGTTTCAGGCCGTCCGGTGTCAATTCAAATGCCCAGGCAAATACCATTGCAAGCGGAAAGCCGAGCACTAACAGCAGGAAAATCAGGTTGGCGGTCCACTCCGGTAAAGGCAAAAAAGACATAAACACATCGGCCACCTGTAAAACCAGCCAGCTGACAATGACATACAGGACTGCAACGCGGTAAACGTGACGTCGTTTTAGTTCTGTAAAAAAGGACATAGGATCAATAATGGGGTGGTGTTTCGTCTTGAGGACCAGCACCCGGTATCGCCTCACCAAATTCCTTTATGCGCTCGTTCAACAGGATCAGCTGCCGCTTAAGCTGAAGAATCTCACCATCCTGCTTCGCAACAATGGTGTTCAGACTGTCATGTAGCTCGTCCTGAAAAGCTGCCTGGCTTTCCAGCTCTTCAACCCGTTTAAGCAGCGTTTCCAGAGAATCACTCATTCCTCAGCTTCCGGCATTTTCTCAGGTGGCTCCCATAGCTCAACACGATTGCCATCCGGGTCCACTATCCAGCCAAAACGGCCAAAGTCATGTTCTTCCTTTTCCGGAATAACCTGCCCGCCTGCAGCTTTGACATTCTTAAGCGCAGCATCAAGATCATCCACCACCAGATTGATCATGAATGACTGGCCCGAGCCACCGAAATACTCCGTATCTGCAGCAAATGTGCTCCAGACGGTAAATGAATTTTTCGGCATGGCTTCAGGCGAAAAACTGGTTCCATGAGTGGTTCCCCATGCCTCTGTTTCCAGCCCCAGCGCATCCTTGTACCACTTGGCGAGACGAGCCGGATCGGGTGAACGGAAAAAAATACCGCCGACACCCAGTGCTTTGCCTTTAACCTTATCATTCATAATTATTAACCCTTGAATACATCCTCAAATGTCAGCAGCAAGTGTGCCCAGGAACTTTGGTCCGCCAGTTCATTGTACGCCAGGGGCAAACCATATTTCTGACCATTGGTGGTCGCCAACGGATTGCTGAAACCGTGCAAAGCACCAGGTAACTGGATGAAATCGTAGTGGGCATCTGTTTTTGCCATCTCCGCTTTAAACCCTGATATCTGGTCATCATCAATCAACACATCAGCTTCGCCGTTATACACCATGATCCTGCAGTCAATCTGATCTGGACCATCCACCGCTGCCAGGCCAACCGCACCATGAAACGAGCCGGTTACATTAAGCGGTGCACCTATGCGTGCCATGTGGGTGACAACACCCCCACCGAAACAATAACCGATTGCACCGGTACGCTCCCCATCTGCGCTTGGATGCGAGTTAAGGGCATCCAGCGCAGCCATGAATCGGTTGCGCGTACCTTCCATATCATCAATACGGGCGTTCATGAGTTCACCAGCCTCATCCGGGTTAGCAGCGGTACGACCATCACCATACAAATCCACCGCCATGCCGGTATAACCAGCCTCGGCCAGCATCCGGGCGCGTTTCTGGGAATATTCATTACAACCCCACCATTCGTGCACCACCAGTACGCCTGGTCTTGGGCCGCCTTTGTTCGAATCCCAGGCAATGTAGCCCTTCATTTCAATACCGTCACCGGTGTAGATGATTTCTTCTGTGTGAATGCCTGCCATTTGAACGCTCCGCGATTGGATTGATTAACAGATATTATAAGCCGGTCACCCGTCTTGTCAGCACGCAGTCAAAAAGAATTTGCGTTTTTACCCTACCGACCCCACTTCGCTATACAGAGAACAGAGGAAAACACTATGAGTCAAATGGAAAATGGTCCTGAAATCAACATGGACGCTACAGCGTTAACACGTGAAGAAACCTATACCGACAGCAAGGTCGGCACAATCCGCAAGATGATTCCGGTCGGCCTTGATGGTGAGACCGACAACAGCAGACCCGTGCAGTTTGTAGGCTCCACACAGATCATGACACCCGGTGGTGCAATGCCGTTGTCTTTCGAGATCGAAGCCGACAGCCTCGAAGGTGCGGTTGCGGGCTTTGGCGATGCAGCCAGGGTAGCAGTTGAAAGAACCATGGAAGAATTGCGGGAAATGCAGCGCCAGCAGGCTTCTCAAATCGTTGTACCGGGCAGGGAAGGCAGCCAGATACAAATGCCCTGATCTTGCAGTCCGCATCCAGTACACTGTCACCGGTATGTTCCTGATACCGGTGACGCTATGACCCAAGGCTACAATTTACACTCCCGCTTCCCGCAGATTTACCTGCTCACCCTGGCAGTTTTACTCACCTTTCCGGCTGTCGCTTCAGCCAAAGATAACCTGATATGGAATCCGATTGATCCGGACAACACTGTCTATCTGCAGTTGGAGGAAGGCACGGTCGTAATTGAGCTGAACCCCGCATTTGCTCCAAAAACAGTAAATCAATTCAAAGGGTTACTGGAAGAGCAGTTCTATCGTGGATTGACCTTTTACAGGGTTATCGATGGCTTTGTGGCCCAGGGTGGTGATGAAAGTGACATCGGCAATGCCAATGTAGTGCCGGCACTGATGGGTGAATTCGAGATTAATTGGCCACTGAAACCCGAAGATAAAGAAACGGCCAAAAACTGGCAGCCCATGTCCTGGACACCGGTCCAGAAAGACGACATGTTCGCGCCATACACGGGGTTTATTGATGGGTTTCCCGCCGCCCGCGATGAAAAAAAGGCAGGCAAGGCCTGGTTAACCCACTGCCCTGGCACCGTCGCCATGGCGCGCAACACGGGCGCAGACACCGGCAGTACGGATTTCTACATCGTTATCGGCCAGGCGCCACGCTATCTTGACCGCAATCTCACCATCTTTGGGCGCGTGATCTGGGGTATGGACGTGGTTCAGCGCATCAAGCGTGGCCCTGCCCTCAAAAACGGAGTTATTGAAAACGACCTGGATCGCACCCGGATAAAACGACTGCGCCTCGCTTCCTCGCTTGACGGTGATGAGTGGCTGAACATCTACGTCGCCGACACCAATAGCCGGGGCTTCAAACAATCGTTAAAAGAACGCAGAAAACGCAGCGATAAATTTTTCCACCATAAACCACCCGGTGTACTGGATATCTGCCAGGTCCCCGTGCCGGTCAGGCTCGAAAAACACTAACCTGTAGGAGAGAGCAGCTCCGCTGCTTACGAGCTTTTATCCACGTGTGGAATCGTAAGCAGCGGAGCTGCTCTCTCCTACAGCAAAACCCGGCTCAAGCTCTATGCAGTGACGATTCTAAACAAGGCGTTTAGTAGCCTGATGGCTTCTGAACTTGGCATGTTGGTCATCTTGCTGAAATCCACCAGCGTATCGCCATAGCCGGTCAAGGCGGCTTCACTGCCAAAAGTATTACGTACCAGCGAAATGGCTTCAGACCTGACCGAATGTTTACTGTCCCAGTACTCTTTCAAGCCCAGCATGACCTGCTCGGGAGACATCGCCAGGCGAAACACCAGCGGCTGTGACTTGAGACTGACCAGCGTACCTATCTGCTGGCGGTTGTATACCAGCGTAATGTAACGGTGGCCGGCCTTACGGTATTTGATCTCGGTGCCAAGATACCAGACCGATTTCATAAATACCTTTTCCAGGAATGACTCAATCAGCGGGCTGCCATCTCCAATATTGTCGCGGACACGATTGATGAACCAGTCACGCGGGCGCTCATAGCTTTCCACATTGGTAATTTTTGCCAACTCCATGACTTCCAGTACCGGTTGTAGCTCCCTGGTATCGATCTGTCCGTCATCATTTT
>Ga0164313_10003695_pt1 | contig 13617 bp, 7 predicted proteins | sample GuaBasSedimGuay4_FD_113735 | JGI IMG/M metagenome (GOLD analysis project Ga0164313, IMG submission 113735) | Subseafloor sediment microbial communities from Guaymas Basin, Gulf of California, Mexico - Guay4, Core 4569-4, 0-3 cm | ecosystem: Environmental > Aquatic > Marine > Hydrothermal vents >... | reverse complement strand
ATGAAGAAGACGAAGATGATGATTTACTGGTTGATGAGGCCTTTATCACTATTGCCAATTCAGAAGTTACTCCTTTTTATGCATCAGCCGGCCGTTTATATGTTCCCTTCGGTAATTTTGAAACTAATATGATCTCTGATCCCGCCACGTTAACATTAGGTGAAACCCGTGAAGACGTGGTTCAGATAGGTATTGAAACAGATGCTGGATTCTATGCTTCAGCCTATATTTTCAATGGTGATGCTGATGAGGCAAAAAGTGCTTATAGTGGTGTTGATAATAATAACATTGACAACTATGGTTTAAACTTTGGTTATGCCATAGAAAATGATAGCTTTGGCCTGGATGTCGGAGCGGGTTATATCAATAACATTGGTACTTCTGATACCTTACAGGATGCTATTGGCGACAATGGTCTCTGTGCAGGCGATGGTTGTATCAAAGATTATGTTGGTGGCATGAGTTTACATGCAATTGCAACCATTGGTCAATTTAATTTAATTGGTGAATATATCACCGCTATGGATGATTTTGAACCCGGCGAAGTCAGTGGCATCAATGCAAAAAAACTCAAGCCAAGCGCATGGAATCTTGAGGCCGCTTATAATTTTGAAATGGCAGGAAAAGAGTCCACAATTGCTCTGGGCTACCAAAAAACCAGCGATATGTATTTTGACAATGAAACAACTGATTTCTTTGAAAAAGCCTGGTTAGCAAGCATTTCAGTTGGTATTCTGGAAAATACCGCACTGGCAGCTGAATGGCGTCATGCTGATGGATATAGTAAAGTTAAAAATGCCATTGGCAATGACTTTGAAGATGAAGATCTGCTGCAGGTTAAACTGTCTTATGAGTTCTAAACAACATAATTTTTCTTACAATATTAGCTAACTTTAGCAGAATTAATAGTCATTATAACTTGATATTTGTCTTGTTTCAGATATTCTTGTGGCCTAAGTAAATCAGGAGTTTTATCCCATGGCATCAAGTTCATCCGCACCTAAAATTTTGTATACACTAACTGATGAAGCCCCGGTGCTGGCGACATACTCATTTCTGCCAATCATTAAAGCTTTCACCGGTACTGCAGGCATTGAGATTGAAACCACAGATATTTCTCTTGCAGCACGTATTCTTGCTTGCTTTCCTGAAAACCTGTCTGCTGAACAAATCGCTCCTGATGCCCTGATGGAACTGGGAAAACTGGTCAAGAAAGCAGATACTAATATTATCAAATTACCTAATATCAGTGCCTCCATACCACAGCTAATAGCCGCTATCACAGAACTTCAGGCGCAGGGATATAAAATTCCGGACTATCCTGAGATACCACAAAATGAGCCTGAAAAAGAAGCAAAAACACGTTATGACACAATAAAAGGCAGTGCTTTTAATCCGGTATTGCGAGAAGGAAACTCTGATCGCCGTGCGCCCGGTGCTGTTAAACAGTACGCCAAAAATAATCCGCATTCAATGGGAGCATGGCGTTCTGATTCAAAAACTCACGTTGCCAGCATGAGTCATGGTGATTTTTATGGCAGTGAAAATTCAATCACACTGGATAAAGCCTGTAAATTTAAAATTGAATTTATAGCCAATGATAATCAGCTCACCTTACTAAAAGACAGTGCTCCCCTTCTTGTCGGAGAAGTCATTGATACCGCAGTTATGAGCAAAAAAGCCTTACGCAGCTTTTTGACAGAACAAATAGAAGATGCCAAAGCCAATAATATTTTATTATCAGTGCATCTAAAAGCAACTATGATGAAAGTCTCTGATCCCATTATTTTTGGTCATGCGGTATCTGCTTATTTTCAGGCTGTTTTTGACAAGCATCGTGCTGTTTTCGATGAACTGGGCGTTAATCCTAATAATGGTCTGGGGGATTTGTATAACAAAATTCAAAATCTGCCGGAAGAACAGCAAAACTCAATTCAGGCGGATATTCAGTCCTGTTATGATTCCCGACCTGAACTGGCAATGGTTAACTCTGATAAAGGTATCACAAATTTGCATGTACCCAGTGATATCATTATTGATGCATCCATGCCTGCCAGTATTCGTTCATCGGGCCAGATGTGGGGACCGGATGGTCAGCTTCATGATACCAAAGCCATTATCCCGGACAGATGCTATGCCGGTATTTATCAGGAAACCATTAATTATTGTAAAAAACATGGTGCATTTGATCCCACCACCATGGGTACTGTCCAGAATATTGGTTTAATGGCGCAAAAAGCCGAAGAATATGGTTCCCATGATAAAACCTTTGAAATTCCATCTGACGGCCTTGTTCGAGTGATTGATGACACAGGAACAATATTACTGCAACAAAACGTTGCAACAGGTGATATATGGAGAATGTGTCAGGTAAAAGATGCCCCTGTTCAGGACTGGGTAAAACTAGCCGTTAATCGGGCTCGCGCAACCCAAATGCCGACTATTTTCTGGCTTGATAGTCAACGCGCTCATGATGCACAGTTAATAAAAAAAGTAGAACAATACCTGTCTCAATATGATCTATCTGATCTGGATATTCGTATTATGTCACCTGAAGAGGCAATTAATTTCTCCCTGGATCAGATTAAAAACGGTAAAAATACAATTTCTGTTACAGGTAATGTCTTACGTGATTACCTCACTGACTTATTCCCCATTCTTGAATTAGGCACCAGTGCAAAAATGCTTTCAATCGTACCACTGATGAATGGTGGAGGACTATTTGAAACAGGCGCTGGAGGTTCTGCCCCTAAACACGTACAGCAGTTTTTAGCAGAAAATCATTTACGCTGGGACTCCTTGGGTGAATTTTTAGCACTGACAGTTTCTCTTGAGTATATTGCCAATACCTGTGCCAATAATAAAGCTGGCATTTTAGCCAAAACACTGGATCAGGCAACGTCTAAATTTCTGCAAGAAAACAGGTCCCCTTCCCGTCAGGTCGGCGAATTGGATAATAGAGGCAGTCACTTTTACCTGGCTTTATACTGGGCCCAGGCATTGGCAGAGCAATCTCAGGATAAAGATCTTCAGACAAGCTTTTTAACACTAGCCAATGAGTTAGCTAATAATGAGCAAAATATTCTAAATGAGCTTAATTCTCTTCAGGGCCATCAGGTTCAGCTCAATGGCTATTACCATCCTGACACTGATCTGATTAAACAGTTTATGCGCCCCAGCAAAACATTCAACACGGCACTGGAATCAATGTCATAAGATTAGAAAAAGATAAAAAGAAAAAAAAAGAAGGGCACAATTCCTGGGATCATTCCTAAACTCTTAAATCAACTTGGATTAGATGAAACAAGGAAAAATTAAGAACTATTGTCGGACATTTATCCTGTAACATCATCAATCAGGCAGCAATTTTCAGCTCAATGTGTAAGCCCAGTCTATGAGCAAAGTTAACCAGAGTATCCAGGCGAAACTCATCAATTTTACCTTTTAAAAGAGCACTGACTCGAGGTTGTGTTACTTCTAATAGTTTGGCTGTTTCTGTTTGATTAATATTTCTGCTCTCAATATTTTTTGTAATAGCCATCAGGAGGGTAGAACGAAGTTTCATATTTTCAGCAACAACTGGATCATCTTCAAGAGCATCCCAGACACTATTAAAATTTTGTAATTTGCTCATTTGTTACGTTCCTGTATTATTATTATGTAGGCTCGTTTAGCTGCATTTTTAAGTTTTCTAATGTGCGTCCTGCAAAAACTAATTTCTTCATTTTTTGATTATAGTAAGGTTATTATAATTATACAAGTACTTGTATAAAACGCATTATTTAAACATCAATATTTTATGTTTTGGCGTGTGCTGATTAAAAGAGCAGGCAACATCATAAACATTGGACCAAAGGGTTTTTAACTGCTCCACACCTTAGTAGCTATTGGTGCTTCAGTGGTTAAACAGCGTTTTCAATAAAGCCAGGTGATCCTATAAAGAGTCAAATTTTGACTTAAATCAGCATTCGGTTCATTAAAGAATTTTTCCTGAATGCCGCTACAGGTAATCAGGGATTAATCTGCTATCTTTAGAATAGTATCTATTTTATCAAGCTGACCAGGAATCTGGCTGAGAACGTTCATATGAAGATTAAAACAAAAATGCTGCTGGGTTCTGGACTACTAACAGTCATTCCGCTGATTATTGTCAGTCTGGTTATTGGCTGGCAATCAATAGACAAGGGTGAAAAAGCACTTCAGGAACAAATCCACAATCGTCTGATTGCTCTTCGTGATGATAAGAAAGCTCAGATTGAGAATTATTTTAAAATTACTACCGATCAGTTAATTACGTTTTCCAAAGATCAAATGTTTATCGATGCAAGCCTTTCCTTTAAAGATGCTTACATCAATTTTAATGATGAATTTATTGATGAAATTCCCCTCAGAGAATATAAAACAAGCCTCTTAAAATTTTATAAACAAGATTTCAATAAGGGCTTTAAACAATTAAACTCTAAAAAAGAACCTGTTCTGACTGATTATATTAACGCACTGAGCGAGCAGGCGATTACACTACAGGCACAGTATCTGGCAAACAACAAAGCGCCTCTCATGCAAAAGGATCAATTGCTCAATCCAGATGATGATACACTTTATGCACAAATTCACAGCCTCTATCATAATAAGTTTAAAGAATTTAAAAATCGTTTTCTTTTTAGTGATATCTATTTTGTTGATCCTGAAACAGGTAATATCATCTATTCCGTCAGTAAAAAAATTGATTTTGCAGCATCTCTAATCAATGGTCCACTGGCAAAAACAGAGTTAGGTAAGGTTTTCAAAAAAGCCAATCAGACAAAAAATCCAGACTTTGTCTCTTTAACTGATTTTTCATCTTACCTCCCCTCTCTTAATCAGGCATCTGCCTTTATTGCATCACCCATTTTCGATGATGAAGAAAAAACCGGGATATTAATTTTTCAACTGAATACTAAAATGATCAATCAGATTATGACCAGTGATAAAAAATGGTCACAGGTCGGCATGGGTGAAACAGGTGAAAGTTATCTTGTGGGTTCCGATATGAAAGCTCGCAGTGTTGACAGAACACTTGTTGAAGATCCTGGCACTTATTTCTCACTACTGGAAAAAACTGATATCAAACAATCGAATATTGATACCATTAAATCTCAAAAAAGCAATGTCCTGCTGCAATCGGTTGAAACACCAGGCACTAAAAATGCATTTGCAGGAAAGGCTGGTTTTTCCGAATTTATCAACTCACTCGGGACTCCCGTCCTGTCCGCATTCTCCAGTATCAATATCGCAAATTTAAAGTGGGCAATTATTGCAGAAATTAGTAGAGCCGAGGCTTTTTCACCTGTTGAGGCACTGAAAAAAACCATTGTTACCTCCGCAGTATCTGTCTTTTTAATTATGCTTGTTTTTTCAGTGATAGCCGGTTTATTCCTTTCACGACTGATAACAAAGCCTATCATTCACCTTAGTAATATCATTAAACAAATAGAACAAACATCTGATTTAAGAATGCGTATCAACCTGAATCAAAATGATGAAATAGGCATTACTGCCAATGCTTTTGATAACATGCTGATCAAATTTCAAAAAAGTTTACAGGAAGTTTCACATACCGTGTATTATTTCACTAATGCCACCAATATTCTCAAAACTCACTCCGATGAAACAAATAAAACAATCATCAGACAAAACGAAGAGACCAGACAAATAGCCACGTCCATTTCTCAAATGACGAAAAAGACTAAAAATGTGACCGAGCATACTAAATTTGCTTCTAAAGCGACCAGTCAAACAAAAAAAGATGCACAAAAAGGTCAGCAAAGTGTCAGACAAACAATCGAAGCAATCAATCAGGTTGCCAACCAAATAGAACAATCTGCTGTCGTTATTCAAAAGCTGGAATCAGATAGTGATAATATTGGCTCAGTCGTTAATGTTATTCGAGACATAGCAGAACAAACCAACTTATTAGCCTTAAATGCAGCGATTGAAGCAGCGCGAGCAGGTGAGTCAGGCCGGGGATTTGCAGTTGTTGCTGATGAGGTAAGACAATTAGCCCGTCGCACACAGGATGCCACAACAGAAATCAAAGCACTTATTGAAAACCTTCAAGTTGCCAGCAAAAATGCGGTGCAGGTTATGGATGCCAGTAAAACTCACACCCTGACTACTATTGAGCAGGCTAAACATGCTGGTGAAGTATTAAATACAGTCACCAGTTCTATTGAGTCTATTGATAAGAGAAACCAACTCATTAACCAGGCAGTGAATGAGGAGTCTGATATCTCAGCAGAAATAAATAACAATATCGAAATCATTGTTGCAGAAAGTAAAAAAACCAGTGCAGCATCTTTAGAAATAGCCACATCAAGTGAAGTACTGTCAGAATTATCCGGTAACTTACAAAAACTGGTTGATAAGTTTAAAATTGATGAATTGCCTGTTAAAAGGTAATTGATTTCAAACGCTATACACAAACAATTTGTAATAGCCCATACTTGATCGGGCAAAATTAAAAGTGAGTCTGATTTAACCTGACAAACTGTTTACCAATCTTTTTCAAACATAACAACACTTGGTAAATTATCACTTCGTCCCAAAGCGGTTACTGGCGTTTATTTGTGAATAATTTTCAACACAGTAATTTAAAAAAAAATCAATTGGCAGTGTACTCACAATTAACATTGTATCTTTTGTGGTACACTTATCAAACTTAATCCAAAGCAATATTCAAAGCTTTGGCTACCCCCTGACCATATTCAGGATCAGCTTTGAAACAGTTGCCGATGTGTCTTTTTTGCACCTCCATGGATGCGCCACCAATTGAGCGAGCTGTATTTTCAAATAACACTTTTTGTTGTTCAGGCGTCATCAAACGGAATAACATTCCAGGCTGAGTGTAATAATCGTCGTCATCTTCACGATGATTCCAGTGATCGGCTGAACTCCCGATATTTAAAGCAGGTTCTTTTGTCTCAGGCTGTTCCTGCCAATCACCGAGGCTATTGGGTTCATAGCCCTTTGTACCGCCATAGTTGCCATCCACTCGCATTGCACCATCACGATGAAAACTGTGTACCGGGCAACGTGCTGCATTCACCGGGATATGAGCATGATTCACACCTAAACGATATCGCTGAGCATCACCATATGAAAATAATCGCCCCTGAAGCATCTTATCCGGTGAAAAACCAATACCCGGAACCACATTGCCCGGATTAAAGGCAGCTTGTTCAACTTCAGCATGGTAATTTTCAGGATTACGATTCAATTCCAACACACCCACCTCAATTAATGGATAATCTTTATGGGGCCAAACCTTAGTGAGATCAAATGGGTGAAAATGATAAGTATCAGCCTCTTTTTCAGGCATAATCTGAACTTTAAAAACCCATCGAGGGAAATCACCTTTTTCAATGGCTTCGTACAGATCTTTTTGATGGCTTTCACGATCCTGACCAATGATTTTTTCTGCTTCCTCATCCGTCAAGTTTTGTATGCCCTGCTGGCATTCAAAATGAAATTTCACCCAGAACCGTTCATTTTGAGCATTGATGAAACTAAAGGTATGACTGCCAAAACCATGCATATGACGGTAACTACCTGGTGTACCTCTATCACTCATTAAAATAGTCACCTGATGCAATGCTTCGGGTAATAGTGTCCAAAAATCCCAATTACTATGAGCACTACGCATATTTGTTCGGGGATCGCGTTTCACTGCATGATTGAGATCAGGAAACTTCAATGGATCACGCAAGAAGAAAACAGGGGTATTATTACCCACCATATCCCAGTTACCTTCATCCGTATAAAATTTAAGTGCAAAACCACGAATATCACGTTCGGCATCAGCTGCTCCACGTTCACCAGCAACCGTAGAAAAACGAGCAAAAACCTCTGTTTTCTTTCCTATCGAAGAAAACAAGTTAGCACGACTAAATTGTGAAATATCATGTGTGACTGTAAAAGTACCATAAGCCCCAGAGCCTTTTGCATGCATCCGGCGTTCAGGGATCACCTCACGGTCAAAATGAGCCAGCTTTTCCAAAAACCACACATCCTGTAATAGCATAGGACCTCTGGAACCAGCAGTTAAGACATTCTGGTTATCTGCGACAGGACAACCGTTAGTCAATGTTAATTTATCTTTCATATCAACTCCTCCTACTTGATCATACTTCATACAACTCAATTGAATTCAGTTTGAGTATGACCCTGTTTTTTTTATCACACGCTTAGCCGTGCGGGTTGATAACAGGTATAACACATGCATGGATCTTCTGTTAAATGGATTGTTTAAATAATGATGATAGAAAAAACCGATTGTATTTTTTGGAACATAATTTTTTTATAAATTATCTCAAAATATTGCAATCGTCCCAAAGCTGAATAATTAGTAAACTCTTACTTGTTTATAACTTTTACATAACAATAACTAATCAATTTTATTTTTTTCAATATTATCAAAATAAACGCGTTTACGATAATTAATTAAACCATTAGTTGAAGAGTCATGATTATCAACATCACCCGGGGTCGACAGATCAGACTGGATCTGACCGGCTAAAATCTTACCATACTCAACACCCCATTGATCAAAGGAGTTAATATTCCAGATAACACCCTGAACAAACACTTTATGTTCATACATCGCCAGGATAGATCCTAATGTTTTAGGTGTAAGGCGCTCAAAAATAATAGTATTGGTTGGTTTATTGCCATCAAAAACCTTATGTTGAATCACATCTTCAATCGCCGCGTCATCAAAGCCCTGATGTTTCATTTCATCCACGGCCTCAGCATATTTTTTACCTAACATTAATGCCTTTGTTTGAGCAAGACAATTTGAAAACAGAACCCGATGGTGTAAGCCCAACGGATTCTGACTCAATGCAGGAATAAGAAAATCAGCCGGTACGGGCTTGGTTCCCTGATGCAGCAACTGGAAAAAGGCATGCTGACCATTGGTACCAGACTGCCCCCAGATAAGGGGTCCCGTCAGATAATTTACACGATGACCGTTCTTATCGATAGTTTTACCATTGCTTTCCATATCCAGCTGCTGCAGATAAGCCGGCAGGCGTTCCAGATACTGACTATAAGGCATAATCGCATGGCTTTGTGCATCAAAAAAGTTGTTATACCAAACGCCCAGCAAAGCCATAATGACAGGGATATTTTCTTCCAGGGGTGCTTTTTGAAAATGCTGATCCATATCATAAGCCCCTTCCAGAAGAGACTCAAAATGGTCCATACCAAGATAAAGAGCAATGGTTAAACCAATAGCTGACCACAAGGAATATCGTCCTCCCACCCAATCCCAGAAGGCAAAGGTATTATTCTCGTTAATACCAAATCTGGTAGCCAGATCAATATTAGTTGTCACAGCAACAAAATGTTTTTCAATGGCTTTTTCATTACCCACCAGATCCATAAACCATTTCCGGGCACTATAAGCATTGAGCATAGTTTCCTGAGTGGTGAAGGTCTTTGAAGCAATGACAAACAACGTTGATTCCGGCTCAACCTGTTTTAAAGTTTCAACTAAGTGTGTGGCATCAGCATTAGAAACAAAAAAAGCCTTCAGACCTCTTTGTGCAAATGGCTGCATTGATTCACAAATCACATGGGGTCCCAGATCAGAGCCACCAATTCCGATATTGATAATATTTTTTATTCTGGCACCATTGTAGCCCCGCCATTCACCTGAACGTACCTGTTCAGAAAAATCACGCATGTGAGCAAGCACAGATTTAACCCTCGGCATTACATTTTGACCATTCACCCGCACAGGTTTATTGGAACGATTTCTCAAAGCCGTGTGTAAAACTGAACGACCTTCTGTTAGATTTATCTCCTCACCTGAGAACATATCGTCACGCCAGCCTTCGATATTAGCCTGACGAGCTAACTTAAATAATAATTCCATTGTCTGTCCGGTTATCCGGTTTTTGGAATAATCCAGTAAAATATCATTTGAACTGGTTGAAAAAGTTTCAAAGCGAAGTGGATCTTCTGTGAACAAATCGCGCATATGAAGATCTTTAACTTCTTCATAATGTGCCTTTAGTTCAAGCCAGGCTGGTGATTCAATTAATTCTTTCATAATATGATGAGATCCTGAAAAAGTGCCATATTGGGGAGTGCAGCTGACTGAGTCTATGAGTACAAAAACTCAACCTCTCCCCCTATAATATAAAAAGACTCTAATATAGTCTATAAGCAATTGATAATTTGGTGATTATTTTCATTTGATATGAAAGAAAATAATATTTTTAAATAAATGTTTGACTAATTAAAAACTCAACAATATAATATGCGCACTTTCTAGCTAATTGCTACGAAGGACTGCTTCAAACTATGTCTTTTTACTTTATTTTGTAATGTTTACCTGCAAAAAGTAAGACAGCCTGAAATGTGTCCCCTTCGTCTAGTGGCCTAGGACACCGCCCTTTCACGGCGGTAACAGGGGTTCGAACCCCCTAGGGGACGCCACTTTTTTCTACAAGCTTCTAAATAGTTCAATACCTTTTTTTTTCTTAATTTCATCCTATACTCATAGATATCTGAATTATCAATTTATATATGATTTTAGGCTTTAATTATGATAAAAACCATTTCTTCCAGTCAGTTAAAAAAAGGCATGTATATCCATGACTTAGACTGTTCGTGGATGAAACATCCCTTTGCACGAAATCAATTTATCATTTCAGAACCAGGTGAAATAAAAAAAATACACAGTGTTGGTATAAAATCACTCAAAATAGACACTGACAAAGGCATTGATGCTGATAAAAGCGTCACTCTGACTCAATCTTCTACTAAAAGCTCAAAAAACACCTCAAAAAAAGAGCTTTTTGATAATTCTATTAGCAAAACCACGTCTAACAACCTGCAAAAAACAAGAAAAGATGCGAAAAAAATAAAAAATCATGCTGAACAGGCCATTTCAAATATTATGGCTGATGTTAAATTGGGTCAGCAGGTTGAAATGGAACAGATCACACCGATTGTTGATAAAATGGCTGAATCAATACTCGAAAATAATAATGCCTTACTGGGTCTGTCCCGGATCCGCAATATGGATACTTATACCTTTGAACATTCAGTGAATATTGGTGTATTAATGATGTCCTTTGCCAAAAGTCGGGGGATGTCAGCAGAAGTTATTCATGAAGTCGGCATTGGTGGTTTATTACATGATATTGGCAAAGCTCTGACACCAACAGAAATCCTCAATAAAGCAGGTAGATTAACTGATGCAGAATTAATTATCATGCGACAGCATGTGGTTGACAGTCGTACTATCCTTCTGTACACCCCTGGTGTGAGTCAAAATTCTCTGGATGTTGCTGCACTACATCATGAAAAATACGATGGTTCCGGCTATCCAGATGGGAAAAAGGGTGATGAAATCAGTATTATTGGACAAATGTCAGCCATAGCTGATGTCTATGATGCCCTGACAGCCAACCGTTGCTATCACAAGGGACAGGATCCTTCTGTAGTATTGAAACGAATGCTGTCCTGGACAGGCTCGCATTTTAACCCCAACCTTACGCAGGAATTTATTCAGTGTATTGGTATTTATCCCCCTGCCACATTGGTCATGTTAAGTAATCATTATCTTGCTGTTGTTGTAGAAAATAATAACAACCTGTTACTTCCTCGTGTTGTTGCTTTTCTTAATACAAAAACAAATGAAACAATTGAACCACAAAATATTGAACTTTCTAAACAGAATAAACTAAAAATCATTAGTTCTGAATCTGATCGAAAGTGGAATTTTGATCCACAGAAATATCTCGATCTGATTTAACTCTATATTCAAGGTATGACTATGCTTTCAAAAGCTATTTTTTCAACGACAGTTATTTTAACTATTATATTTCTTGGCCTCTTCACCAGTCCTCTATTTGGCGCAACGGTGCAACTTAATATTTCTGATAAATTAATAGCAAATGCTGAATATTATCCAGGAGAAAAAAATAGGCCATTTATCTTAATCATGCATGGTTTCTTGTTAAACCATAATTTTCCAACCGTAAAACGTCTGGCTGAATCATTAAACAGTTCTGGCTACAATATTTTAACCCCCAGCCTGACGTTAGGGATCAATCAACGCAAAAAAAGCTTAGCCTGCGAGGCAATTCATACTCATTCTCTGAAAAAGGATGTTTCTGAACTGGATCAGTGGATTAAATGGCTGCAAAAAAAAACTTCAGGAGAAATCATTCTTATTGGACATAGCACTGGTTCAATACATCTTGCGAAATTTTTGAGTAATCATCCTTCAGATAGAATAAAAGAGATAATTTTTATTGCCATGCCAGACTTAAATCCGAACTTTCGTGATAATGAAACCATCAATTTCGAACAAAAAGCAAAACAATTAGTATTAAACAACGATATGTCATTACATGACTTTAAAATAGCTTATTGTGAAAAATACCCAACAACTGCAGAAAATTATCTCTCTTATCTACAGTTAAGCAAAGAAAATATCCTTAATGACCTTGATAAAATAACCGTTCCAAAAACTTTAATTATGGGTTCGAAGGATAATCGTATCAATGAATCCTGGCGCCACACACTATTACAACATGGTGTCAATGTAATTTCTATTGAAGGTGCCAATCATTTTTTTGACTATGAATATGAATTTGATTTATTGGACATCGTTGAAAACATCCTTAGTCAATATAACACTACGACAAAAAAATGATAAAAATGTATAAGAAAAAAATGTCAATAAAGAATTATGCGCTTATTTTTATTCTTTTTTATGTTTTTATTTTTGCATTAAGCAGCACAATTTCATTTTTTGATATCAAAGATCTAAATAAAAAAATTATTCAGGCTAATATAAATGCAGGCAAGTCTGAACTAACTAACGCTATTGACAAACTGATTAGTGATCATAAAAAAATTACTGAGCAATTTGCGATCTGGGATGAAGTGCGCCAGCAACTTGATAACCCCCAATATTACACTTACTGGCAAACACATCGATTACTGAATTCAGGCAAACTACCTGACAATTTCACCGAAGCTGCTATCTATGATGAAAACGGTGATACTTTAGACAAAATCAGCTTAGTTACCTTACCTGATAAAATAGTAAAGAGCAGCACTAAACCCTTTTTTAATATTATTGATAACGCCCCCCTGCTTATCATTATTGTTCCCATTTTAGACTTAGAATCAGAGAAGCCTGATAATATACTGGGCTATGTGACAACAAAAAGTAAAGTATTATCTCAATTGCTCAAGGTCAAACAATTTGAACATATCAAAGTAGATACTATTAAACCATTTTTCTTTGAAAAAAAAGAAATCGCAGCAGGTCAATTAATTAACTACCTTAACTATGAAGTAAAAGAGAATACAGAATCACTTCTTATTACTAGTCAAATCAAGGAAATGTTAATTAAAAACACATTAGTATTGATTGCCTTTGCTTTAATATTTTATTTTCTTATTAGTTATTTTTTATCACTCCCTCTACGAAAAATATCAACTTATATTGATGCACTCAACAATCAACCTGAATTCCAGCCTGGTCAGGAATTAAATATCAACTTCCACATCCATGAATTAGAAAATGTAAAGCAGTCTTTAAGTCACTAT
>Ga0164313_10003694_pt1 | contig 13619 bp, 12 predicted proteins | sample GuaBasSedimGuay4_FD_113735 | JGI IMG/M metagenome (GOLD analysis project Ga0164313, IMG submission 113735) | Subseafloor sediment microbial communities from Guaymas Basin, Gulf of California, Mexico - Guay4, Core 4569-4, 0-3 cm | ecosystem: Environmental > Aquatic > Marine > Hydrothermal vents... | reverse complement strand
TGGCTGAGGCTCGATCGGCGGTGGCTTGCCAAACTTGCGTTTGAACACGATGTAGGCAACGGCCCCTGCGGGTATCGGTAGCCAGAACTGGAATACCCGGTAGGCGAGCGTGGCGAGGGCCGCGTCAGGGCCGGGAATACCCGAGGCAACGAGCATCGCTGTAAGACCAACCTCGACGAACCCGAGCCCTCCAGGTGTGATCGGGATCATCCCAAGGACCGCCGCACCGGCGAATGCGACCAGCACCAGGCTCGCCCTTGGCTTGGCACCGACAGCGAACAGCGCAACGAACAGCACCATGTAGTCCAGCATCCAGTTCATCACCGCGGCAGCAAGCGCCTTCGGCCAGCGTTTTCCGAGAGACTCGACGACCTCGTTCCGGCGATCAAGCAAGTCCTGGGCTGTTGGGTTCCAATCCTTGTGGAGCTTGGGTGCCAGCCATCGTGCCACCGTCTCGATGATGCCACCGACGAACAGAAGCGGCTTGTCGTATTTTACGATCACAAAAACCACGGCGAACATCAGGACGAAAAGGGCTGCGCCCGCAAAAGCGACCGGAAGGAGATCCTGGGGAATCGGTGCCGTCAATGCGGCGACCAGGATGGCGACGGCTGGCAATGAGAAGAGCACGAGGTTCGAGATGAACGACACCGCGGCAAGAGCGGCGGCGGCCTGGCCTCGCGAAACCCCCGAGGCGGCAAGCATCTGGAAGTACGTCGCACCCGCGGCAACTGCCCCACCAGGTATCACCTTGGCAAGGGCATTCGACACGAGTTGGCTGGTTGCAGCAACGAACCTGGAGATATCTGGCACCGCGATATGGGTGAGTTCCCACGCCGCTGCGAATGCCCCTGTCATCAATGCGAACATAAGAGCGAACCAGTACCAGTCGATTCCGGACAGATCGGTTGCAGACGATGCGAGGTCAACGAGCTTGGGCCACAGGAAGTACAAGACAACAAGCGCAACGAGGAGGAACAGTGATCGAAAGACCACCGTTTTCCACATCTTCTTGCGTTGATCAGTCTGTTCGGATGCTTCGTCCATCAACTTGTCCCTGAGCGTCGATACAAATTTAGTCGGTGTGCGTCACTCACTTGTGCAAGAACCTGGCTCGACACACAAAGAGAAGGGTTGACGACCCTCAGAAGGTAGGTCACAGTCCGTTGACGGCCGGCGTCTCAAGGCGTGTGATCAGGTCAATCGAGTTGTTCTGGACCTTGTTGACCAATGTTGACACCGCATACTCTTCCATCTGGTCAGCCGGATAGACGGACATCAGGCCCTTGATGGTCTCCTTGTCAGTCAAAGAGGGATCGAGCCACGCATCCCAGCGCTCCGGTGGCATGATAATCGGCATTCGGTCATGGATCTTGGCGAGTAGCGGGTTGGGAGACCCCGTGAGGATCGTGCACGTCAGCAGCCGCTCATCCGTGTTGGGGTCGTTCCAGATCGACCACAAGCCAGCGATGGGAAGTGGGTCTCCATCGATGCCGTGGATGTAGTGCGGCAGCTTCCCCTTCTCCTTACGCTGCCACTCGTAGAACCCATCAACGGGTATCAGACAACGGCGTTTGGTGAAGGAACTTCGAAACACCGGCTTGTCTGCAGCCGTCTCTGATCGTGCGTTGATCGTCCTGGCACCGATCTTCTTGTCCTTCGCCCATGACGGTATCAGACCCCACCGGAAGGATGTGAGCACCCGCTCATCTCCATGATCCGCGATCGCATAGACCTGCGATGTCGGTGCAACGTTGTAGCTCTGGCGAAGAGTCTCCGTCCGAACGAACTCAGCACCGAAGTGCTCTGCATAGAACTCGGGTTTCTCGACCTGGACAAAGCGACCGCACATAGGAGCAGCGTACACCGTAATCCGTACACCGTACGACGCCCTGAGCCTTCTGCCGTAGTACGTACTACGAAGTACGTACTACGAAGTGCCCCTCAGCCTCTATCCCTCTGGCAACTGCACTGCGCGGGGCCAGGAGTCGTCGACGAGAGTGACGGCCGCGTCGACATCTCCGGTGCGGATATAGTCCCTCATTGCTTGCCAGAAGGTGCCAGTGCCCACCACCGGCGGCATCTGGTCTGAGCCGTCGAACCGGATGCGCGGCGCATCCTCGATCACCTGGCCCACCCTACGGTCTATCTCAGAACCGTAGTGGCTCGGGTCGAAATCTGGGTGGGGCGAAATGAATCCACCGAGTTCAGCCCACCCCTCGCCCGCCTCAGGTGTGGAAAGGAACTCCATGAAGGCCGCTACCTCGGGCCGATCGTTGAACGCTGCAGCGAGTTCACCGGACACGAGAATCGGTGGGGGCGCTTCAGTTGGGCCGGGTAGCAAGAAGAAGTCGATGTCCTGTTCGAACGTGAAGCCTTCGGGTATCTGTGGCGCCCAGAACGACGCCTGACGCTGCATCATGCAACGTAGCGGGTCTTCGAACATCGGTGCGGCAGCGTCCTGCCATGGCGTGTTCAAGATTCTGTTGGTGCCACCAACGACAGTCTTGTTCCCGTGCACGACCGTACCGAACGTCAGGAACGCATGCCTGATCTCAGACGAGTCGAACAAGATGTCTCCTGCGACCCACTGGTCATAGAGGACATCTCCTTGCTCACGCAGAACAATGTCCTCGATCCAGTCCGTTCCCACCCACCCGGTGGATGCGAAACTCTCGATCGACAGACACCACGGCGCAACCCCATCGCCGACCATCGTGTCGGACAGGGCGATCATCTCGTCCCATGTCGTCGGGACTTCGTATCCGCGGTCTGCGAAAGCAGTTGGGAGGTACCAAACGAGGCTCTTGGCGCCACCGCGGAACCACACAGCGTGCTGACCAATCGTCGCGCTACCGAGGCTCCTCTTCTCACTGCTGTCGGTGTCGATAATGGACTCTGGGAGCGGCGCGAGCAGACCCCTCGAAGCGATATCCGTTATCAGCGCAGGCTGCGGGAATATGGCGATGTCGGGCAGTTCGGCCTCGGTCACACGCTTCTGGATGTCCGCGGCGAACGACCCTGTACCGACATATCTGACGTCGAACCCTGTCTCCTCCTCGAACGGCGCAAATGTCGCTGCGAACCCAACAGCCTCCTCCCCTCGATACGGACCGAAAACCTCGATCACGACTCGACCGTCGGAACCTGTCGATGTACAGGCAGCAGCCACCAACGAGGCAGCTACACCGAGGGCAAGGAATCTCCTAACTGGTCGACGATGCATCTGTTCGCACGTTCTGGAAGCTGATCTCGACATCAACATCGACTCCCCGAGTATCGGCAATGAGTTGAGCCAACTCCCACACTGGTCTTCCATCGCCGGACGTGGCCACGGTTATCACGACCGACGCTCGATTGCCACCAATGTCCGTGTCAAGATCCACGATGGTTGCACGCGGGTCCCATTGCACGACAGTTTGGGATACCAGCCTTGAGAAAGACTCTTCCTCGATCACGGACCTCGTATGGAGCGCAAGAGGGACCGCAACAGCGACAAGCGCAATCACCCACGGAAGCAGGCGGGCACCCATCTTCCCACGAGCGAGGAGTCGAATGTGGTCAGGGACGAACCCACTCATGAGCATGACGATCGATGCCGAGAGGACAATCGCTATCAAGTTGGTCGTGTAGAGCAACAGCGCACCCGTTGCGAGGTCCGTGGCGCCGAGCCGAAGCGTCACACCAACCGTTGCCAATGGCGGCACCAGTGCAACAGCGATCGCTACTCCTGGCAACGACGACATCGATCCCTTGTGTGTCAACACATAACCCCCGGCAAGGCCTGCAGCGATAGCGATGCCGAGGTCGAGCAAACTGGGCGAAGTTCTTGCGAGGATCTCGCTATCGAGAGATTCTGGGGTGATCCCGCCGCTGGCGATGAACGCCACGAACCATCCAACGGCGATGGCGGCGATCGTACCGAAGATGACCATGAGAAGAGCGCCGACGAACCGGCGCATTTGGGCATAGACGAGTGAAGCGGAAAGGGCGAGCATCGGCGTCATCAGGGGGGCAACGAGCATGGCTCCGATAACAACCGCCGCCGAGTTCGCCAGCAAGCCGAAAGCCGCGATCATCGTGGACAGGACGATCAGTACTGCGAACCGTTTGACGTACTGGATCTGACGATGATCGTCGGGAAACAACTCGTCGAGCACCTCCTCACGCTGGTCGTCTGTCCAAACCTCGCGCTCTCGCACGCGATCCCACAGCGAAACGGCAGGGACACCGGCTAGCAACTGGTCGGTTGAAGAGTCAGGTGGCATAGGCACGATGGTAGAGGACGGACGCGAGAAGCGTGGATGGGGAGACGGCTTTCCGCTTTCCGCTTCTTGCTTTCCGCTTCTTGCTGACGGCTGACAGCTGATAGCTGACAGCTGATTCCTACAGCTCCAACGCAAGCACGGGCTACCTGCGCCCGATGCCGATGGACACAGATGTCACGAGGTCGAACGCTGCTTACGTTTGCGGTTCGATCCGCCGCCCGCCGGGGTCTCCCATTTGAAGAGTTTCACAGCGAGCAGCGCTGCCCCGACGCCCCACAGGGTCATGTATGCAAGGTCAGCCCACTCCCATCCTGATCCCGTGTACAGGGGATTGAACGCCTGGGCGAACGGCTCAACGAAATGCTTGAGAGGGAAGAAATCGGCTACCGCCGTCAGCCAACTCGGGGCATCAGATGAGGGGGGCAGGAACACACCACTGATGAACGCGAGAGGCAATAGAGTCGCGTTCGTGACAGCTGTTGCCGCCTCTCCGGAAGGCACGAGTGCAGCGACAAGTAGACCGAGTGCAGCGAACGTCCCAACACCGATGAGGAACGTTACGATGGCAGCAGGTAGTGTGCGGGCGTAAATCTCCACACCGTAGAACGCAACACCGATAGCCATCATCACCACCACGGATAGCACAGCGATCTCTACGGCACTGATGATCTTGCCACCCATGTAGGTCATCGCTGGCAGCGGGGTTCCTCGGACACGCTTCAAGATCCCCATGTCGCGCTGGTAGGCGGTCGTGGTCGCGATGTTCGTGTACGAGGCTGAGACTGCCGCGAACACCGCCATTGCCGGGGCAAAGTACTGAGCGGTGGTGACACCGAGTTCCTCGATGTACTGGTTCCCGAAGACGAGAGAAAACACGACGAAGATCACCAACGGGAAGAAGATCGTGAAGAACGCCGCCACAGGAGTACGGAAGAAGATCTTGTTCTGATAGGTGACCTGGGTACCAAGCAACGACAGGTTCGTCCGCATGTCACTCATCAGCATCGCCACCCGTCAGTTCGAGGTACACATCTTCAAGCGTTGGTCGTGTGACGGACAGATCGACAAGGTCGACCTCGTTGTCGAGAGACCAACCCGTGATCGTGTGGAGATCACTCGTGGGGTCGGCCGATCGAAGCTCTACCGCCCCGCTCGGACTGATAACCGCCCCCTCGACAGGGAGCGACACTTCCGGTAACGAGTCCACCGAGAAGGAGATCATCGACATCGCTGACTGGCGATCCCCGAGAGAATCTGGTGTTCCTTCTGCGACGATCTTGCCGTTGGCGATGACCGCCACCCTGTTGGCAAGGAACTGGGCTTCGTCCATGTAGTGGGTCGTCAGCAACACGGTTTTTCCCAATGAGGTAAGGTTCTCGACTATCGTCCAGGCCTGCCGTCTTGCCGATGGATCGAACCCCGTCGTCGGTTCGTCGAGGAAGATCAGGTCTGGGTCGCCAACGATGCCAAGCGCAAGCTCGAGACGTCTCCGCTGTCCGCCAGAAAGCGTCTTGATGCGGGCATTCGTCTTCTGCTCGAGACCGACGATCTCGATCAAGTCGCCGGTTGGACGGCGCTTCGGATACATCGATCCGTAGATGTCTATCGCTTCCTTGACTGTGAGTTGATCCTCCACAGCGGTCTCCTGCAGAACGATGCCGATCCGTTCGCGGTAGTCCCGGTGGCGCGTCGTCGGATCAAATCCGAGTACGGACACAGTGCCAGACGTCTTTTCTCGATGACCCTCGAGGATCTCCACAATCGTCGACTTGCCTGCACCATTGGGACCGAGCAGAGCGAACACCTCGCCGGCATCGACACAAAGATCGACGCCGCGCACAGCCTCCACCTCGCCATACGACTTGACCAGGTTCTCAACTTCGATGACAGGCATGAGCGGCAGCCTACAGCCGTCAGCCTTCAGCCAACAGCCAGAGCTCGGAGGTCAGAACCGGTATCTCCTCTAGCTGATAGCTGACAGCTGACGGCTGATGGCTGACTTACCGAAACACTCCGGTAACGAAGCTGTCTCCGACCCGTAACCGCCGGGTTACTCCCGTGAAATTTCGCGTCCGTAGCGTGGTCGCAATCAACCTTCGGAGGGACATGATGAGAAGACGAATGGCAACAGGGGCCGCGCTGACGGCGATCATGGTCGTTGGGCCTCTCGCAAACGGCGCATTGGCCCAGGAGACGGCATCCATCGCGGACATCGTTGATTCGCTCAACGCGGTGTGGCTATTCCTTGCTGCTGCATTGGTCATGTTCATGCAGGCTGGGTTTGCGCTGGTGGAAGCTGGCTTCACGAGGGCGAAGAACGCTGCCAACATCATCATGAAAAACCTGATGGACTTCTCTGTCGGGGGGATCAGCTACTGGGCATTCGGATTCGCTCTCGCGTATGGCGGATCTTCCCTGGGCGGGTTCATCGGGTACGGCGATGGCTTCTTCTTCAATGATCCGACCAGGGCGAGCGAATGGTTCTTCCAGGTCGTGTTCGCAGCCACAGCAGCAACCATCATCTCTGGGGCGGTGGCAGGAAGGGTCAAGTTCTCTGCGTATCTCATCTACACACCGTTCATCACCGGTTTGATCTACCCGATCGTCACGCACTGGGTCTGGGGCGGGGGCTGGCTGGCATCGATCGGGTTCTTCGACTTCGCCGGATCCGGCGTGGTCCACATGCTCGGGGGAACGGCGGCACTCATCGGAGCGGTCATCGTGGGTCCAAGGCTCGGCAAGTTCGGACCGGACGGAAAGCCGCGGGCGATCCCCGGGCACTCGGTGACGCTTGGTGCCCTCGGCGTCTTCATCCTCTGGTTCGGCTGGTACGGATTCAACGCAGGGTCGACGCTCGCAGCAGTCGGACAGGACATCGCATCACCGGCAGTCACAACGACGCTCGCAGCATGCGCAGGTGCCCTCGGTGCGATGTTCACCGCATGGATCATCACAGGCAAGCCAGATGTGGGATTCTCCCTCAACGGCGTTCTCGCAGGCCTGGTAGGGATCACGGCAGGCACGGCGAGCGTCTCATTCGGTAGCTCGATCGTGATCGGATTGATCGCTGGCGTCATCATGGTGCTCAGTGTCTTCGGCATCGAGCGCCTGGGCATCGATGACCCTGTAGGAGCGATCTCCGTTCACGGAGTCGCTGGTTTATGGGGACTCATCGCCGTTGCCCTGTTCAGCAGCGACGCATCCCTTCCAATTCAGCTTGTCGGAGCTGCAGCCATCATCGCATGGACCGCCGGAACATCGTTCATCGTGTTCAAGGTGATCGACCTCACGATCGGTATGAGGGTCTCTCCAGACGAGGAACTTGTTGGCCTCGACCGTTCCGAGCACGGAGGAGATGCCTATCCGGAGTTCGTGTTCCAGGAGCAGGTAGCAGATGCCCACGATCTCGACCCCGTCGGGAGCTGAGTCTGAGTAGCCGACCTCGGCACACCAAAAGGCGACGGTTGGGTTCTCGTTCACGGATTAGGTGAGAGGGAACCCAACCGATAGGCGCTAGCGTCAAATCACTATGAAGATCCTTGCACTGTTCGCCGTACTTGCCCTCTCCGCTACCGCTTGCTCGAGCGGTTCATCCACATCTGACACACTCGTCGGGCAATGGGACGTCACCGCGATTGCGGATTCCTTCGGCGACCTGGCCCCTCCGGTTGAGGCTGCGACGCTCACGGCGAACATAACGGACACCGAGATCAACGGTTCGAGTGGCTGCAATAACTACATGGGCGCCGCTGTCATCGATGGGTCGTCCGTATCGTTTGGACCGTTTGCGGGAACGCTGATGGCCTGCGCCGACCAAGCTGTTATGGACCAGGAACAGGCATTCCTCACTTTGCTCCAGACGGCGGATTCCTGGGAAGGGACGTCCGAGGGCGTCGATCTCAAGACAGATGGCAACACGGTTGTTCAACTGGTTGCCGCCGACACCAGCCTCGCTGGCTCATCGTGGAGTGTTGTTGCGGTGAACAACCAGAGCGGCGGCGTCCAGTCCGTTGTCATCGATTCGGAGCCGACGCTCACTTTCGATGAAGAGTCCTCAGGGGTCACGGGTTCCACGGGTTGCAACGACTTCTCCGGGAACTACTCAACAGACAGTGACAGCATCGAGTTCGGCGACCTCGCGATAACGCAGATGTTCTGCGAGGACACTGCTGATCAGGAGGTCTGGATGATGGCTGCCCTCGCAGATGCAACGACGTATACCGTTGACTCCCAAACCCTCGAATTGTTCGACGAAACCGGAAGCCGACTGCTCACAGCAACGAGGTAGACAGTTCACGGTTCACAGTCTGAGAAGAATCAGAGCAAGAACTCCCGCAAGCTGTGAACTTTCTCAATCTCTCCACATCTTGGGCCGGGTCCTTATCCCTCCGAAGTCAAGTTCGTCACACAGGGCGATGAACTCGTCGCGGTGGACACCCTTCCATCCGAGTTCGTCGAGGCTCTGCGGGATATCTGCGTCTGTTCGAAGAGTGGCAAGATCCCGGTAGAGAAGAGCAGCCGGCATGTTGTCCCTGAGCGTTGCCGCAAGCTTGGGAGCGCTGCGCACCTTCACCGCCCAGTCAGTCTCTGATGCCGGTATGTCATCGAGATAGGTGTACTCGGACAGCACCGCTGCTGTCGACTTCGCCCCCCACCCTGGAAGCCCGGGGATTCCATCGGCGGTGTCGCCAACCAGCGCCAGGTAGTCGGGTATCGACTCTGGCGCAACACCGAACTTCTCCCACACCCCCTCGGTGTCTATGAATGCCGCTTCCCTGCGATTGAAACCTACGATCTTCGGGTCTCCGTATAGCTGACACATATCCTTGTCAGGGCTCAAGATGACAACACGATCGACGTCAGGTGCGTATTTCGTGGCGGCCGCTGCCAGCCCATCATCAGCCTCTTGCTCGATCATGGACCACACAGGAATGCCCAGTGCCTCCATCGCCCGTTCCGCAACGGGGAACTGGGCGTAGAGTTCTGGTGGGGTCCCCTCCCCGGTCTTGTAGCCATCGAACATGTCATTGCGAAACGACTCGATAACGGAATCGAAAGCAACACCGACGTGTGTTACGCCCTCCTCCGCAAGTAGCGAGATGGTCGAAGACACAAGGCCATGAACGGCACCGATCTCCCAACCGTCCGCGGTTTGGCGCGGTGGCGCCCCGAAGTGGTGCCGAAACAGCTCATAGGTTCCATCGATCAAGTGCACTGTCGTCATGCGGTCAGCCTACAGACCCGGTAGCTTGCGCACCATGGCAAAACCCCTGATATCTGCGCTCGAACTCCAAGCACGCCTTGACGACGTTGACGTCGTGGTCATCGATAGCCGCTGGTACATCGACGACTCCTCGGCAGGACGCAGGGCATACGACGAGGCGCACATCCCCGGTGCCAGGTTCGTCGATCTCGATACTGATCTGTCCCAGGCGACCGGACCTGGCAGACACCCGCTACCGACGCACCAGGCGTTCGGTGAGATCTGCGGACGCCTCGGTATCGACCAAAACACGCACGTCGTGGTGTACGACGACCGCGGCGGAGGGATCGCTGCTCGTATGTGGTGGATGCTCACGAATCAGGGACATCCCGCCGTTTCTGTCCTGGATGGAGGGCTCGACGCGTGGACCGCGATCGAAGGCCCAATGACCAACGAACCCCCGAGCGTTGAGCTCGCGGCACTTCCAACACAACCATGGGCCCGAACGGTTGACATCAACGATGTGGAGAACAGGCCTGAGACAACGATGCTCATCGACGCACGCGCATCGGAACGGTACCGGGGGGATGAAGAGCCCATCGATCCCGTCGCTGGCCACATTCCCGGGGCAATGTCGATGCCGCTGGACGACAACCTGAACCCGGACATGACGTTCAAGGACCCCGCAGCGCTCAGCCAGCGGTTCGTGTCGGCAGGGATCGAGGACGCACAAGACGTGATAGTGCACTGTGGCAGCGGAGTCACGGCGTGTCACAATATCCTCGCCATGGTGCTCGCCGGAATCCCGCCGGCTGACCTGTACGTTGGTTCATGGAGCGATTGGTCGTCTGCGGGCATGCCCGTCGCCATCGGTGACAATCCGCGCTGACCAGAGCACAACGCCAGAGAACGAACGCTTTGTATCGAAGGATTCAAGTTTGGAACCGTCGGAGACAACCACAAGAACGCTGATACACGGGATGGACCGTCGCTCGTTCGTCGTAATCATCTCGCTCACGATGGCGCTCGCAGCACTCGCGATCGACATCACGTTGCCTGCGTTCGCGACGATGCGCGGGGACTTCGGGCTCCCCGATGGATCGAGCGCTGTGGCACCGGTGATCACCGCTGGTCTCGTCGGCCTTGCCATCGGTCAGATGGCATGGGGACCGTTGTCCGACTCGCTCGGCCGCAAGGTGATCCTCTATTCAGGCATTGCTGTCTACGTTGCTGGCGCAATCGGCAGCACACTGGCGCCGTCTCTCAACGTGCTTTACATGACGAGCTTTGTCACTGGGTTCGGTGCCTCGGGCGCACGGGTTGTCGCTCTGTCCTCGGTCAGGGATACGTATTCGGGCCAGGCGATGGCGAAGATGATGTCGTATATCATGATGGTGTTTCTCCTTGTCCCGTTGATCGCCCCGACCCTCGGTGCCGCGATACTGGCGTTCAGCAATTGGAGATTCATCTACGCGTTCGTCGCCCTCGCGGGGATCACCGTCCTGCTCGTGAACCGTCGCCTTCCAGAGACTCTCTCCCCCGAGGACCGGATTCCTCTGCACCTTGGCAACCTCGCCCGAGCCGCCCGATTCGTCGTATCGAACCGTCTCACGATGGGGTACACGCTGGCCCAGACAGCGGTGCTCGGCTTCTTCGCCTCGTACCTGGCAACGTCTGAACTCGTGATCAACGAGGTCTTTGGAATGGGTCGTTGGTTCACACTGGTGTTCTCGAGCTTCGCTGCACTGCTAGGAGTGGCTGTGTTCATCAACAACCAACTCCTCAACAGGCTCGAGCTACGCACCATGCTACGGATCGCTTTCGGCGGTTTCGCTGTGGTGGCACTTGCATTCGGCGCCATGGCACTCAGCACAGGGGGCATTCCACCCTTCGGAGTGTTCCTCGCGATGCTCGCACCGCTCCTCCTTGTCCACGGCTTACTCATGCCGAACCTCAACGCCGCGGCGCTCATCCCGATGGGATCGGTTGCGGGTACCGCTGCTGCGATCATCGGATTCATCTCGCTTCTGGGTGGGTCGATCATCGGAATGTTCATCGACCGAGCCTTCAACGGAACCATCCTCCCGCTGGCGCTCTCCGCTGCGGTTCTCGGAATCATCTCCCTCGGTTTCGCCATGTGGGCAGACAGGGTGTGGGATGAGGAAACGAAGGAAGCCGCCATCCGCTAACCGCCATCCGCTAACCGCTCTCCGCCAGAACACAGACCGCAAACCGTTAACCGCCATCCGCCAGAAGCCTCGCTGGAGCGTCTTCGCTGAGAGCTGACGGCTGACGGCTGATAGCTGACAGCTACTCTTCCTCCCATGTTCTCCATCGCTGCGTTCTACTATTTCGCTGATCTCGACGACACCAACGTTGTCAGGGAGAATCTGCTCGAGGTGTGTGAGGACAACGGTGTCAAGGGGACGATCCTCATCGCCCCAGAGGGCATCAACGGGACGATCGCTGGATCCGAGGCTGCCATCGACACAGTCCTCGGCTTCATACGAGACGATGAGCGGCTTGCTGGTCTTGAGGAGAAGCGAGCCGTGTCCGATGCTGATCCATTCCTACGACTGAAGGTCAGGTTGAAGAAGGAGATCGTCACGCTCGGTGTTGGCGAGGTCGACTCGGTCAGGCACACAGGCCAGCATGTTCCGGCTGTTGCATGGAACGACCTGATCTCGGACCCCGACACCGTCCTGATCGACACCCGCAACGACTACGAATTTGCCATCGGCACGTTCGAGGGTGCTATCAACCCTGAGACTCGCTCCTTCAGAGAGTTTCCCGCGTGGGTCGATGCCCATCCGGAGCTGAAGGGGAAACGGCTCGCGATGTTCTGCACTGGAGGGATCCGATGTGAGAAGGCGACAGCATATCTTCGAGAGAACGGATTCGATGAGGTCTACCAGCTCGAAGGGGGGATCCTGAAGTACCTCGAGACAATTGAGGAACCAGCAAGCATGTGGGACGGCGAATGCTACGTATTTGACCGCAGGGTGTCGGTGGGGCACAGGCTCGTGCCGGGTAACTTAGAAGTGTGCCCCAACTGCAACACCGTTCTCGACGAGGAGGCACGAGATACAGACGGGTACCGGCGTGGTGTTTGTTGCCCGATGTGTCATGACAATCTCACACCAGATCGCGAGGCACGGTTCGCCGAACGGCAGCGGCAGATAGAGCTTGCTGAGGCCCGAGGAGAACGCCACCTCGGCATGGTTCTGACGTGAAGCGGCTCGGTCTGCTCGGTGGCATGAGCTGGGAATCATCGATCGAGTACGAGCGACTGATCAATACTGCGGTGCGGACAGAGCTTGGAGGGACAGCCTCGGCGGACCTCATCGTGCGATCCTACGACTTCAGACATATCGAGGCTCTCCAGGAGGCAGGAGCATGGGGAGAACTGGGTGAGATCCTTTCCAAAGACGCAGTCATGCTCGAGACAGCGGGCGCTGACGCAATCGTGCTGTGCACCAACACCATGCACAAGGTTGCTGACGCGATCGTCGACTGCATTGACATACCCATGATCCACATCGCCGACGCCACAGCGGCGGCAGTCATCGATGCCGGGGTCTCCACCGTGGCAGTGTTAGGGACGCGCTACACGATGGAACAGGACTTCTACACCGACCGGTTGGCATCACATGGGCTCACGGTCCTCATCCCGGACGAGCCAGGCCGCACAACCGTCCATGACGTCATCTTCGACGAACTCGTCCGCGGTGTGACAACGGAACCATCCAGAGAGGCCTACCTCGAAGTGATCGATCGATTGATCACGGCAGGGGCTCAAGGGGTCATAGCCGGATGCACGGAGATCGAACTCCTCATTGCACCCGACGACGTGAATGTCCCCTACTTCCCAACAACAGCGATACACGCAGCCGCCGCAGCGAGCTTTGCACTCGCTGACCGCTAACCGCTCTCCGCTCTCCGCTCTCCGCGAAGAGGCTGCGCCCTTTCGATGCAGTCTCACGGAGCTGCGGTCCCCCTTTCAAGGGGGACGGCAGAGGAGCGTTAGCGACGATGCAGGGGGATAACGCGAAGCCAACAGGTCATGGTGCCACAGAGCGGATCCCCCTAGCTCGAAGACTCGCTAGTCCCCCTTCAAAGGGGGACGGTGTCATTCTTTGTGACCGATC
>Ga0164313_10003693_pt1 | contig 13619 bp, 16 predicted proteins | sample GuaBasSedimGuay4_FD_113735 | JGI IMG/M metagenome (GOLD analysis project Ga0164313, IMG submission 113735) | Subseafloor sediment microbial communities from Guaymas Basin, Gulf of California, Mexico - Guay4, Core 4569-4, 0-3 cm | ecosystem: Environmental > Aquatic > Marine > Hydrothermal vents... | reverse complement strand
TGGCAGTAAAGGGCATCGTTGAGGACGCGCGTGGAAATCACGTTGTCGCCGACGTCGACGCGCATCCGCGCCAGCCGGCTCGACTTCAGGCTTCCATCGAGCGCTGCAGCCAGCACTTCATCCACGTTGTGCCCATCGGCCGCGCAGAAATACCCGACGCTCGTGTCTGGCGCGCTGTTGATTGCCAGCATTGGAGTGGATGAGTCGGCCAGATGCGACGCCCACAACAGCGTGCCGTCACCACCGAGGGTGACGATGAGATCCCAGGCGCCTTCCTCGGGCAGAGGCTCGGGACGATACCGGAGCACCGCGCGGGCTCCCAGGCTTCGAAGCGCGGCCTTTGCCCGGCGAAGCGTCTCCTGATGAATCTCGTGCTCGTGGAGCAAGCCCTCGACCGAAACGTCGCTGTGCTCGATCAGCTCCTTGAGTCGTTCCTGCGCGCGACCAACGTATCGCTGGTAGGTGCTCTTCTTGTAAACGACGAGGACTCTAGGCCGCATGCATGACTCATCGGGAGATTGTTGACTCGCCGTGCCTTACGCAGTCGGAATCTTTTTCGCATCCGCCAGGAACCGCTCCAGACCAAGGTCGGTGAGCGGATGCTTGACCAATTGGTGAATGACTTTGTGCGGAATAGTCGCAACGTGCGCGCCGATGAGCGAGGCCTGCACCACGTGAACGGGATGACGAATGCTGGCGGCGAGGACCTGCGTGCTCAGACCGTAGTTTTGGTAGATCGTGACCAGCTGCTCGACGATCTCCATCCCATTGCCGCTGATGTCATCGATGCGTCCGATGAAGGGGCTCACGTATGTGGCGCCTGCTTTCGCGGCGAGGAGCCCTTGGGTCGGACTAAAGCAAAGGGTGACGTTGGTGCGGATGCCTTCATCGGTGAGAGTCCGAACCGCCTTGAGGCCTTCGGCGATCAGGGGAATCTTGACGACGATGTTATCGTGCATCTTTGCGAGGGTCCGCGCCTCTTTCATCATCCCTTCGTAGTCAGTCGCGATCACCTCCGCGCTGATCGGCCCGTCGACGACTTCGCAAATATCGACGAGCACATCTTTGAAGGGCCGCCCTGTCTTTGCGACGAGCGATGGATTGGTCGTCACGCCGTCGATCACTCCCATGGCGGCAGCGTCACGAATCTCCTCGATGTCGGCGGTGTCGATGAAAATCTGCATGGCGCTAGTAAAGGGCGGTGGACTCGCAGGGTCAAGCGGAGCCTGGGGTCAGCCAGAACGCCGCGAAGAATCCCACGATCCGGTCACTCTATGAACTCCACCTCGACCTCGACATCGTCGATGGAGAGCGGCGGCGCGGATGCGGGCTGCGACTGCGACCATACGATGAGGCTCGCGATCGCGGCAGCGATCAGCCACAATACGATGCCCCCTGGGGTCCATTTGCTCTTTGCGCGCACGGCGAAGTCCTGCTGAAGGCCGTTTTGCCGCGGGATTGAAGATTCGGCAACCGAGGTCGTCCATACGGCATGCGGAGATTTCTTACAGTTCTGATCGTCCTCGCGACGTGGAGCACCACGGCGCTGGCCGAGCGCCAGACGGGCAAAGTAGACGCCACGGTCGCGCGGCTGGGCACCTTCAGCGCGGAGGAGCGCGCCTTGCTCACGCCGCACCTCGCGCAAGGGCCCGTAGTGCTGACAGAATTCCAAAATCGCCAGACCGACCTTCCGGCGGTGATCTACGCCGCGCGCATCCATGCGCCCGCGAAGACGGTCGCAGGGGTGATCGGAAAGCCAAGCGACTATCCCGGGTTCATGAGCGCACTGACGTCGGTCGAGGTTCAGTCGGTGAACGGTCAGATGATGGCGTTCGACTGGACGTGGGGGGTTACGCTGTTCTCGCTCACCGGTCACAACGTGATGACGACCTACCCGGGCAACGCGACGCGCGGCTACCGATTCGACATTCGAACGACCGGCGGGGACCTCGGTATCGGGCGAGTGATGTGGCGTGTCTATCCGGAGGGCCTCAACAAATCTCTCGTCGTGTTTTCTTCGCGACTCGACATGCGCGACGCGAATTACATCACGCGTCAGCTCGCATCCGAGGGCAACGCGGTGAATCGAACGATCAATGTCGCCGTGGCGATGGTCACCCTGCTCGAGGTCAAGACCGAAGCGGAGCGGCGGGCCGGAACCTACGTCAACGGGAAGTTCGCAACGATGCCGCTTCGTCGTCCGCGGGTGGACATGAACGCGTTGCGTCCACTCTTGGGGCGCGGAGACTTGGTTCTCATGGATTTAGACGGCAATACGCTGCAGAGCGTTGCGGTCGTCGGGCGCACGGGAACCAGCGAGCGGCGCGTACGCCGCGTGATGCTGGACCCAGAGGAGTTTGGTAAGTCGTTGCTCCATGGAACCTGTGCGCAGGTGACCGAACACACCGACGAAGGCACGAAGTTCGAGTGGGAGATCCCGATCCCATTGCTCCACGTGGGTGGCGAGATGGTGTTACGGCCCAGTCCTACGGTAATAGCCGTCGACGGCATCTCGGGCACTCTTTCGAGGGGTCGGTGGCGCTTCGACACCCACCGCTATCCGGGGGGTGAGGCCGGTGTAATCGCGTGGGCGACCTTCGACCCGGCGGATTCGCCAAAGCTCATTCGGAAGCTCATCGCGGGGAACACCCATTTCTCCCACGGGTTCGTTGCAGCCACCCAACTTGCAGTGATGCGCTCACTGCGAACACGCGTGCTCTTGATGGGCCGCTAGTTGGCGTCGGCTGGTTCTTCGCCGCCCGCGTCGACCGACGCGTCCGGGGCGGCGTCGACGCCTGCATCGACGAGAAGACTTCGGTCGAAATCCACGACCAGGGAGCATCCGCTGACCACGAGAGCGAGCACCGTGGCAAGGAGGACCGGAAGGGTATCGAAGCGCGTCATAGTCAGAATTTCAGGGTCGCCGTTGCGCCCGCCCCTCGGGTTTCGATTCGCAAGCGCGCGGTCTCACGCTCCCGTTTTCGCTTGTTCTTGTGAGTCATGAAAAGCGTGAACGAAGTGACCGCGGACAATGCGGCGAGACCGAATGAGACATCGGCGAAAAGGGCAAGCCGGTCGCCCTCGTCGGCGGTCTCTTCGGTGGGATTGTCCCGGTAGTCCTGCTCCTTTTGGAGCGCCAAGAAGCCGAGGACGGTTCCCGTCAACAGCGCTGCAGCGGAAATGCTCCCGGTCGAAATCACAGCGCGTCGGATGGCCGTGTCTTCCCTTTCGATGGCGAGCTGAGCCTGCAAGCTGGCTTGCTCACTCTGCGCGACGACCACCTCGCTCGTTGCGTCTGGCGCGAAGTCCAGCTGCTTCACTTCGCCATATCCAACCTGGACGGTCTTCTCGCCGACGTGCGTTCCTTCTCCCACGACGAGGACCGTATGGGTGCCAGGCTCGACCTCGAGATCGGCGGGCGTCTTCTTTTCGACTGGAATACCATCGAGCAGGATCGCGTGACCGGGTTGCGCCGATCGGACGGAAAGCACGGCGGGGCTCTGCAGGAGAGTCGCGATACGCGCTGCGATCGACGTGCGATCCGGCGCGTCGGGCCGCTCGACCAGATACTGCTCTAGCATCGCGACGGCGCCCGGTTCATCGCCGCGGCGTTGGCGGGTGTCCGCCACCGCGACGAGAAGGTTCGGATCTCGCCCGAGCGAGTACGCACGAAGCCAGGCGGACTCTGCTCCTTCGTAGTGCTTCGCCTCGAACAGACGCACACCAACCTGATACGCCTCGACGGCCGTTGTACTTGGATTCGCGAGGAACTCGCTTAGCTCGGCGTCGGAAGGCAACGACGTCGCCTCCGCCTGTTCCGTGGGCAGCTGCGCGCTCACCTGCGCGGCGGAGGCAAGAAGGGACAGTAGTGCGAGCACCACCAGCCTCATGAGACCTAGACGCCTCCGCCCGTGCCGCCCTGACCGCCCGTGCCGCCCTGACCGCCTGCGCCGGCCATGCCGCCCTGACCGCCTGCGCCAGCCATGCCGCCTGCGCCGGCCATGCCGCCTACGCCGGCCATGCCGCCTACGCCGGCCATGCCGCCTGCGCCGGCCATGCCGCCCATGCCACCTTGACCGCCCTCACCGGCTGCGCCGCCCATGCCGCCTTGACCGCCCGTGCCCCCGACTCCGCCTCGTAACTCGTCGCAGACCGCCTCCGTTTCGCAGGTCCCCTGGGTAAAGGGGCTACCCAAGTGGCAGCAAATCAGCTCGCCATTGCACTCGTCGTCTTGAAAGCAGGTGGTCCCCGTACCGCCTACGCAGGCGACCAGAAGAACGATGCAAGCCAAAGCAAGCCAGACCAGTTGGAAAGTGATATTTCGCATGAGCCGGCGGAGCATAGCTCAGGGCCCCGGGGGGGGCCACGCTTCCGGCTCGATCGAAAGCTGCCCCCCGCTACACTGCCGCCCCCATGCCGGAGCCCGAGGAACATGCTGAAGCGCCGCGAGCAGGCCGATGTGCAATCGTCGGACGCCCCAACGTCGGGAAGTCCACGTTGCTCAACGCCCTCCTCGGCCAGAAGCTCGTCATCGCGACACCGAGGCCGGGCACCACGCGGTCTTGCGTGTTGGGGGTGTACGCGTCCGACGACCCACCGACTCAGATAGCCTTCGTCGACACGCCTGGGCTCGAACGGCCCAAGGGCGCCCTCGGCCGTGTGTTGATCGACAGCGCCAAGCAGGGCCTCGTCGACTGCGATGCGGTCGTGTTCGTGACGGAAGCGCCAAAGGCTAGCGCGCCGGCGGAGGTCAATGAAAAGGACGCCACGGTCTTGCAAGCGTTGGAGGTCTCGAACGCGCCGGTGATCCTCGCGATCAACAAGGTGGACCGGCTCAAAGCGAAGGAGCGGCTTTTTGCCTTCATCGAGGCGTATCAGAAGAAGCGCCCATTCGACGCGGTGGTCCCTATCTCCGCGACTCGCGGCACCAATCTGGAGGCGTTGCTCAGCGAGATCCGTGAAAGGCTGCCGGAAGGTCTGCTCTACGACGCGGATTTCCTGACCGACCGGCCCGAGCGCTTCTTCGTCAGCGAGCTCATTCGCGAAGCGGCAATGCTCAACACGCGCCAAGAGATCCCATACGGAATCGCGTGCGAGCTCGACAGTTATGGTGAAGAGAACGGGCTACTTCGTATCGAGGGCACCCTCATCGTCGAGAAGCAGAGCCACAAGGCTATCGTCATCGGCAGCCAGGGCGAGGCAATCAAGAAGATCAGCACCGAGGCACGCCAACAGATCGAGGCCTTCTTGCAGCGCAAGGTGTATCTGCGTTTGTGGGTGAAGGCCGTCCCTGGATGGACCCGCGACCCGATCAAGGCCCGGCAACTCGCGATCAAGGAGGGTGAAGCATGAGCCGGCGGCGTCGCGCTCACGCACGTCGGCCGGCGGGCTCGATCGTCAACAGGCCGCTGGTGGCCATCGTCGGACGGCCCAACGTGGGCAAGAGCACGCTGTTCAACCGCTTGGCCGGGCAGCACATTGCCATCGTCGAGGATATCCCTGGGGTAACCCGCGATCGCCACTACGCCGACGCGTTCGCCCTGGGGCGCGAGTTCGTGTTGATCGATACGGGGGGCTTTGACCCGGACAGCGACGACCCGATGAAGGCTGGCATCACGAGCCAGGTGCGGTTGGCACTCGAAGAGTGCGACGTCGTCGTGTGCGTGGTCGACGCAACCGTCGACCCATTGCCCGCCGACCGCGAAGCTGTCGCGCTACTTCGCGATGCGGGCAAGCCGGTGATCTTCGTCGCAAACAAGGCGGACTCGAAGCCGAAGGAGCACCACGCGGTGTCGTACTACGAGCTAGGCATCAGCTCGATCATGCCGATCTCTGCGCTTCACGGGCGTGGCATCGGCGATCTGGAAGAGGCAATCGCCGATCGGCTGCCTGAAGTCGTCGAGCTCACCGAGCCTGAGCTGAACGTCCCCAGGGTGGCGATCATCGGCAGACCGAACGCCGGGAAGTCATCGTTGGTCAACCAGCTCTGCGGCGAAAACCGCCAACTCGTCGACGACCGCCCAGGAACCACGGTCGATAGTGTGGATACGTTGATCGAACGCGACGGAAAGAGGCTGATCCTGATCGACACGGCGGGCATTCGCCGTAAGCGGAGCGTGAAGAAGCGCGGTGTGGAAGGCCTGAGCGTGCTCCAGGCCATTCGATCGATCGAGCGCTGCCACGTCGTCGTGCTCATGATCGACGCGGAGGCCGGTGTCGGCGAGCAGGACGCAAAGATCGCCGGACTCGCAGACGACCGGGGCCGCGCGTTGATCATCGCGCTGAACAAGACCGATCTCCTCAGCCGCGAGGCCCAAAAGAAGGCGATGGACCGAACTCGCGAGATCCTGGCGTTCGTGCCCTGGGCACCCCTGGTGACTGTGAGCGCGCTGCAGGGGCGAGGCGTCACCGCGTTGCTCGGGCGGGTGGAAGATGCGGTGGCAGAGCATCGAAAACGAATTGGCACGGGCGAGCTCAATCGGTTCTTCGAAGAGGTGATCGAGAAGCATCCGCCGCCGACGATGCATCACCGGTCGATCCGGCTGTACTACATCACCCAGGCGACCATTGGCCCGCCCACGTTCGTGATCATGACCAACGACCCGAACGGCGTGCACTTCAGTTACCAGCGTTACGTGGTCAACCAGATTCGCAAGCGCTTCGGTTTTCGGGGAACACCCATTCGGGTTCGCTACCGCGGCAAGAAAAAGCGCGATAGGAAGTAACTACGTTCGAAGCGCGCGGCAGCAGCACTCTCGCACGCTCTACCAACTGGGCGTTACTGTTGCTTACTCTTGTTTACTCTTGCACCAAGAGGAAGTGCGCGGTCGCCACGGCAACCGGGCACTCGGGGTCATTCTGATACGCGAATATCCGAACGTTGGCCACACGCCGCCCGCGCCGCGTGAACTCTGCACGAGCAAACACATCCTCCGGCCGAGCACTCCGGAGATATTCGACGGTGATATTGATCGTCTTAGGCACCGCGGTCGTCTCTCCGTTCCACAGAAGCTTGAAGATCGCCGTCGACTCCATCAGCGCGCCGAGCGTCCCGCCGTGTAGCGCCGGGATCGACGCATTGCCGACGAGGTGATCCGAGTAGCGCATTCGGCCGATTACATCGTCGTTGACCAGCTGGGCAGTGATGCCCATGAACCGGGTGTAGGGGATGGCTTCTTGGATTGCCGTGAAATCGCCGGTTTCATGAACGGCCGTGACCGCATCGCGCAGCCTCATGCGGACTCTCCGTCCATGCCGCGGCGGCCTTCATCACGAAAGACTACGAAGGTGCCGGAGGCGGTCGCAATGGGGCTCGCCTTGTCACCGTGGTGCGCGGCGGCGCGGACGAACGCTACGTGCCGAGTGACCTTGTAGCAGTGCGCATCGCATATCACTTCCTGATGGGGCAGCGCCGGGCGCACGTAGTCAATTCGAAGGTCGAGGGTCGCGATGCGCCTGGGGGCGGCGAGCGACATGACGACGGCGCCGCCACACGTGGCATCGATCAGACTGGTGATGCAGCCGCCGTGAAGCACGCCCGTCTCCGGATTCCCGACGAGGTCCTCGCGGTAGGGAAGAGCGAGAGACAAGTGCTCGGGCCTGTAGTCGACCACACGAAGGTTCAGAGCTTGATTGTGAGGGACTGCGCCAACGTAGCGCCCTTCTAGGCGCCGCTTGATGTCATCCTTCTGGGAAAGAAACGGGTCGGACATGGTTAGCCCACGGGCGGGGGCGGTGGGGCCGCTTGCTCGCCCAGCCAACTGTCGGACGAAACGAACTCGACCCCGTCCACGCGCTTGGAAGCGAGAAGATCGGGGTGATCGGTCAGCACTCTACCCACCCCTGCAGCTTTCGCGAGCGCGACGAGGGCCTTGTCCCAGTCCTCGATGAAGAACTCGTTGGTATCCACTACATCGACGAGGCCTCGAATGGTCGTCATCTGCCGCTCGACGGCGCCGTCTTTGAACTCGGGGATCGCATGGAGCATTGATTCGACCCGTTCCATGACCCACCCGGACGCTTTGGGCCTGCTGGGGCTCCCGAAGGCGCGACGAACCGCGTGTTCGGGCGGAGAGCCGAGCGCGACCGAAGCGTTGACGTAAATATCCGGTGCGAGGACGACGTCCATGGGCTGACTCTAACACGGGGCCGGGGCGCTTGACATGGTTCTGGCCGGCGTTAGTCGTCCACTATGAAAGCAGTCTGGATTCCGAGGCACGGAAAACCCGACGTGCTCGAAGTGCGCGAGGCCAATGACCCCGCGCCGGGCGCGGGAGAGGTCCGAATCCGTGTTCGCGCCTCGGGCATCAACTTCGCGGACATCATGGCCCGCCAGGGGCTCTATCCGGACGCGCCACCGCCACCCATGGTAGTCGGATATGAAGTGTCGGGCGTCATCGACGCAGTCGGCGACGGGGTGGCCGATCGAAGAGAAGGGCAACGCGTCCTAGCCATGACGCGGTTCGGAGGATACGCGGACACGGTTTGCGTTGGCGCAGCCGAGACGTACGTGATGCCAGAACCGATGACGTTCGAGGAAGGCGCGGCGCTCCCGGTCACGTACCTGACCGCCTACCACATGCTCTTCAACGTATTTCGGGTGAGGGCCGGGGACCACGTCCTGATTCATCAAGTCGCGGGCGGTGTGGGTACCGCCGCGAGTCAGCTGTGTCGATCGGTCGGCGGCATCACGACCTACGGTACGGCGTCAAAGGCCAAGCATGGCTACGCCCGGGAGAACGGTTGCGACCATCCGATCGATTATCACTCGGTCGACTACGTGCGAGAGGTTCGAAGGCTGACCGACGGCCGCGGCGTCGACCTCGTGCTCGATGCCCTCGGGGGCGACGATTGGAAGAAGGGCTACTCGCTTCTTCGCTCGGGCGGCCTGCTCGTACTCTTTGGGTGGGCCAACATGGTCAAGCATGGCAAGCGGCGGATAACGCGCGTGCTCGGCCAGCTCGCGCACGCGCCGTGGTGGACGCCGAAGACGCTGATGAATGAAAACAAAGGCGTTGCCGGCGTCAACATGGGGCATCTGTGGGACGCAAGAGAGTTGACCCACGAAGCGTTCAACGCGCTACTGGATCTCTATGCGCAGGGTCTCATCAAACCGCAGGTCGACCGCTGCTTTCCCTTTCAGCAGGCCTCCGCGGCACATGCGTACATCGAGGCTGGCCAAAACGTCGGGAAGGTCCTACTGACGCCTTAGTCATGCCCGTACGCGTCTGTTTCGTTTGTCTGGGGAACATTTGCCGGTCGCCAACCGCAGAGGCGACCATGCGCCACTTGCTCGAGGACGAGCAGCTCACGACCCAAGTCGAGATCGACAGCGCCGGAACAGGCGACTGGCACGTCGGCGAACCGCCGGACCGTCGCGCAAAGGCTGCGGGCAAGCGCAGGGGCATCGACGTCAACGGGCGAGCACGCCGGGTCCTCGCAACCGACTTCGAGTACTTCGACTACGTGATCGCCATGGACCGTTTGAACCAGCGCGACCTCGTGCGGTTGGCGCCCAACGCAGCGGGTGAAGCCAAGGTGGCGCTCTTCCGGAGCTTCGATCCCGATTCGCCACACGACGCAGACGTGCCGGACCCGTACTATGGCGAGGGTGACGGCTTCAAGACTGTGCTCGATATTTGCGAGGCAGCGTGTATGGGGCTTCTCCGGCACATTCGGCAGAATCACCCGCTATGAGCCCGGAGCTGCGCGCCGCCCTCGAGCAGCAACTCGGCACGCAGATACTCGGTGCAAAGCAACTCGGCGGCGGCGACATCAACGACGCATTCGAGGTCTCGCTCGGCAACGGAGCGAGCGTTTTCGTCAAGACACATCCCAATCCTCCCCCCGGCATGTTCGAGGCGGAGGCGCGCGGGCTTCGCTGGCTGGAGGAGGCCGGCGAGATCCGCATTCCCAAAGTCGTCGCCGTGTCGGATCGGCCGCCAGCGTACTTGGCGCTCGAGCTGCTGACGCCCGCAAAACGCCGGGCAGACTTCGATGAAGCGCTCGGGCGCTCCCTGGCCGCCCTGCATGCATTTGGAGCGCCGTCGTTCGGGCTCGACCACGACAATTTCATCGGACGCCTAGCGCAATCCAATCTCGCGGCGGGCGATTGGGCGTCGTTCTACTGGGTGTCTCGGCTGGAGCCGCAGCTCCGTCTCGCCACCGACCGTGGCTTGATCGACAGCGAAACCCGCTCGCGCTTCGACACGCTGCGCCGTGTGCTTGCTGAGCGGGTTGGCCCCGAAGAGCCTCCGTCACGCCTGCACGGTGACCTCTGGGGCGGGAACCTCCACGCCGATGCGGCAGGTCAGCCGTGTCTGATCGACCCCGCGGTGTACGGTGGACACCGTGAGATCGATCTGGCGATGATGCGGCTGTTTGGCGGGTTCGGCGAGCGCGTGTTTGCGGCCTATGACAACGCATGGCCGCTCGCACCGGGTGCCGGCGATCGGATTCCTCTTTACCAGCTCTACCCGCTGCTCGTGCATGTCAATTTGTTCGGCGGTTCCTATGTCGGTTCGGTTAAGCGCGCGCTCTCCGCTTGCGCCTAAAGAGGCCACGCGGCGCCCAACGCTTCTTGACACCTGCGAAACCGAGGCCCAGATACTCCCGATGAGCGACTCCGACGCAGACACTCGGCACGTTGGTGGGCGCGGCGCGGTTCTCTTGGTCGACCACGGCAGTCGACGTACCGAAGCCAACGCGTTGCTCGACGAAGTTGCGGCACTCGTAAAGCAGCGCCTCGGCGCTCGAAGCATCGTGGAGCCCGCTCACATGGAGATCGCGGATCCCACGATCGCGCAGGGGTTCACCCGCTGCGTCGAACAGGGGGCGACCACGGTCGTCGTGCATCCATTCATGCTCGCGCCGGGTCGGCACGTGACAGAAGATCTTCCCAGACTGGTCGCGGAGGCGGCCGAATTGCACGACGGTGTGGCATTCGCGATGGCCGCCCCACTCGGCAGCCACGCGGGGGTCATCGATGCGGTCATCGACCGGTGCCAAGGGGCGCTTCCAGACGCCCAGTCGGGCAAAGATTAGGGAATCAGGACGACCTTTCCTTTGGTTTTGCGGGCGCCGAGAGCGTCTAGCGCGACCTTGGCGTCCAGCAGCGGATACGTCGCCGACACCACGGGCGCGATCTTGCCGGCGGCGTACAGCCCCAAGATCGCGTCCTGTGCGTCCTGAAGAACCTGCGTATTCTTCTCGAAGTACAGGCCCCAATGGAGCCCGACCAACGAGAAGTTCTTCACCAGCACGCGACTCATCTTCGCGGATGGAATGCGCCCGCTGGCAAACCCGATGATGAGAATTCGCCCTTCGAATGCAATGCACTTCGTCGAAAGGTCGAACGTATCGCCTCCCACGGGATCGTAGATGACGTCGGCGCCGCGCCCATCGGTTAATTCCTTGACGCGTTCGACCCAATCCTCGTCGCGGTAGTTGATGACGACATCCGCCCCGTTTTTCTTCACGAGCTCGAGTTTGTCGGAAGAGCCCGCCGTGCCTATGACCCGCGCACCCAACGCCGCGCCGATCTGAACGGCCGCAAGGCCAACGCCGCCAGCCGCAGCGTGCACCAAGAGAGTCTCCCCCGCTCGCAAGTGAGCGCGGTGCACGAGGCCGACGTAGGACGTCTGATAGACGAGGCCCAGCGCAGCGGCTTCCTCGAATGTCATCTGCGGAGGCATGGCGAACACGCGCTCAACCGGTGCGGCGACGGTCGAGGCGAAGCCGCCGTACGCCAACAACGCGCTCACGCGGTCGCCCGCGGAAAAGCGCTCGACCTCTTTGCCGACCTCGCGAACCGTGCCTGCAATCTCCGCGCCGGGCGCAAACGGGAGCTCGGGGCGGACCTGGTACTTGCCCTGCGTGATTAGGATATCGAAGAAATTGCACCCAATGGCATGGACGTCGATGACGACCTCGCCCGGACCGGCGGGGACCGCATCGAGCTCCTGGCGTTCCAGAGAGCTCGGCCCTCCGAGCTCGCGCACTACCATCCTGTACATGGGCGCGCAGTTTGCCCGCAAAAATAGGCCGCGACTAGCCAGTCACGCCAAAAACGCCCCTATCCTGGTATAAGTGGTCGATGGTTGGGCAACGGCGAAAGCACTCGCTCCCGGCGGGTGTCCTTCCGGAGGGGGCGTACGACGACGCTGAGGACAACGGGTCCCGCGTCCGTGCAAGGGTGCCTGCGTCGGCCGAGGAAAGCTCGCGCACCCATGACAGGCCATTCGAGACTCCGACAGAGCAAGCCCGGTCCCTCGTCGAGCAACTCGTCACGCTCGGCCCGGAGGAGATCGCGCCCGTCGTGAGGCGGCTGCTCGCGCTCGGCAACTTCGCGCTCGAAGAGATCGCCAGGAGCTTCCCTGGGCCGCTGTGGCGCCCTTCCCTCGCTACAGACTCACGCCTCCCGCGTCCGGAGGAGATCTCTGCCAGCGCGGCTGCGCTCGCTACGTTCGAAGGCGAGGCGGTTCCCTACCTCGCGCGTCTGATGCGTCACTCGAGTCCAACCGTCCGCTACTACGCCGCCGTCATTTGCGGCGCATACGTGAACTCCGGGGTCATCGAACCGCTCATGCAGCTCTCGCTCGACGATGATCGGGAGTGTCGCCGCGTCGCGCTTCACCTCCTGAGCGCGTACCAACACGAGCCCGTGTACCGAAGCGCGCTGGCTGAGCTCCGCCGATGCGCATCCGACATCGCTCTGCTGCTCCCGGTGAGGCGCCGCGCGATCTCGGCGCTAACCCAGTTGCGAGACGAGTCGTCAGCGCCGCTGTTCGTGGACTTGCTAGCCGACCCCGACCGCGGCATCGCGACTGCGTGCCGGGTGGGTCTCAGGGTTCTCACCGCGCACGATTTCGGGTTTTCTCGCGATCCTTGGCTCCGCTGGCTATCGGAGCGAGGCCAAGAGACCCGGATTCAATGGCTCATCGAAGGCCTCGGAGACAGTCGCGCCAACATCCGCCTATTGGCGTCGCGCGAACTCTGGCACCTGACCCGCTTTGTGCAGCCAATGTCGGAGACGGCCACGCGCGATGAGTTCCTTGCTATCCAGCGGAACTACGAACGCTGGTGGACGAAGAGCCACGTGGAGTAGCTACAACACCCCCGCGTCGCGCAACGAAGCGCGCAGGGGGCCGACCCCGTCAAATCGCAGGGAACGAATCCCGCACTGCCGCGCGGCTTCACAGTTACTGTTGCGATCGTCGACGAAGACGCACCGCTCGGCCGGAACGCGGAGCTTGCTCAAGACGTGGGTGTAGGCCGCCGGGTCCGGTTTCCTCAGTCCGGTGATGCAGGAGACGAACGTCCAATCGAGAAACCGTGACAGCTTCAAGCGTTCTTCGATGAGCCGGTACCAGACCGGATAGTTCGAGAACGCGTGCATGGTGCAGCTGGCCTCGCCGAGCTCCGCGAGAAGCTCCTCGATGCCCGGCAGCCACCGATAGGACGAGCGGACGGTGCGAACAAAACCGCGTCGATCGAACTCGCGGCCGTCGGCAAAGAAGCTCTCCAGGAAATCTTCTTCGGAGCGCTGCCCGAGCTCAAATTCCATCCATGCGCTCGGATGCTTTGCCTCGAACATCGCGTCGAACGTCGTTCCGAAGAAC
>Ga0164313_10003692_pt1 | contig 13623 bp, 12 predicted proteins | sample GuaBasSedimGuay4_FD_113735 | JGI IMG/M metagenome (GOLD analysis project Ga0164313, IMG submission 113735) | Subseafloor sediment microbial communities from Guaymas Basin, Gulf of California, Mexico - Guay4, Core 4569-4, 0-3 cm | ecosystem: Environmental > Aquatic > Marine > Hydrothermal vents... | reverse complement strand
TTCGCTGATCAGGCGGCCCTTGCCACCGACTCCACCACTTCTCGTCTGTGGTGCTGGATCTGGCCGTAGACGTTGGCGAACGACCTGGACCGGCTGAACCCCCGGATAGCAGCCACCACGAGGATGCCCCGCTCGAAGATCGCTATCAACGCAAAGAGAAACACAGGCAGCAGGAGCAGTACCCCCGCAAGCCCATTGAGTCCGCCCACGGACCATCCATACAACGCCCACAGGCCCCAGGTGATGCCGAAGACGAGAATCGCGCCAATCGGCTTGACGGTTGCCATCATTGCATCGGAGACCTTGAGGCGCCCGATCAGCCACAGCAGGATCATCGGGATAGCGTTGACGATCACCCCTGCCAGCGCGAATGGAATCAGAATGATTCCGATGATGAGCGACATGATCAGGTGCACAAAGAACGATGACGGCTTCGCCATACCCGACATCAACATCTCATCGTTGAATCCCACAGCATCCAGATCTGCCTGGTACGTATCCATCGCGTCGCTCACGGCGACACGTTCGGACTCGGGAGCCTCGTCGAGGAGACGTGCCAAACGCTCTCTGTCACCGTGTCCCACCTCGATCCCGTCCTTGTGTTCGTTGGTGCGCAGTGCCACATCCGATGCCGCACTCAACGAACGCGCGATCGCCCAGCTCTCGAAGTTCGGCGCGGCTTCCCTGAGGTTCACCTCCATGACGTCCGTGAGAGCCCGCACGAGGTCTCTATTGGTCGCGTCCTCGGGATCACCTGGCGACACGTACCCGGAAACGAAGTCGTCGAGGTCGATGGGCCACCCAATGTCGATGAACACCTCTGAGCGCAGCGCTGCCTTGTTCTCATAGTGGATGCCAGCGCTCAGCAACTTGATACCGCTCACGCCAGCCGCTCGGGCGCCGAGGACGATTCGGGCGGAACCGGTCTTGATGCTGGCAATGGACGGGTCATCGACGGTGATGCCCTCGGGGAAAATCGTGATCAGGTCGCCCTCCTCCAGAGCTGCATACGTCGATGCGAACATCGTGTCGTTGGATGTGGCGCCGCCATCGTCGGACTTGTGCACCGGAATCGCTTTCACCCATTTCATGATGCTCTTCACCACCGGGTACTTCCAGATCACATCACGCGCAACGAAGCGCGGGACCCGATCCATGGCATAGACCAGGAGCAGTGGGTCGGTGAACCCACCGAAGTGGCTCGAGTTTGCGAGCTCGGGCCCTTCTGCCGTTAGATTCGGTGCCTGACGAACCTCGACACGGTGATAGAGGGCGGCGATAGCCCACGACGCAAGCTTCTTGATGATCCTGCTCGATCTCGTCATCGGGGCATCCTTATCTCTTGACCCGGTCAGTCCACATTACCGGTTCTTCGGAAATGAGCAGGGTGTGCGTTGGAAACGTATGACGAAGTACGCACAAGACGCGCGGATAGGCGTTTCCCCCTCCGCCTCGCAAGCTCGGCACCTCCCCCGTCCAAAGAGCCGAGGGAGGAATCAGAAGGAATCTCTCCCCTGGTTCCTCCGGGGGAGATGGGCCGAGGTACGAGGGCCAGAGGGGGTGCAGACAACGGTCACAAGCAGATGTCCGCTCACCTATCCGCTGATCCTCGTAGTACGGCTCGGAGGTTGGGTGGTGTACCTGTGTATCGATGCATGACTATCACGATCGCGAGCCTCGACGAGCGGATGTCTCTTTCCTGGCTCAGAGTCGTGATACGTCGTACGTACTTCGTACTACTGGCTGATGTCGCCCCGATCCTGACCGGACCCCGCTGATATCGACGGCACCGAAGATCGTGTCAGAGGCCGACAGCGGAGAGTCGCCGTTCCATACTGCGTCGCGTCATCTGCAGGAGTACCTTGAGGATGGTCCCTGCAATCGCGGCGACAGCACCCACGACGAACCACGCCACAGGATCAGGGAACGTCAACTCGAAGAGATCTCTCAGTGCAGGAATCGCAAGGACCGCCAACAATCCGGAGAACAATGCGGCGATCATCATCATGTTCCGCTTGCTCACGGGACTCACCAATTCGGCGAGAATCACGAGGCCGAGAACCACCATCAGGATGGTCGCACCTGTGCGAGACTGCTCCAGGGTGAAGTCCAACCGATCCAGACGGGTCAGCGCATAGAAGCCGAACACGGTAATGCCTGACACGAGACCCGCCGGGATGGCGAAGGAGAGGACACGGGCAAGAAACCCGGGTTTGATGGGACGCTCATTGTCCTCGAAAGACAGGATGAATGCAGGTATTCCGATCGTAAGGGCACCTACGAGGGTCATATGTCGCGGAAGAAACGGGAAAGACAGTCCCACCACACCGATCAGTATCGCGAGCATCGTTGCGTAGACCGTTTTCGTCAGGAACAGCGATGCAACACGCTCCATATTGGCGACAACACGTCTCCCCTCAGCCACAACATGGGGCAACGAGGCGAACCGGTTGTCCATCAGCACGATCTGTGCCACAGCGCGCGTTGCACCCGTTCCAGCACCCATTGCAATGCCCAGATCCGCCTGTTTCAAAGCAAGGACATCGTTGACACCATCCCCGGTCATCGCAATGACGTGCCCGTTTTCCTGGAGCGCAGATACCAGGTCTCGCTTCTGGTTTGGCTTCACACGGCCGAATACCCCGGTCTCCTCGGCGATCGTATCGAATGAGGGGTCCGCAAATTCAGGAAGATCCGTTGCGTCCACCACATGCTCCACATCAACACCGACGTCAGCAGCCACCGCCGCAACAGTGGCTGCAGCATCGCCCGAGATGACCTTCACTTCGACATTCTGGTCCGCGAAGTACGCGACCGTGCCTGCTGCGTCCGGTCTGACATCTTCGGAGAACACGAGCAACATGGCAGGTGCCTCAGGCAAGGCAACTCCGTCAGCGACACCGGCCGAGGTGGCGGCGGAAACGACGAGTACCCGGTTCCCCTCACTCGTGAATCGTTCGATCACACTGGAAAGGGACGACCTCGTGTGTTCATCAAGAACGAACTCTGGCGCACCGACCACCCAGGCGGTGTCATCACCAAACGCCACTGCAGAGGTCTTTCTCTCCGATGAGAACGGCATACGTGTGACAACGTCTGGTGGAGACTCGCTGGGGAATGCACCTGACAAAGCTTGCATCGTTGCGTTCGGATCCGGGTCCGCCGCTGCAATGCATGAAAGCACGGAAGGTACGTCATTCGGTGCACCATCTAGTTCAACGTACTGGTCAAAGACGATGTCCCCTGATGTCAACGTCCCCGTCTTGTCAACGCAGATCACGTCAACACGAGCCAGCGTTTCAACAGCCTGGAGCTCCTGTACGAGCACCTGGTGCTTGCCAAGTCTTACTACTGCTGCCGCCAGGGACACCGACACGAGCAGCACCAGGCCCTGTGGCACCATCGCCACGACCCCTGCTACTGCCCCAACGACGGCATCTGACACCGACTGGTCCGTCTGCAACTGGCTGTAGAACAGCAATACAGAAGTCGGGATGATCAGCCACGTGACGATCTTGAGAATCTGGTTGATCGAATTCTGCAACTCGCTCTTGGCCAGCGTGAAACGTTTGGCATCCTCTGCCAGTTTGTTGGCATACGAATCGGCTCCAACAGCAGTGGCACCGATGGCGCCGGCGCCTGCCACAACGAATGACCCACTCAACACTTCGATGCCTTCGCTCTTGAGCATCGGTTCAGACTCACCGGTGAGAAGCGCTTCAGAGACCTCAAGCCCGTCGCTGGTGAGCACAATCCCATCCACCGGTATCTGCTCTCCCCTCGTGATAACAACGATGTCGCCAAGGACGATGTCCTTCGATCTGACTTCCGTGTCGCCTTCAGAACGTCGCACAGTGATCACCGGAGTGTTGAGAACCTGCAGTTTGTCAAGCGTACGTTTCGCCCGAAGCTCCTGCACGATACCGATGAGGGCGTTTGCGATCATCACGAGACCGAACATCGCATCAGCTGGTTTTCCGAACACGAGTATCAACACAAGCAGCACGGAGATGATCGCATTGAATCGAGTGAAGATGTTGGCGCGCAGAATGCTCGCTACCGACCTCGATTCCGACGAGTCCACAGTATTGGTCTCACCAGCCCTGCGACGTGACGCAACCTCGTCGGGAGTGAGTGGGTGGAAGGTCAGCGTCTCCGCCATGCTTTCACCGTCAGCCGTCACCGAACGTGTCCTCGTAGTCCCCCATCGCTGCACGCACGACCTCGTGAGCCTGCTCGGCGCCGTAGATGAGAGGAATCGACACTGTTGGAGGTTCCCCTGGAATTGACTTGTACGACAGGAAGTAGTGCTCCATCCTCGTGACCAGAGCTGGTGGGAGGTCAGCGATGTCCGTGACGCCTGCCCAAACCGGATCGCCTGCAAGGATGGCGACGATCTTGTCGTCCGCCTCTCCCCCATCGATCATCTGGAAGCCGCCGATCACGCGGGTACGCATCAGGATCTCGACGCGGTCGATCGGTCGCTCTGAAACGACACAGATATCGAGTGGGTCGCCGTCGGCCTTGTCCACGCCGTCTACGAGCGCTGCAACGCGCCTGTCGCAGTACGTCCTCGGAATGAACCCGTAGAGCACGGGCGGCGACGAGGATCCTGTCTGTGGCCGATCGACCTTGAGATATCCCGTTGCCTTGTCGACCTCGTACTTGACGACATCGTAGGGAGTGATCTCGATGAAGGCTGTTACATGAACAGGCGCATCATCACCTGCGCTGAGCCCATGCCATGGATGCGGTCGCCACCGATAGAAAGGTTCTGGAAATCCCATACACGATGTTTACCACATAACGGGGACGTACGGTCCGAACCGCACGCTTGTTCTTCCATCGTCGCCAGATGTCAGATCTGGCTAGCTCACAAGAGAGCCCCGTGCCGTGGCGTGGACCATCTCGCCAAGTCCAACAACAGCCTCGACTCCCGCGTCCTCAGGAACATCGATGACCTTAAGCAAGGCTCCGTACCATCCATCGGTGTTCCATGAGGCATTCCCCGGCAGGTCGACCTCGGCCCATGAGTCCTCGAACGGCCACGGGTTCGCATAGAAGTAGGCGTCTCCTGTCGGGTACCAACCGATCGCGATCTGTGCGCTCGTCGGTGTTCCGTCGAAGTCGACCATCTTGTCCGAATACCACTCAGTCGCGATGTCGAATCCGTGAGGCCACAGATGCGGCCCTGTGATCTCGCCATCGATCCCGTCGTTGATCTGAGAAAAGGCGTCAGCTACCGATGTTGCGACATCGAGGAACGCCGCTGCGTGGGCCGTGTCATAAACCTGGACCGAGTCATCGTCATAGCGCGATGCATCCACCTCGATCGACGCACCGTGATCAGATGCAATGGCCGCGATAGCTTCTCCGATGTCCTGAGGCGATGGACCCTCGGTGAGATCGAACACGCGGGTTGTGTCTCCCGCTGTGATCACGATCTGATGGTTCTTGAGGTTGATCGTTGAGACAAGTTCGGTACCGTCGCCCAGCGGTGTTACAGCGGCTACGAGGCCGTACGGAGTCACATCCATGGCCACCTGCGCCCAGCGTGCGTGCGAGGGCGCCCCTGCTCGTGGGAGCGCTGTGACGGCATGCGCGTAGCGTTGCAGGGATGCTCTCGTTGGTTCCCATTCGGTGGGCAGGACGGTAATGCTCATGACGGAACAGACCCTTCGTTCGACTGCTGCGTACAACCAGTTCGAACGAATCGGATTCCGAGATTATCTGTCGACCCAGTCCTCGTCGTCGTGGCGGCCCATTGCACGAGCGATGGAGAAACCGACGTACACGATGATCCCCACGGAGATCCCGAAGGCAAAGGTCGGGTACGCGATCAGAGAGAAGTCGTAGCCACTCGGTTCGACGTTCACGCTAACGATGCCCAGCGGGTGGAGCGTTGTTGGAAGATCGCGATTTGAAGGGAGGTCCATCACGATGACCACCGATTGATTCGCTGCAACAGATCGATCTCCGAGCGTGTGCTCAACGAGGTCACGGTTGTCGAGCGTCAATGTGTCATCGGTGCTGAACGTCCAAACCGGTGGAACGTCGAGTACGTTCTCGCCGTCGGTGATCAGTTCGCTTGATCCGACAGGTATGACCACAGTGACATCTCCCGTGCCTGCGGTGCCCTGTGTATAGAGCACGAGGCCGATTGCTGACAGGCCGAACACCACCACAGTGGCAAGGGCAACGAACACGAGCAACTCCAACAGGCGGCGCCAACCCGGTATCCGCATGGGTTCCTGGCTCACCGTGTGGGTATCGATTGGCCCGGTCACACGTGGACGTCGGTCCTGGCCTCGCCGTTGAACGCGACATCCACCCAGTCATCGTCCTCGTCATGGCCCATTGCACGCATCATGGTCAGGCCGATGATCAGGATCACACCAACGGACATCCCGAATCCAAATGTGGTGAGGGCGATTATCGAGAAGTCGTATCCCCTCGGCTGGATGTCGAGCGTCACCGTTCCCGAAGGGAGCAGGCTGCATGTGAAGTTCCCGCCGAAGGCTGGTTGGAGTCCGAACCTTCTCGTTGTATTCGGCGGGACTGACCATGTACCGATCGTGTGGGTGACGTCATCCTTGTTGTCGAGCACGATCGCGTCGCCCGCATAGAACGCCCACGTCGAGGGGATGTCGAGGACGTTCTCACCCTCGAGGATCCGGTCATACGAACCGAGAGGGATATCGAGCACGTGAACCGTGGGTTCGTTCGCATCCTTCGTGTAGATGAGCAGCGCAATGGAAGACAGCGTTCCAATTACAAGCGTTGATCCAACGATCAGTGCAATGGCTTCGATGATCCTCCGCTTACGCGATATCGGAGGTTTCTTGTCCGACTCGACGATCGTGTCGGTAGCCATATCTAGAAGAGATAGAGCGTCGGGTAGATGATCACCCATGCAAGGTCAACGAAGTGCCAGTACTTGACGACCCCCTCAACGCCCCAATACTGCTTGGACCCATAGTGTCCCTTGAGTCCGAGAATCAGAACCATCGTGAGCGCGAGGAGTCCGGTGATCACGTGGAAGGCATGCAGGCCGATGAGCATGAAGTACGAGGTTCCGTACGGTGTCTCTGGCGGGTAGGCGTGGAGTGCTTCCTTGATCTCGATGCTCACGCCGCCCATGAAGATCAGCCCCATAACGATCGTGAATACGGTGAACAGGATGAAGTTCCTGCGGTGGTCGTACTTGATCGACGTCTCTGCAAGATAGGCACTGATCGACGAGACGAGGAGCACGATCGTGAGCAGAAGCGCAAGCGCCTGGTTGAGTTCTTCCGGCTTGAGCGTCCCGGTTGAGAACCAACGGGCGGATAGGAACGCACCGAACAGGAACATCTCTGAAACGATGAACAGCCAGAGGCCGATGCGGTTCGCCTTCGGTTGGAAGGACATGTCCTGGTGATACTCACCGTGGGATTCGGCCGTTGTTTCCTCTGGCGTTGTGTCGAGGGTTGTCATCAGTGATCATCGCTCCACAGTGCGCGCACGTGCATGAAGGTATCGAGAATGATCCAACCCTTCAGGAACACGAATGGGAGCAGCGGAAGGAGAGGGTTCTCGACTCCGGTCGCGATGAAGAACTCGATCACGGTCAGAACCGCGAGGATCACCGCTGCGATGATGCCTTTACGAGTCGCCTTCTTGAGATTCTCGTGGTCGATCGTCTGTTGTTGGGTGGTCATACGAGTGCACCCTCCTGGTCCCGGGTACCGTCATCCCCAGGGTCATCGCCCTTCTTGGCATTGGGGAAGTACGCATGTACGGAACCTTTGACGCCGTAGGCGTATGGGCTTCCGATAACGACGGGTTGGGACGTGAAGTTGTGCTCGGGCGGCGGAGACGGGATCAGCCATTCGAGTGTACGGGCGTTCCAAGGGTTCGGACCGACCTTTGGCCCCCACAGAGCCGAGTACAGCAGGTTGCCCACGAAGAGAAGGAAACTCGCCCCAAGGATCAAAGCAGAAACAGACGCGAATTTGTTCGCCCCTTCGAACGCGTCCGGGTAATCACCGATGCGCCGGTTCATGCCGTTCATGCCTGCCCAGAAGAGAGGGATGAAGGTGAGGTTGAAGAACAACGCCAACCACACACCAAAGATGGATCCCGCCTTCTCGTTGTACATACGGCCTGTGATCTTGGGGAACCAGTAGAACACTGCCGCGATGAGGGCGAAGATCGAACCACCAACGATGGTGTAGTGGAAATGGGCAACAACGAAGTAGGTGTCATGGAGATGGATATCCGTCGCCACATCTGCGAGGAAGATGCCCGTGATTCCGCCGATCGTGAAGTTGAAGAGCCAACCGAACGCGATCACCAGAGGTGTCCTGAACCAGAGCCTTCCCTGCCACAACGTCCCAAGTATCCCGAGGAAGATGACCCCGGTTGGGATGGAGATGGCCTCGGTGATGATCATGAACGGACCGTGCAGGAAGTTGGCCATGCCTGACGTGAACATGTGGTGGGCCCACACGACCACGGAGAGCCCGACGATCGCAAACAGTGAGGCAACGACGGCCTTGTACGCGAACAACGGCTTTCGGGAGAACGTGGTCACGATCTCGAGGATCACCCCGAACCCTGGCAGCACCATGATGTAGACAGCAGGGTGCGAATAGAACCAGAAGATGTGCTCGTACAGGAGGGCGCTTCCCACGTCAGGTTGGAAGAAGCTCGTTCCGGCGACCCTGTCCATCGTGATGAGGATCACCGCCGCTGCGAAGAACTGGGTTACGGCGAACGCAAGAACGGAGGTGGCGAGGCCGGCCCACGTGAAGATGGGTAAGCGGCCCCAGGTCATGCCAGGTGCTCGCATGGTGATCACCGTTGTGATGATGTTGATCCCGCCAAGAATCGATGACATGCCGAAGGTCACAATGGCCATGTTGAAGAGGATCTGCCCGCTCTCGTTGGTGACCGAAAGCGGTGCGTACGACGTCCATCCAGCGTTGAATGCGCCGAGGAGGGGCGACATCAACAGGGCGATCGCGACCGGTGGCACGAGCCAGAACCCGATCGCGTTCAGCCTCGGGAAGGCCATGTCCTGAGCGCCGATCTGGATCGGGATGATGTAGTTCCCGAAGGCACCGATGATTCCCGCAACTGCCACAGCCACCATCAGGATGCCGTGCATCGACACGATCTTGTTGAAGTCATCGAGGTCCACGATCCCAACGCCTGGCGATGCCAGTTCCACTCGCATGATCATGGCTGCTATCCCGCCAATGAGCAGGACGCTGAGAAGGGTTACGCCGTACTGGATGCCGATGACCTTGTGATCGACGCTGAACTGGAAGTAGCGTCGCCATCCCCTGTCGGTGGACACTTCGACCGACTTGCCTATCCATTGACGCCCGAAGGCTTCGATGCCGCCGATACCGCCAAGCCATCCCGCAAGGGCGAAGATGTAGCCGATGACGACGGCTACTTCATCCGTGGGGCCACCTCCGCGAATGGCCATCGTCAGGCCAACGCCCACCGCGTATCCAACGATCCCGAGGACGAACGCGCGTACGAGGTACTTCATGCTCTAGCCCCGACTTCTCTGTGATTATCCATCTGCAGCCAACGCCTCCACGTATTCGGTCCATTCGGCTTCCGACACAACTCGTATCGGCATCGCCATGTTTGCGTGGCCCGCACCGCACAATTCGGCACACTGGATGCGCAGGTTCACATCGTCTTCGAACGTCCCCTCTTCCTCTGCGGTGGCGTAGGCCGTTGTGGTGATGCCAGGAAGCGCGTCGATCTTGATGCGGAAGGCTGGGACCCAGAAGGAGTGGAGAACATCGATGGAGATGATGTCATAACGAACCCTGGCATGCGCCGGGATCACGAGTTCATCGAGAGCAGTGGCACCGTTGGGGTAGGTGACCTCCCAGGAGAACTGTTGGCCCTGAAGATTGATGACATAGTCAGAGCTTGGTTCTCCTCGGATCTCGGCAAGGCCGATGAACCCAGGATTGATGACAACGAAGATAGCAAGGGCGGATGTGACGATCAGCCATGTGGTGACCACGGTCTTGTTCGTGCGTACCGGAGCGCCATCCTCGCGATGTGCACCACCCTCGGTGCGCCATCCGATGACAGACCATGTCATCACAGCCATAACAAGCGCCATAACGGGCGCTGAGAGGTACTGCAGAAGCAGCATCGCCTCGTCGACGACCTCGGCCTCGCGCGCCCATTCCTTCGGGAACCAGCTGAATTGGGCAGTAGCCACAACGATCAGCACGGTGTACGCGACCCATAGGATCACGACTGGTATCCACGATCTACGCACGAAGCCTCCCGGCGAACGCTCACGAACTCTTTGCGAAGGGAGATAGTACCGAGTTCCATGCACGTGACATCGCGTTGATGCGCCGCGTCGAAATCGGCTCGGTCCTCCCGTCTGGCGGCATCCTAACCACAACCCGCTCCACACGGCACCTCCTGCCCACGATTTTCTGACCCCCTTTGGACTTTGGCGCTGATTCATGCCATATATGGCATGAATCAGCGCCAAAGTCCCGGGACCGGGTGCCGCTACCTCCAGTTGTCGGAGACTCCCCAGCGGCTCTTCCCATTGACCTTGCTGCTACCACAACTGTCGTAGTGCTCGGTGGCGAGAATCGCGATCGTGTCCTTCCCATCGGGTCTGATCCAAAGCCCCGAACCGGCAAGGAAGTTCAGGCCATGCGTTTCTGGGACGTAGGAACCGGTTGAGAACGGATTCGGGAACGGAGGTGGACCTGGCCAACATTGATGGTCCTCGGGCATGACGTCAACCTTGTTCCTCAGCGCAAGGGTGACGGCATACTCATTATCGGCAGCGTCATCTGGCTCGATCTCGACCTTATAGCCATACAGATGATCGTCGTGGGCGACGACATCACACAACGCCGAGGTTCCCTCCCCGCCGAACATCACCAGATACACGGCGCCGTCATCCTGAGTGACGAAGTTCATGTTCTGTGGTGGGCAATCAGACCATTGTTCAGCCCCGATGTCCCCACCGGATCTGTGCCATTGGTCCACGAAGACAAAGTCCGGATCGCTATCCAAGGACTCCTCTCTGGACTTGAAGAAGTTGATGAAATCGCACTCCTCATAGACGCAGCTCGCCAACAGGAACGTCCCGTCATCGAGTCGCGTTACCGCCGTGGTGGCCTGGTGGCGGTCACCGATGCCCTCGACTTCCTTCCCATCGGGAATCGAATCGGGATGCGTCGGTACGGTGTACTTGAACTTGAGAGTCGCTGAATCCGGGTCGACGAACCACACACCGGTTGCTGGTTCGGACGTCGGTTTCTGCAGGTCTTCGAGAGCCAGGAACAGGTACCGACCTATCAACTGCGCTCCGCCGGGATGGTTGAAGCGTTCAAGCCCAGGGATGTCCTTGAGGAGTTGCTGGTAGACGACTGCATCCAGATCCTCACCCTCGACGCCGAACTGATAGGTCCTCGTGAGTTGAACAGCGGCCTCATTGCTGGAGTCGCCTGGCTCATCGCTCAAGGACGTGACAATGAATCGCTCGGTTGGCCCAGCATCGATGTACTGGATCGATTGGAGATGCTTCTGGCTGGGTGGGTAGCTCCAGGGCAGATCCAGAGTGAAGTAGTACGGCCTGCCTGGTCGTTCTGCTGCCGACGCCCACGAGAACTTGTCCTTCTCCATTTTGACGTCGTCTTCGTGGAGATCTGCAAGTTGCGTTTCGACGTCCGACACTGTTGGCAAGCATTGCTCCCCTACCTGGTTCGCATACGCGCACGAATGCGCCGTGATGGCACAATCTGTGGCACCCCCGGTGCCTAGCCACCACAGATCGTTGTTGTCATTGCAGTCGTCATCTCGCAGGTGCCCATCGTCGTCGATGTCGATGTCGGTCAACGTGATGACTCCAAGGTTCGTGAGATTGGCTGCGATGACCTCAACCGGCACGACGGTCCGTCCTTCATGACCGAACGGCGGTATCAGGATCATCCGGTACGTCCCCGATGGAATCTGACCATGCTCAACGAAACCACCTGTCGAGGATGCGCCACTCGCGACGAGCACCGACGGCACGATGGTGTCGTCATAGATCGCGTAGACAACGTTGGCCAGCGGCGCATCATCGAATGGTTGGCCGGGGGTCTCGCTGTCCGTGAAGGTTCGAAATTCGAGCGTGCCTGCGGTAGATGCGTTGACGGCCCGAACCACGGGCTTGATGCGGAAACTCTTGATCTTGGAGATGGACTTCGAGTCACCCTGCGGAACGAAGCTGTTGCTCCAGTCGAAATTGAGTTCGAGGTCAGCCGTGATGTGGGTCACCACATTCAGACTCGGATCGATCTCAACTGTGAGGCTGGCCATCTTGTCATTTCCCTGGGAGCCCTTGAACTCCGTGATCTCTCGTATCTGACCCCCCTGGCTGACAACGATCGACTCGGGTTCCATGATGACGCGTAGAGCGTCGAATACACCAGGATCCGGGTCCACCTCCAGGAGAAGTTCGGTGAAGCTGCCCTCTTTCACCAGATCGAGCGGCATGTTGGTGGGAGCGAAACCGTCAACACGAATGAACGCATCGTCCCCAGCGGTACGCAACTCGAGGAATCGAACCTGGACGATCGCACTGTCGACATCGAAGCGATCGCTCACTCCTGCCGACGACGCAGAGCCAATGACAGGAACCGCCAATACGAGACACAAGACAGCACAAATCGCCACGGCACGCCGCATGGTTCATTCCCTTCCTAACCTGTTCTCAGCTCACTCGATTCTCCCGGCCACACGTTCGTGGTCACCTCTCAGAATACCTCAGATGGACCTGGAAATCCAGCCCGGAGATGCTTGTAACCGGATGTTCTGCCCGTCCGACGCGTCTATTCCAGATCACAACAGCTGCTACCAGATTCAAGCGTCTCCGACTTCTCACGTTTATTGCCACACCTGCTTCCCATGCTGAGGGGTATGACGAGTTCTCAGGCAACACCCCATACAGTCCACCTCGATGATCGGTTCGACGATGGTTGGGAAACGGACGTCTCCGACCATAGGTCGGGTCCAATGCAGTCAGAGCGGCAACTGCTTCCGCCTCGGTTGGATCAGATGGCGCCGTCCCCCGTCCTTGCGGTGTTCCTGTCCGGGATGCCGGATGCCTGCTGCCAACTCGAATATCGGCCACACCAGGTCCTACGCTGAGGGTGGTCCAAACGATGATGACAATCTTGCACCGCTCTGCCTCAAACACGACGGCTGGACCTACAAGATCCGAGACGATGGTGAGATCGTGTGGACGAGTCCTCTCGGCCACAGGTATGCCGCACAGCGCGCTCCTCCCTGATGACACACACCGAGACAGTCACCATCTACGTTGGTGATCAGCAGCGCGCTCTGGACTTCTACGCGATGACGAGTAGGAGGCGGTCGATGAACTCAAGGACAACGGTGTTGTACTCACCCAGCAACCGACGATGTTGAAGCCCGATCGGACAACCTGGCCTCTCCTACGCCTCACTTTCCAGCAATTCGACAACTCGGGCAAGGAATTCGGCGGCTGGGGCACCATCGACAAACGCGTGATCGAATGTGAGGCTCAGCGTCATGAGTACGCGCGGGGCCACGCTGCCATCCGCGGCG
>Ga0164313_10003691_pt1 | contig 13623 bp, 9 predicted proteins | sample GuaBasSedimGuay4_FD_113735 | JGI IMG/M metagenome (GOLD analysis project Ga0164313, IMG submission 113735) | Subseafloor sediment microbial communities from Guaymas Basin, Gulf of California, Mexico - Guay4, Core 4569-4, 0-3 cm | ecosystem: Environmental > Aquatic > Marine > Hydrothermal vents >... | reverse complement strand
TCCTGGCAACTCACATGCTCAAAAATCAGCTCGGTCTCAATGTGCGAGACTTCCCTGCGCGAGGTGAATGCGGTCATCGTCAGGTCCCGCAGGTGCTCTGAATCCTTCGCCCAGACATGCGCCAGGAAATCAATCGGCCCGGCCACATGATATAGCCGTACAACCTCTGGCAGTTCGAGTGCATGCTGGCGAAAAGCCTCCACGTCCGGCTTGTAGTGACGCTTCAACCGCACGGAAATCAGAGCCTGCAAACCAACGCCCAGCGCTGCCGGATTGACCTCCGCCTTGAAGCCCGTCAGCACGCCGGATTGCTGCAACATCCGGGTCCGCACCAGGCAGGTTGACGGCGCCAGCCCAACCTTTTCCGCCAGGTCTTTATTCGACAACCGAGCATTATTCCGTAACAGGCGCACAATCTTGTAATCAATTCGATCCAGTGCCTTCATACCCTACCTCTAACGAATTATATTCGTATCAGTCATTTATATAAGCATTATATTCTATAATCATATGAATATCAGAATATAGCTCGCACAAGTCAGCAAAGGACGGAACCATGAAAACCACACCCAACGTTCTCAAACATCCGAAGGTCAAAAACCCGGTTGAAACCCTGGCCAACACCAAGCATGAGTTTGGTGAACATGGCGGCGTCAACATGTCGATTGAAGCCAGCACGACCTTTACCGCGATGCACCCGGACATCCTCACCGATATGTTTCACGGCGATAAAGGACCGGACAAGGGCGGCTGCTACCTCTATGGGCGGCATTTCAACCCGACCGTTTACAGCCTGTCCAAACAACTGGCCGCGCTCGAGGGCACCGAAGCGGCTTATTGCACGGCCAGCGGCATGGCGGCCATTTCAGCCACGCTGATTCAACTGTGCAACACGGGCGACCATATCGTTTCCTCGAACACGGTCTATGGCGGCAGCTATGCGCTGATGCATGACCTGCTGCCGGTAAAAAACGGGATCACCACCAGCCTGGTCGACATCACCGACCTGGAAGCTGTTGAGGCGGCAATAACCGAGAAAACCCGCGTCATATTTGCCGAGAGTGTTTCCAACCCGACGCTGCGGGTCGCCAATATCCCGGCGCTCAGTGAGATTGCGCACCGCCACAGTCTGAAACTGGTGATCGACAACACCTTCACCCCCCTCATCCTGAGCCCGAAACAGCTTGGCGCCGATATCGTCGTGCACAGCATGACCAAGTTCATCGGTGGCGCTTCGGATCACATTGCCGGCGCAATCTGTGCCGATAAAGAGTTCATCCTGGAACTGATGGATCTGCACACTGGCGCGCTGATGCTGCTGGGCCCGACGATGGACCCGCAGGTGGCGTTCGACCTGAGCTTGCGCATCCCACATCTGCCGCTGCGGATGACCGAACACGGCCGGCGCGCGCAGCTTTTCGCGGAACGGCTGAAGGAACTGGGCCTGGCCGTCACCTACCCCGGCCTGCCGGAACACCCGGATTATGAACTGTTCAGCGACCTGAACAGCCCTGATTACGGTTACGGCGGCATCCTGACCCTGGATCTGGGCACTGAAGATGCGGCCAACCAACTGATGGACATGCTGCAAAACGACTACCACTTCGGCTACATGGCCGTCAGCCTGGGATACTTCGACACGCTGATGTCCTGCTCCGGCAGCACCACCTCCAGCGAGATGACCGATGAAGATAAAACTGAAGCCGGCATCTCTCCTGGACTGGTACGGTTGGCTGTGGGTTACACCGGCACTACCGAACAGCGCTGGAATCAACTGCTCAAGGCGTTAGAGCGCTTGGGCGTTGTTGAAATTGTAGGAGCGGGCCATGCCCGCGATATCGAAAGCAACCCATCAGCTCACACACCCACTACAAAAACAGGCTAATTATCGCGGGCATGGCCCGCTCCAACAAGAAAAAGGCGCCGCACGGGGGGGTGTGCGGCGCCCAGTCGTTGTCAGCTTCCCAGTCGTTGGACCTGGTTGCTGACTGCGAGGAGATCGGTTCTCCTCTCGCCTGTGAAACTATTTTGCTAGCTACCTCCACAACTGACCGGAGTCGTAAGCCGAATGAGTTCAACATCAAGATCCTGAAACTCGTCTGCATAATCCGCGTTCGGGACGATGCTCGCCAGACCGAAAGAGCATCCGTTGAATGTAAATATTCCCGTACCCCAGGGGTAGTGGTTAACATCGTCAGGATTGAAATTGTCTCCATAGATCCCACCATCGGTGGTCTCGAAGTCAATTACGAATGTGTCGCCATCAACCTGTCCGCTACCAATCAGCCACAACTGCTTACCCATCGTGTCATAGGTGTAAAAGCTGACAACCACTCCGCCGCTGGCAACATCGATCATGAAGCCTTCACCGTCGCGATCCATGTCATACCAAGTACCGCTGATGCCGCTGGTGATAATGAAGTCAGACGGGATGATCTCCTGCAGGTACAACATCACGTCAATCATGTCCTGTGAATCCGGCGTGCCGATGGCCGACCTGGTCATGGTGGTGCCGGGTATGCCCCAGCGCGCCTTGTGGACAAATTCGCTGTACTTGCCATCACCCTGGAGGTAGGCAACCATGCCTCCTTCAGGCTCACCGTGGCAAGCCAGGCATTGATCTACATAGAATGTGCGGCCGGCCGTGGTGCTCGCACCAGTGTGGATGGTGTACCAGACCGGGTTCACGCTGGTATCGATAGAACTAAAGTAAAACTTTGGATCGGCATCACCAAAATTAATGAAATCCACCAGGCAATCCACCTGGTCCTGGGACAGCACGATGTCGCCTGTATTCGCACCGGTGGTGGAAAAATCAGGGTGTTGGTTACCCAGTGTATATCCCGCTGCATAGGTCGCTTTGTCGGCTGCGCTTGAGTCGGCATCCAGAACAACCCAGCTACCTGAACCGTCTTCGAAAGCCCGGCCGATGCCGGCGTGCAGAACTTCCTCAGCAGTGACGTGGTAATAGTTACCCAGGCCGGGGGCGATATCACGGGATGTGGTGTCTGTGTCGCCCAAACCGGCGTTTGGCCGTTCCACATTGCGGGTGCGGCGTACATAACCGCCGTTCATTCCCAGGCGATCCCAGCCATGGCAAGACTTGCATCGCAGGTAGTCTTTTTCCGTCTCTCCGGCTGGCATGCCGCTGCCGCCGGCGTCTGTACTGGTCCAGTTATCATAGGCCAGCGCGCCCAACTCCAGGCAGGCGTCAGGATCAGGTTTGGCCAGGGCAGTCGTGCCCCAGGCCAGCAATAATAAAGGAAAAATAAGTCGTCCTAACACGTCCATCATGATGTTCATAAATTCATCTCGCGTTAACGTCTCTCTCCACGGCACGCAGGAGTGACCCTGCATAAACCTTAACAGCTGCTTCCTTAATCAAACCTTAAAACCAACTTCAGGTTTCTTTAAGCCGTCGATTGTTATGGTCAGGACATCGCTGTTCCCACGCGCCGTGGGAAGCGATGACACATTTAGCTCAATCAATAGATGTGAGGAGACTCAGATATGAAGACACAACACCGCTTTAATTTTAGTTTATGGATTATCCTGGCGACTTTCCTGATCGCCGCGCTACCGGTGTCCACTGCCTTCGCCCAACTGGCGAAGCCCGATGGCATATCGGACGGGATCACAACCCCACCCCACGACCGGCCCCTCAACTTCTACTCACCGTGCAGCCAGTGCCACATACGGTTCGATCAGTGGGCCGAGTCCATGTTCGAGATCAAGAAAGCCAAGATAGAGACCGCGGAAGATTTCAAGGCTGTTCGTGATCTCCAGTACCAGCTGGCAAAGAAAATGGCCATTCGCTGCACCGGGAGTTGCGGGCATCCGAAAAACTACCAGATGCATCCGCCCAGGGAGCAGTCCTGCACTCTTTGTCACGACAAGTACCTGGAAAATCACGAATCCATCAACATGGCCATCAACGAGTTCGATCCTGCCGCAAGCTGCGATACAGGCTGCCATAAAAAGCCTGGCCTTGAGCTCCTTGGCGACAAGATCCCTTACTGGAGCATGGCCTTTACACAAGTGGATGAGACCGGCACGGCGGACCTCGCCGCATTGCTGACCCGAACCCAGATCGCCGCCGGCAGCATGGCACTCCCGGATTCTCCCATCGGCCCGCTCAATGAAGCAGAGGGCAAATGGAAACACGAGATCAAGAGCCGCCTGGGTTTCCTTGTCAACGAGGATCTGGCGCAGATCGGCGGGATGCTTGGAAACAACCTGGTCTGGCTCACGGACTCGGCTTATCCCGATGTCATCAAGGGATCGCTGGAAGGCAAAGTTGAAGCCAAATCGGAAGAGAGCAATGACGCCCTACAGGAGTTCATGCTGACTTTTGACCACGACCTTAAGACCCTGGCGGAGTTTATCAAGGAGACCAAACTGGAATCCAAGTACAAACCTGCTCTACCCGATAAAGCAAGGGCGTTCATCATCCGTGAAGTAGAAAAACGCTTCACAGACGATGATGACGAAGATCGCTTTGGACCACTAATACTGAAGGAAGACAAAGAAGACAAAGTTGTCTGGACCCTGGATGACGCTGAGATCAAGGTTGAATTCAAAGAGGAAGAAACCAAGTTCAAATTCACCAACTTCCCAAGCCTGCCTTCCCAGGGATTTTTCACCGCGATACTCGTACTTTCCAAGATCGAGAAAAAATACCCCGACGCCACTCTCGATGAGGCCAAGTTCGTACATGCCTATGCGGGCAAGGATGATGCCCGCTGGCTGATCGCGGATACCATCAAAGCCTACGTTTCCATGCTGCCCGATAAGGAAATCAAGTACGAACTCAAGGGCGCGAAGGACACCGAGACCGTCCCGGATATAGCTGAGCTGATGCCGCTGAAGGTCGACCAGTACCCCGGGGAAGACATCCTCAAGCTCAAAACCGAGATCAAGGTCAAGTTCGAAAAGCCACATGAACCCGAGCTTAAGTCCGAGGTCGCGATAGCCGAACCCGAGCCCGAACCCGAGCCCGAGACCGAGTAGACACGTATTCCAGTAATAGAGGAGAAAGAAATGAGACTCAAAACACTATTGACTGCCATCCTGGCGGTCCTGCTCGCGGGTTCAACCGCGATCACGCTCGGCGACGATGGCAAGATCGAGCGCCATCCAGTGACCAGCCCTCCGGGGCAGTCGTCAGACCCCGAGCCGATAGCTGAGCACGCGTTCATTCAGTACCTGAACTTCTACGTGCCGGCCCAGAAGTCGGACGGCACGCTGCTTAGCGAAACAACTGTTAATGGCGGCATCGATTACTACAACATCGATGAGGTTTATGTGGAGACAGCAGTGAACGCCAAACCACTGATTGGCTTCGCACTCTACGGCCCCGTCATCAGCTTCGATGACTTCTCCACCTCAGGCTTCCCCGGCCACGGCCGGCGCGATGCCTGGGCTATGGTGAGCCTGGACGATGGCGAAACCTGGAAGAAGACCAACCTCTCCAAGTCCGGCGGGGACAGTTCCTTCATCACGTCGACACCGATACCGGACCCCGCTGTGCCCTTTGTAGAGTTCGAGGTAAACAGCGAAACGCCGACCATCATCGCCGCGGCCTACCTGGCCACGAAGGATACCCTGACGGTGAACGGAGCCGAGGTACCCGGCAAAGCAACGGTGGAGATACGCAATGCGCGGACCTTCGAGGTCATCGGCACGGCCAGAGCCAAACAGAAAGGAACCTTCACGTTCACTGTCCGCAAACCGGAAACCGTACCGTGCTTCGTACAGGCGGGGTTCTCGGATAGCGATACCTGGGGTGGCTATCACAAGGTGAGCGGAGCGCCGGAAGACTGCATCGGCACCGGTTCAGAAAACATGATCACCGACTACCCCGGCGACGTGACCAACGGTGTCCACGCCATGGCCGGTAACAAGATCATTGCCGCCTGGCAGAGCAAATTCTGCAGGGGCGGTTCCCCGGTCTGGGGTGATACCTTCATAATAGACCGCTTCGAAGCTGTAGTAACCCACCTTGGAGTTGATTACCCTGGCTTCGACCCCACGGCAGACCTCTATCTGACCGACCTCTTCAAAGTCGCGGGTTCCCAGGACTCCACCGACTACCGCGAGCAGGAAGAATACCCCGGTGAGTACGACGATGTGGGCGAAGTGCCCCATAGCTGCCTGTGGACAGCCCGCGGTGTATTGCGCAAGTATGTTGGCACCGATGATGACCTGGCAGGCACCACCGAGGTGGTCTGGTTCAACAGGGAGCGCCTGACCTCCGGGCGGCGCGACGTCAACCGCATCGAGGCATCCTGCGTGGCCAACGCCGGTTGCACCGTCTCCTGGCAGGAAGACCCCGACGGACTGCGTCCCGGCGAGGGCGGAGGCCCGGGTACTGGCTGGTCGGGCGCCACCACCCATAGCAAGACCGACGTCTGGTTCAGCTTCATTCGCTGGACAGATTTCGATGTTGTCTATGACGAGGCCAATTTGGTGCTAATACCATTGGATGGCCTGGATCTGGATTTGTTCGGCACACGACGGCCGAAGCCCGGCATTCCCATGATGGTTCCCGTACGCCTGTCCAACAACGACCGCTGCCAGATCGAGTATGACCTTGATGAAGAAGAAAATGAAGTCCATTATTGCGACGACGCCACAGCATATCTTTACGGCATCAAGAACCAGTGTGCCACAACCGTCACAACCGACAATACGGGCGCTGAGTTGTGCGTCGCAGACACCGACGGTGATGGCTATGGCGATCTGCCCAATATCGCCAACACCGCAGCCAGCCGCCCGCGTTTGAGCCTGCAGCCCCGTGATAGTGATGCCGATGGTATCACCGACGATGCATGGGTGATCGTGTACGCTGAGGAAGACAAGGGCATGGGCGCTTATGGCTTCCCCAGCGATGTCGAGTGGAATGGGAACCTGACATCCACCGCTGTATCGTGCGGTGAGCACGACGCCAGCAAAACCGATACCTGCATCCAGGCCGATATCGGCAAGAACATACTCTGGTACACCTTCGCCATGGGCACACCGCAGACATCTGCAGGGCTGGGAGACGACTTCGGCCTGGTCAACAACCTGGTCGCCCAGGGCGCCCAGTTGAACCAGCCCGAGGTGAACTGGCACACCGGCACGTTCTTCCCGCCACTGGATACGGCGGACATGTGGGGTTTTGGTGCTTATGACTACCTGATCTTCAATACCGAGATCGCCCGCCGCTCGAGCATGATGGCCCAGTCCATTGGCAAGGCGAGCGCCAGCACGAGCAAGCTGGTCGCCCTGCCGCTGTGGAAGCAGGGCGCCATGAACAAGGGCGGTCCGGCCGACATCATGGCCCGGCGTTTCGTGGCAACGATCATCGACCAGGCCAATGCCAATCCTTACGACGTGGCCAATATGGAGTGCGCCTGGTACGACGGTGAGGGCAACGTGGAAGATGGTCTGATCCTGTTCGATCCGGACGATGACTACAACCCCTACTACCCAAAGGGCCTGTGTACGGCTCCGGCCATTAACCTCTCCGGCCGCACGCCTTATGAGTGCGATGCCGACGGGACCAGCCAGGCGGATGGCACTTGCAATGCCGAGAACCTCACTTGCACCTTTACCGTGTACGGTCAGCTTTGCATCCCGGCAACGGTGACCGACGGCAGCCCGGACGACCCACTATACCGGCCGGGCCTCGACAAGATGCTGTCCTGGTACGAATGCCCCGGGGCTAACGGCGCCTACACCGGAACCCGCACCGACTTGCCGGCCTGCGGCGATACCGGTGCCCCCAGCGCGGTCCTGGCCAGCAACCTGGACGACCAGTCCTGGTACAACCCGGTGGATATCGCCAAGGGCCATCGCGGCTTCCTGGACGGGGACTTCGTGCAAATGCTCTACGCCTGGTCGCCCAACTACAAGCAGAACACCGTAGGTCACGACCACTATGACCTGTACGTACGGCGTTCCTTCGACGGCGGCCTCACCTGGGGCACCTTGCCCGGTAGCTTCCTTGCCAGCAATGGCGAAACCTACAACGGCGACGGCACCGTTACCTGCGAAACCCTTCGCGACGGGATTTCCTCACAGGAACACAACCACATCTGCACCACCTATCTCGCCGGTGACCCGGAACAGTCCCGCAACGTGTCGCAGCTACAGTCGATGAAATTCACCATCCTCGACCCACGCTACACACCCACCGGGACCAACCTGGGTGCGGGTATGCCGTATGAGATTGACAGGCCGCTCTGGGCAGAAGATCTTGATTGGCTGATCTTCGATCCGATCGACCCCACTGACATCCGCGACCCATCCCGGTTCTTTGTGGTCTACGAGACCGGTGACAACACCACCACGGCCTACGGTGAGGCGGAACCGCTGAACCTGTACTACGGCCGCGGTGTGATGTTCGGCGACCACTATCAGGTCTGGGCGGAAGACAAGCCGGCTCTGACACTCGATATTTGCTACCCGAACACCACCTACGACGTCGAGAACGCCGCGTGGGCCGCAGGCCTTGGCTTCTGCAACGAGTTCGACGACCTGGAAGGCAAGAAGGACGACGAGTCCGGCGAGGCAAGCATTACCGCCAGTGCCGGCGGTGACTTCCTCTACGCCGTCTGGGCCCAGGAGGACTTCGTTGAACACGAGTTCGAGGAAGGTGACGCCATATTCCGCCGGGTATGGTACCTGGACGACTACTTCCCGGTTGAAAAAGCCTGGTCATTACCCGGAGCGGGTGACTAGACGAACCAGCAGTCGATAGTGCGCAAAAATGCGCCAAACCAACCGCAGGGGGCCGCCGGCAACGACGGCCCCCTGCCCATTTCCCGGGGCTGGCAATCGCATGCCCCTTTCCGCGCGTTGACATACATCAGTGCTCAAAGTGGCCAGAGGAGCCAGAATGAACCAGACTATCAGTAGCTTATTGCCCACAATCAGGCAAACGACCATGCGTATCCTGGTAATCGAAGACAACGCGGAACTCACCCGGCAGATCAAGAGCACGCTGGAGCATGCCATGTATGTCGTTGATGTGGCGTTCGATGGCGAGGAAGGCCTGTTTCTTGGCGAAACTGAGCATTATGATGCCGTGGTTCTGGACCTGGGCCTGCCCAAGCTGGACGGCCTGGACGTACTGGAGCGCTGGCGCGCTGCCGGCAACAACGTGTCGGTGTTGATCCTGACTTCCCGTCACACCTGGCGCGAAAAAGTAGCCGGTTTGCGGGCCGGCGCCGATGACTACCTGGCCAAACCTTTCGAATTCGAGGAAATGCTGGCGCGGCTTGAAGCCCTGATCCGGAGGGCCACTGGCCATACCAGCCCGATCATGAAATGTGAATGCGGCGATGTTGTGATGGACACGACCTCCGCCCGCGTCACCATGGAAGGAAAGCTTGTCAACCTGACTGCACTTGAGTACCGCACCCTGGAATACCTGATGCAGCACGAGGGCGAGGTGGTCTCCAAGACCGAATTGACCGAGCACATCTACGACCAGGACTTTGACCGCGACTCAAACGTCATTGAGGTTCTGATCAACCGGCTGCGCGGCAAACTTTGCGCCGAGATGATCAAAACGCGCCGGGGCCTTGGGTACCAACTCAGGGCCACACCATCGGATGAATAAATCACTTACCAAGAGAATCATTGCCCTTTCCGTTTTCTGGATTGTCATCGCTTTGGTGGCCACTGCCCTGCTGATGGGGCGCTTTTATCGGGACCACATAGAAGAGCACTACGACTCCCACGTGGCCACCCATGTAGAGGAACTGGTCGCAGCGGTCGAAACCGCTCCCGATGGTGAGCTGCGGCTATCCCGTAACCCGACAGACCCCCGCTTTCATCGCCCTGACTCGGGCTGGTATTGGGAGATTCTGGGCGATGACACACCCTTGATAAAATCATCCTCACTGGGTGACCAGCAACTGGATCTGAGCGGGCTGACCCTGGAAGAGGGCCACGATGTGCAAATAGTGTACGGTCCGGGCCAGCACAAATTACGGGCACACGTCGTCCACGTGTCATATCCATACGAACCGGGGTCACTGACCTTTGTCGCGACTGCACCGGTGATGGAGATCAAGGACGATGTTCACGATTTCTACACGCACATCCTGACCAGCTTCCTGGTCCTGGGAATCGGGCTGTCGCTTGCCGTGGTGGTGCAGGTGATGGTTGCACTGAAGCCATTGAAAGCGATCCGGTCCGCGATCAGCGACATCAAGTCCGGCAAGACTGAGCGGCTGCCGCGAGAGTTTCCCAGTGATGTCCAGCCACTGGTCGATGAACTGAACTTCCTGCTGGACCACAATGAAGTGCTGATGAAACGGGCGCGCAATCAACTGGGTGACCTGGCTCACTCGGTCAAGAACCCTCTCACGGTGATCCGCAACGAGGCTCGCAGCATGTCGGGCAAGCGGGGGCAGTTGATCCTCGACCAGTCCCATGTCATGGCCAACAACATCGATCACTATTTATCCAGGGCCAGGATCTACGGTAAACAGGATGCCATAGGCTACCGCACCAGTGTGAAATCGGTGATCGATGACCTGAGCTTTGCCGTCCAGCACATACACAAGGATCGGGGCATTAAAATCGACCTGCAATGCCTGGAAGACAAGTGGTTCCGTGGAGAAGCCCAGGATCTCGAGGAAATGGCCGGCAACCTGATCGATAATGCCTTCAAGTGGGCCAAAACCAGGGTCGTAGTCAGATGCGAAAGCGATCACAACCGCCTGGCATTGATCATCGAGGATGATGGGCCGGGCATTGCCGAGGAAGAGTTGAAAACCATTACGCGCAGGGGGCGGAAACTGGATGAATCGACTCCCGGGCATGGGCATGGGTTGGGGATTGTTAAGGATATTGCTGAGCTTTATGGCGGGGAGTTAAAGCTGGGCAGGAGCGAGTTGGGGGGATTGAAGGCTGAGTTGGATTTGCCTGCGGCTTGATGGGGTATTGTTGACTGTAGGAGCGGGCCATGCCCGCGAATTCTTTTTGTATTTGTCTAAATAAAAAATCGCGGGCATGGCCCGCTCCTACAGCATCTTTTTGAAGTCCAGCATGCGCTGTAAGGGGAGCATGGCTAGTTTGCCCAATTCTGGATCAACGAATACTTCATTATCACCAACATCAAACACCCTGGCCAGTGATTCCAGTTCGTTCATCGCCATCCAGGGGCAGTTGGCGCAACTATAGCAGGTGGCGCCATGCCCGGCGGTAGGAGCGATGATCAGTTCTTTGTCGGGCACCGCTTTTTGCATCGTGTGGAGAATCCCCTGGTCGGTGGCGACGATGAATACGGGGTTGTCCATTTCGATCGCGGCGTTGATGATCTGGCTGGTTGAGCCGACCAGGTCGGCCTCCTCGATCACTGCCTGGGGTGACTCCGGGTGCACCAGCACAGCCGCATCCGGGTGCTCTTCTTTAACCCTGCGGATGCCGTCGGCCTTGAATTCTTCGTGCACGATGCAGGCACCGTCCCAGATCAGCATATCGGCTCCGGTGGCGCGCTGGATGTAATCGCCCAGATGACGGTCCGGCGCGAACAGGACCTTTTCACCTTGTTCATGCAGGTGCGCGACCACGTCTTTGGCGATACTGGAAGTAACTACCCAGTCGGAACGCGCCTTGACCGCCGCCGAGGTATTTGCGTAGACAACCACGGTGCGGTCGGGGTGTTCATCACAGAAGGCGGAAAATTCATCGATCGGGCAACCCATATCCAGTGAACAGGTCGCTTCCAGGGTAGGCATCAGCACGCGCTTGTCCGGGGTGAGAATCTTGGCGGTCTCACCCATGAATTTCACGCCGGCCACAACCAGGGTCTGCGCTGGATGGTCTTTGCCGAAGCGTGCCATTTCCAGCGAGTCACTGACAATACCGCCGGTTTCCTCGGTCAGGTCCTGCACTGCGTCCTGAGTGTAGTAATGGGCCACCAGCACTGCATTTTCCCGTTCGAGGCGATCCCTGATCTGCTGCATGAGGGCCCGTTCGCGCTCATCAGACAGGGTCTTTTCATCCTGGTGCGCCAGGTGGTCTTTGACCAGTTCGCGGATTTCCAGAAGGTGTTTGGAAGCAATGCTCATAACTGCAAGATAGGGCCTTGCCCGGCCCGGTACAAGACAAAAATTGCTACTGCTTCAGAAACTTTCGACGCTTACACCGGCGGCTTCAGCCAGCTCCAGGAAGACAGCGTCGAGATAGGAGGTGAGCAAGGCGAGGTCGGGAACCACGGAGCGGCCCGCAATCAAGCCAAAATAAAACCTGCCGGCGTAACTGACCGCTGTCACGTTCAATGCTGTGATCGGCGGCAGGGTGCTGATCGGATACATCGCCACCATTTCCGCCCCCTGGAAATACAGTTTTTCCCGTGGGCCCGGAACATTGGAAATAACCAGGTTGTTTACCGGCGGCAGAATCTTGTCCAGCTTCAGGACCTCCTCGAACAGGGACATCAGGGCAACCATCAGGCTGTAGTACTGAACGGCGGCCCTGGACACACCCGAAAAAACCTCGCGCGCGGAAATGATTGACTCACGAACTTCCGCAAATGCCGCCAGGGATTCCTGATGGCTGGATGCGAGCTTGACCTGCAGCAGCGTAACGAGATTACCGTCACCATCCTCGTCATCGGTACGAATATTCACCGGCATGTAGGCGACCAGAGGTCCGTCCGGGGAATCACCATGTGCTTCAAAATAGCGGTTCATGGCCAGGTCGCACATGGTCATGACCACATCGTTCAGCGACCCGCCCTGCGATTTGCCGATGGCCCGTAAATCTTCCAGGCCATAGGAGGTAAACGACAGGGTCCGCGCCGCCCCGGTGGTTACATTGATTGAGGTTTTTGGGGCCGAAAGCGGCAGCGCAATATTACTGTCCCGATCCAGGAAACGGCGTTGAATCATCTTTGCGGTGAGTTTTGAAATACCGATCGCCGCGTTGATTCCTCCGCCCAGGTTTTTCAACCCGTCGATGATTAATTGAAGGTAATCCAAATCACCGTCGGACTCAGCCGGGCTGCGATCGCGCGCCCAAATCGGCAACGTAGACAAATCCTCGGGAGTGTTCGATGAGCAATCTGTTAACCAGCGTCCAAAAGTAATTCCATCACACATCGCGTGATGAATCTTGATATAGAACGCGAAACGGCGACCGGACAAGCCTTCGATTAGGTGGAATTCCCACAAGGGGCGGTCCCGGTCCAGCAGGTTGGCGTGCATTCGCGCCAGCACATCGAGTAATTGCTTTTCATTACCAGGGCTGGGTAAAACGTTGTGGCGAACGTGGTAATCAATTTCGAAGTGTTCGTCCAATTCCAGTTCATACTGCAGGCCGGCCAAGGCCCTGGTTCTCTGGTTGAACGGAAAACCAGGCGGAACCTGTCGCATCTCGTCCAGCAATTTTCTCAGCCAGGCGGTACCTTTGCCTTTTGGCAGTTCAAACTCGAGTAACACACCGACATGTTTGGGACTATGGTGCGATTCGGTCAGCAGGAATCCACCGTCGATGGTTGAGAGTCTGGTCATTACTGGATTTTATGGTCAATCCTGACTATTGACCATGCCATGGATCAAGAAGGTGCTGTAGGAGCGGGCCATGCCCGCGATGTCTCAATTTTTTGCAAAGGCTAAAAAC
>Ga0164313_10003690_pt1 | contig 13624 bp, 12 predicted proteins | sample GuaBasSedimGuay4_FD_113735 | JGI IMG/M metagenome (GOLD analysis project Ga0164313, IMG submission 113735) | Subseafloor sediment microbial communities from Guaymas Basin, Gulf of California, Mexico - Guay4, Core 4569-4, 0-3 cm | ecosystem: Environmental > Aquatic > Marine > Hydrothermal vents... | reverse complement strand
GGCATATCGGTCGATGGTGAACTCGGTGGGCGCATCGGTGATTCCATTGTCGTCACTAAAACCGGCAGTGAGTACCTGACAAATTATCCGCGAGAAATATTGACTGTGAATCGATGAATAAAATTTCCAGTTGCCGCCCGCTTATCCGAATCTGAACCACTACTCTCCCGAAGGGTAGGTTTGATCCCACCCTTGAGGGATATTGTGTCGGACCCCGTGTTCGGATATAGATAGTGCTATACCAATAATGAGGAGAGCGTTGTGAGTATCAGCAGAAGAGAATTTATCCATTTGATGGGACTTGCAGGTGCTGCCGGTCTGGTGCCCAAATCGGTATTTGCCTCGACAAAGGCACCCTCGGACCTCTATGAAGTACCCGCATTTGGTAATGCGCGCATACTCCACTTTACCGATTGTCACGCGCAGTTGAATCCGGTCTATTTCCGCGAACCCAGTGTCAATATCGGCGTCGGCGGCGCCTATGGTAACGCGCCACATCTGGTGGGCAAAAACCTGCTCAACCATTTTGGTATTCCCAGCGGTGGCATCGAAGAATATGCCTATACCTACCTGAATTTCGACGAATCCGCAGCGCGCTATGGGAAAGTAGGGGGTTTTGCACACCTTGCTACCCTGGTTAAGAAAATGCGCGGTGAAGTCGGCGATGGAAAATCACTGTTACTCGATGGCGGTGATACCTGGCAGGGGTCGGGTACTTCTTACTGGACTCGTGGACAGGATATGGTTGGCGCCTGTAATTTGCTGGGGGTCGACCTGATGACCGGGCACTGGGAATTTACCTACCATGCCAAAGAGATCCTCGATAACGCGCAGGCCTTCAACGGCGAATTTATCAGCCAGAATTGTAAGGTTAAAGACGATGCGATATTCGACTATGAGTTAGCCGATATTGGCGACTTCGATGAAGATAGCGGACATGTATTCAAGCCATACAGCATACGTGACATGGGTGGTTTGAGGATTGCGGTTATCGGTCAGTCGTTTCCCTATACCCCTATCGCTAATCCGCAGCGTTTCATACCCGACTGGACCTTTGGTATCAATGATGACGACATGCAGGATGTGGTTAACCAGGTGAGAGATGAAGAATCCCCCGATGCGGTTATTGTTTTATCCCACAACGGCATGGACGTTGATCTCAAAATGGCCTCCAGGGTGCGTGGAATAGACGCAATCTTTGGGGGGCATACGCATGATGGCGTGCCCGGGGCTATTCCGGTTGAGAATTCGGGCGGCAAAACCCTGGTCACCAACGCGGGCTCAAACGGCAAGTACCTCGGCGTAATGGACCTGGATATCAAGGACAAGAAGCTGCGAGATTTTCGCTATCGACTGCTGCCCGTTTTCTCCAATATGCTGGAGGCAGACGCCGAAATGGCACGATACATCAGCGACCAGAGAAAACCTTACCTGGATAAGCTGAATGAGAAGCTGTCGGTTGCCGATGGAACCCTGTTCAGGCGCGGAAATTTCAATGGCACCTTTGACCAGATTATATGTGATGCTTTGCGTGTCCAGGGCGATGCGCAAATCTCCCTGTCGCCCGGATTCCGGTGGGGAACCACGGTTCCCGCGGAACATTCAATCACGATGGAACATGTTCTCGATCAGACCTGTATTACCTACCCGGAAACCTATGTGCGTGAAATGCCGGGCAGTGATTTAAAGTTAATCCTGGAAGACGTGGCCGATAACCTGTTTAACCTGGACCCTTACTACCAGCAAGGGGGTGACATGGTTCGCCTCGGAGGTATGGACTATGTTATCGATCCGTTGGAAAAGATGGGATCTCGTATTACATCGATGCAGTTGGATGATGGTTCGCCGATTGAAGCGAGCAAGAACTACAAGGTTGCCGGCTGGGCCACGGTTGGTTCACAATCACCTGGCGAGCCGATTTGGGATGTAGTTGCCGCGTATTTGCGCGATTCTAAAGTGGCCAAAATAACGAAGATGAATACGCCCAAACTAATCAATGTCGAGGGTAATCCAGGCTACGCATGACGGCCGGCATTTTTCTGGTAAAGATGATCAATATTCGCCTCAAATAATCTAGCCCTCGCTGCGTCCGCTATTCTCGGGCGGGCGCCTGGGCTGACAGGTGGTGTTCGATATACATCACCGCCGCTTCAACTCTGGAATGTACTTCCAGTTTCCTCAGTATCGCCTTTACATGCAGCTTGACAGTGCCGTCTGAAATCCCCAGATTTCGGGCGATCAGCTTGTTGCCCTGACCGTCGGCTATTAATTTAAGTATTTCGCTCTCGCGCGGTGTCAGTTCGTTGAATGGGCCCTGGTCCTGCGTCGTGCTGGTGTCGCCCTGAACAAAACGTACCAGAACCGACGTTAAAAGAGGTGCGACCACTGTTTTACCGGAATAGATATCGCGTAACGCAGTCACCAACGCATCGGGGTCCATGTCCTTTAACAGGTAGCCACTGGCCCCGTTTTTTAGCGCTTCGAGCAAGTCCGGTTCATGGGAGCTAGTCGTGAGTATGACGACGGGCATGGTTAGCTCATGCTGCTTAAGTTGTTTTAGTACGCTGACGCCATCGTTAACAGGCATGCGCATATCCAGTAATACAATATCAGGACGCAGTTCCCTGGTTAGTTTAATGCCCTCTGATCCATCCCCCACAGCAGCGAGAACCTCGATATTTCGTCTTTGCAACAGGCTCTGCACGCCTTCACGGAACAGCCTGTGGTCATCGATCAGTAAAACCTTTAATTTCATCAGGTTGCTATTTGATGTGGCGGCTGGATTAATTCGGGATATACGAATTGCAGGGTAATTCGGGTTCCCTCGCCAGGGTCGCTGTCGATTGTAATATCACCATTAATTTGCTGGGCCCTGTCACGAAGAATACCCAGACCAAGATGTTCCCCGCCGACCGGCTCGACCTCGGTTTCATCAAATCCGACACCGTCGTCCTCAATCAACACCGAGTAGACGCCGCTACTGCGATCAGCCCTTAAACGCACCCTGACGCTGTGGGCCTGACTATGCTTGCGGATATTTGCGATACATTCCTGCACGATTCTCAACACCTGCAATTCGATATTTGCCGGCAGCTCATGCTCAGACCAGTCATTTTGAAAATAAAAATAGATATCTGTTTCTTCACGGGCTCGTTGTACTTCTTCCTTAATTGACGAAATTAAACCACGCGTATCCATTGGTATGCGAAAATGCGCTATCAATTCCCGTAGCTGGTCATTGGCCTCCTCAATCGTATTTTCGACTCGCTCCAGGTGATCCCAGATACCGCGCTCATCATTGCTATGGATTACTTCATCGAGAATCCGTACCTGGATTCGAAGGCTGGCCATGGTCTGTGCTAGAGAATCGTGTAGCTCGTGCGAAAACTGTGTTCGTTCCTGCATAAGCAGTAACTGGGCTTCTTCTTCATCGAGTCGATACTTCTCAACGACAGTGCCCAGGTGCTGACCAATGGTGGCGAATAATTCGCCATAATCGTCCAGCTCGGCACGCATATTTTCAGGGAAAAACAGATTAATAATACCGGAAGAGATATCACGATACTGAAATGGCACCGCGACCACTAAAAGTGTATCGGTGTCATTACCTGCTTCAGAATTAATCACCCTGGAGTAGGGGAGTGAGCGGGGTGTGTAAAATTCCGGCTCGGAAGCTTGCTGTTGCAGAGGCGCGCCAAATACCAGCAGGCTGTTCACATCAACCAGAAAACTCCGGTTGAAATTACCGCAGATGGCGACAATTTCCAGTTCGGTACTCTCCATTACCTGCCTGATAACGCCGGCACTGGCATGCAGGTTTTTACACAGAGAGTCCAGCGAGTTCCGGTAAAGTTCGTTGATGTCCCTGGCGGCATTTATGCTCGAAGCAACCTCGTATAGTATTGCCAGGGATCGGGATTCGCGCGAGATGTAGTCGGTATGTTTCTGTAGCTGTATCTCGGTTTCTCGTGACAGTCGATTAATCATTCTGCCGATCATATTGAGGTCGCTCGAAAGTTCGGCAAAATCACTGTTTTTGCCAAACACGACGGTAGCGTCAAGCTTAACGCCACGCATTAAATCCGCCCATCTACACAATCGTAACAGCGGGTCGAGCAGTGTTTTCCAAATCGATCGGGCGAGGGTTAATACGAGTCCTGTCGCTGCTATGCCAAGCCAGGGAATATAAGGAGACAGGTAGTTTAAGGCCTGGGCAGGGAGTGCTTCGAAGGATAGCAGTACAATTATAATTAGCAGCGATAGCAACACCGCCAGTTGAAAAATAATGAGGATTCGACCACTTTGAAAAATAGACCGATTGTTCTCATCCAGTTTCACAAACCAGGAACTAAAAAACCTCGACATTAACTTCCGACCCTTTTACCTGACGCGGTCATACTTTCCGCTTGCTATGGAATTTTTCGCGATGGTGTTGCCACCAAAACAGTTTACCCGTTAAGTCAATTCAGGAAAAGAGCCGGAATAGCCCTTCGTACAGTTGCTAGCCCCGCGGAGGGCGATAGGTCGGATCATTTGGGTTGAGGAAAATAAATTCCTGCTTGCCGGCTTCGAGTTCGACGTAGTCTATGGTCAAACCTTCGGCCAGGTCTTTACTGGTTTCGGAAACAACCAGGCTGATGTCTTCAATATTGATAAATACATCTCCAGGCAATCGTTGCTCGTCGAATCCCATGGCGTAGTGGAAGCTGCCATCGTCCTGTTCCTTGATTGCGATCCTGAGTGGGGTCGACTGCATTTTCCCCTGTTCGGCCGAGAGCAGAATTTGCTTTAGTGCTGCATCTGTTAATTTGATCATAGTTTAGGGAGTCTCGGTTTAATTTTGAGCATTACGGATACCCTCACCCCTGCCCTCGCGAGACGTCGCACCGCCCAGAGGGAGAGGGTGCACAAGATCGTTCCCTCTCCCCCTGGGAGAGGGTTAGGGTGAGGGCAAGGAAGTTTCGAGTAGCAGACAGAAGTTGATTCATAAATTGATTAAAAGACCCTAGTCCCCGTTAATCCCGGCATAATTCATGAATTCTGGACCACAGCCCAGGTTTCCGGTTGACAGGCAGCCTTGTGTTGGCTGACAAAGGCCAGGAAGCGCTCCACCCAGGGGGTTGAAGGGGTATTGCGTAAATGGGTATATGAGGCAAGCAGGTTTTTATAAACCAGGCCATCGTATTCCTGGTTGATGCCGCTGCCGCGTTCGACGCGATAGGCAAACTGCGAATTCTCGGGCAGATCATCTAGCGAAGAATAGTGAAACTCATGGGCGTAAATAGTCGTCGATGAATCGTCGATCCGCGGCCATGGCGACAGCTGTAAATTTTCCTCGAGTTTCACATAACCCCGTCCACAGGGTCTTTCGTGCATTGTCGAATGCGCCGGGATAGCGCCGACCATGTCAAAGCTTTTGCCCTGCCAGGTCAATTTTCTGGACAGGTACATGAGTCCGCCACATTCAGCGTAGACAGGCAACCCGTCTTCGATCGCGGTTTTAATCGATTGGCGTAATTGTGTATTTGCTTCTAGCGAGGCCGCGTGACGTTCAGGAAAACCGCCGCCAATGAACAGACCGTCGATGAATGGTAATTCATCATCGCGTAGGGTATTGATTGATACTAGTTCGGCGCCGGTGGCCTGAATTGCTTCGAGGTCGCCCGGATAGTAAAAACCAAAGGCAGAATCCCGTGCGATACCTATTTTCAGGCCCGTATGGGTCGAAACCTGAACCGGGGCCGTTGGTTTTGTATCCATTTTCGGAGCGGTATTGGCAATATCGATGATCCTGTCAATGTCGATATGTTGATTAACCGTATCGGCGATGGCAGATATTTTACTGAGGGATTCCGGATCCTCGTAGCCTGGAATCAATCCAATATGCTTTTCAGTCAAACATATTGAATCGTCGTTACCGATCGCACCCAGGAATGGAATATCGGTGTAGTGCTCAACCGCGGCGCGCAGTTTCGATTCGTGGCGGGCGCCGCCGGTCATATTTGCAATGACGCCGGCGATATTGACATCGCGATCAAATACCTGGTAACCGATTAGGAGCGGCGCGATACCGCGCATAGTGCCGCGCGCATCGACAACCAGTATCACCGGTGTTTTTAACGCGCTCGCCAGTGCCGCATTACTGTTGCTGCCGTCAAGGTCGAGACCATCGTAAAGTCCCTTGTTGCCCTCGATAATCGAAATATCCACACCCTCGCTGCGGCGCAGGTAATCCTGGATGGTTTCTTCTTTTCCGGCGGTATAAAAATCCAGGTTATAGCAGGACCTGCCGGCAGCCATGCTGAGCCAGATAGGGTCGATGTAGTCGGGGCCTTTCTTAAAGGGTTGAACGCAAAGTCCGCGTTCGCGCAGGACCGCGTTCAAGCCGATCGAGACCGTGGTTTTGCCCGAAGATTTGTGCGCGGCGGAGATGAATAAAGATGCCATTTCGACGTTTTACGATTCGGTTTCGGAATCCGGCTTCGCGGGCAGAATTTCGGGAATGATGGGTAGTACGCGTATTGCCAGAAACGTGATCAAAACTGAAACCGAGAAGCCTCCGAGGCCCAGTATAATCTCCCAGATACTGGGGCTATATTCACCGACCACGCCGTCAAAAAAGCTACTGCTGGCCTCGAATCCCGGGAATATATTCAGCGGGTAAGCCTGGCCGCCGATGATGATCACGTAAAGCTGTGCGAAAGCGCCGATGATGACCAGGCAACAGGCGAGGGCCAGTGATAACCTGGACGCATTAAACGCGGGATGATAAACCAGGAACAACGGTACGAGGGTGCCGATTCCGATCTGGACCAGCCAGAACAGGGTGGTATAGATGCCGCCGTCAACCAGAAAGAAATACTCGATGTCATGGTACTGGCTGCCATAGAGCCTGGTGAGATGAAAAAGCACTACGAAATAAAATACCGACAGAATAAAAATTCCGAGTAACTTTCGTAAGCGCTGCAAATGGGAGTCGTCGAGGACGCGATCGTCGAGTTTAAAACTGGTTATCAGGATCAGGATAAACACGGCCAGGCCAAACGAAAACGACATGACGATAAACATCGGCGCCAGCAGGGCGCTATCGTAACTCTCACGTGCAATTAAAAAGCCAAAAATCGATCCGGTACCGGTGGTCAGTATCAAACGCCAGGTCAGGGCAACTGTACCTGCCGATCTGCTATAGGCATGCATACGCCGTTCTATCATCAGCCACAGATAGGCTGCGACGATTAATACAAATCCCGAGTAAAGAATGATATTCCAGGCGAATATGGATTTAAAATTAAAGGTAGTCATCGCTATTATGAGTCGATCGGGCCGTCCGAGGTCGAGCAGCAGGATGGCGAGGCCGCCAATTAACAGGGCAATTGATAATATTGCCGATAGCCGCGCCAGTGGCTTGTAATCTGATTTCCCAAAGACAGACGAAATCGAGGCTATATTGAGCGCGCCGGAGGCGGCGACGATCAGGAATATCGCAAAAACATGCGGCAGGCCCCAGACAATCTGATTAGTCATGCCGGTTACATGGTGACCTTCGACTTCCATGTGATGAGACGCAGCCAGCCCTGTAAATATCAAAATAGCCAGCAGGCCCAGCATTAGCCAGTATTGTGGTGAATTTACGTTCAGCTTTGAATATCGAGTTGGAAATGCCATGGTTACAGGCCCTGATACCGAATGCCGGGGTTGAGACCGAGGTCGGCGCGCAACTTCATACCACCGAGTTCTGCAAGCCGCTTTGATATGTCACTCTTCGGATTGTTCAGGTCTCCGAATAGAATTGGTTTTCTACTTGCGCTGTTAACCGCTTCGGCACAGGCTGGTACCGCACTTATGCCATCGCGGTCTATACGATGGACGCAGAGGGTACAGGATTCGACCGTACCCTTACCACGCGGCGCCACTGGCAGCTGGTCGTGCAGGTTTTCATGAATGAACGAGCGTGCCTTATAGGGACAGGCCATCATGCAATAGCGACAGCCAATGCAGGTATGCTTGTTGACCAGTACGATTCCATCGGCGCGTTTGAACGAAGCACCCGTTGGGCAGACATCGACGCAGGGCGGATTCTCGCAATGCTGGCACATCATCGGCAGAAATTTTTGATGGCCTGATTCCCGATCACGCAGCTTCACTTTTCTTATCCATTGTGCATCGGTTTCAGGATGACCCGTGTCCCTCCATCCGTGTTCGCGTTGGCATGCGCTAACGCAGGCGTCGACATCGGCCTCGGTTAGTTCATTGGTATCAATCAACATACCCCAGCGCACACTGCCATCGGCTCCCGCATCGTCGGATTTAGCAATGCTGGTCCGGTATAGCATGACTCCGGGCGCAACAAACATTGTTGCCATTGCGGCGCTGCCGCGAAGGAAATTACGTCGAGACTCTAGCGGGTTTTTTGTCTCGGGTTGTTTTTCGCTATCTCTCATCGCGCAATTCAACCTGTTGTAATAGGGTTTGGCGTAGCCTGCCGTGTGGTAGATTGCTCGCTGGTATATCAGCATATATCGAGGCAAGGTCCAGGTTCTTGAGTCCAGGTTCGCTAGTGATTTGGGCTGCCCGATCCGAATGACATTCGAAGCAGTCGATCTTTACCGCCGCATAGGTATGACACTCGGTACAAAAATAACCGGGATCCTCGGCACGTACGATTTCACCGTCTTTGCCCGCCTGCGCATGACAGTTAATGCATCCAGTGAGGCTGTATTGCTTAGTGCGAATGCCGTTGAGCACGGTTTCGTCGCGTTGGTGTAACAATAATTTCATATGATCGCGACGCATCACATCGGTAGGTTCTACGCATTCTTTCGCATTCGCCGGTGTGGCCGGATCAGGAATCACGATCTGGCCCAGGCTCGATGATTCAGCTTCCGCCGCGATTGAAGCAGGCAATATCAGCAGTGCGGCTATTAACAAGAATAGCGCGCGTAATTCAATCCGCTGAAATTCAATATTCATGACTAGTTAGAGTTTCCCTGGCCTCGTTTAATGATCGCCTAACGCCATATCGATGTATCCGGTTGGGCAGACATCAGCACAAATATGACAACCAATACATTTGTCATAATCGGTGGCAACATATCGCCCCATCGTTTTTTCATCCTTTTTGACCCGGTAGACAGCGTCCTGCGGGCAATAAATGACACAGTTGTCACACTCGAAACACATGCCGCAACTCATGCAACGATCGGCTTCCTTGATCGCCTGTTCCTCGCTCAGGCACTTCGAGCGTTCTTCGAAGTCACCGAGCACCTGTTCTGCATCCGGGCCATGGGTCTCTCGCAGAATACGCTCTTCGTAATTGAAATGACCAAGATACAAACGATCCGAAGAAATTATTTCCTGCGCCGAACGGTCTTCATAGTTGTGCACGGCATAATCGGCATCGTCGGTGCCCCAGTCTCCCTGGTGATTGTATTCACCCGGTGAAAGCTCAACTTCTCTCAATTTGCTCAGCAGATTGAAACGATGGACGTCGACCTTGGGTCTTTTTACGAACTCGGTGCCGGCAAGGTATTCTTCGATGCTATCGGCCGCTATCGATGCATGTCCGATTGCGGTGGTTAGCAGATGCGGGCGGATAATATCGCCGGCAACAAAATGTCCCGGGCGGTCCGGGTGCGCATAAAACTTGTCCGCGTCCATGAGATTGTGGTCGTTGCCAAGATCCTCGAAACCGGTGAGATCACCGCCCTGGCCAATCGCCGACACAATCAGATCACACTCTATAGTGAATTCTGTATTTTCAATCAACTGCGGTTTATTGTCTTCCATCGTGCATTTGGCCAATATCAGCGCGGTCGCGCGGCCATTTTCATCGACGATTATTTCGATAGGCATGACGCCATCATGGATTGTCACGCCTTCTTTGAGGGCGTCGTGGACCTCGTGTTCGGTAGCCGTCATCTCCGATTTCTCGAATAATGAAGTCAGGGTAACAGTGGCGCCCTCGCGTGCTGCGGCGAATGCTGAATCATGGGCCGCGAATCCACCGACAACGTATTCGGTCAATTGATCGTCGGGCAGAGAGTCTATTTTGCCGAGTCGGCGTGCTACCGAAACAACATCGATCGAGGTATCGCCGCCGCCAACACAGACGACGCGATCGGCGGTCACCTGCAGATCACCCTTGTTGAATGATTCGAGAAAAGCCACGCCGGATATGCAGTTCGGTGCATCACCGTGTTCGAGCGGTAATCCACGGCCTGACTGGCATCCGATGGCCCAGAGAATGGCGTCATAATCGCTCTCGAGCTGCTCGACCGATACATCGCGTCCCACGCGGGTATTCATGCGGAGCTCGATGTCTCCCATATCGATAATCCGCTGTATCTCGTGATCGAGGTATTCGCGTGGTGTACGATAACCCGGGATGCCGTAACGAAACATACCGCCGAGTTCATCGTGTTCATCAAATATGGTGCTGGCAATGCCTTTACGGCGTAGTTGATAGGCCGCGGCCAGGCCGGCCGGTCCACCCCCGACAATTACGACTTTTTTATCACCAATTGCGGGAGCCTCAGCAAATCGAAATGCTTCTTTCTTTGCAGTGTCTCCAATGTACTGCTCGACGGCATTAATGCCGACAAAATCTTCCACCTGGTTTCGATTGCAGCCCTGCTCGCAGGGTGCTGGGCAAACCCGGCCCATCATCGAAGGAAAGGGATTGGCGTCGGTAGATCGACGAAAAGCGTATTCCTGCATGCTGATACCTTCCGGTGGCTTTTCGATACCGCGGACAATATCGAGCCAACCTCGAATATCTTCGCCGGAAGGGCAGCTGCCCTGGCAGGGCGGTGTGCGATTAACATAGGTAGGACATTTGTAAGAGGTATCTTCCTGGAAAATATTGTCGCCCTGCGAACGCCATTTACTATCGCCGTCCTCGTACAGTCTGAATGTCAGTTTACGTTCCATTTTATCTTTTGCAGTAGCCATAAGTTATTCTCTAAATCTATATCTATCTTGATTACTATAAAAACTGGTTCTCAGGGGCTTTCGTCAAACACAAGCGCATCGCCAATCAGCTGGTGCAGGGTGATCACCTGGTCCATCTCAAATCCGTACTTTGGCAGGATCTTGCTGAACTGGCTTTTGCAGATTGCGCAAATGGCCACCATGTGCGTCACGCCGTGGTCATCCACTACCTGTTTCAGGGCCTCCATGCGCGGCAGTGCTCCCTTCACACGTAGCTCCAGCAAATCGTCGGTAAGCAGTCCCCCGCCGCCGCCGCAGCAGAAGGTAGATTCTTTAATCGTGTCTTCTGCCATGTCGTAAAAATGGTTGCAACTGGCTTTGATGATTTCGCGTGGAATAATGAATTGGCCGCCGACCATATCCCCCATGCGTGAACCGCGTGCGATATTGCAGGAGTCGTGGAAGGTGATCACCTTGTCATCGTTGACCGATTTATCCAGTTTCAGCTTGTTGCGCTGGATCAGGTCGTAAGTAACTTCACAAATATGCTGTGGCACCGGATAGTTCGGATCGAGAAAGTCGAAAGGGCCCGCCAGGGTGTTCAGAAAATTATAGGCAACGCGCCAGGCGTGGCCGCATTCGCCGAAAACAATACGTTTAACGCCCAGATCGAGCGCGGCCTGGCGAATACGCATCGCCAGTATTTGCATGTTTTCCTGGGAGCCGATGAACATACCAAAATTGGCTGCCTCACTGGCATGGCTGCTGAGCGTCCAGCTCAATCCGGCCTGGTGAAAGACCTTGGCATAGCCTATGAGGCCGTCCACATGGGGTTCGGCAAAGAAGTCCGCCGAGGGTGTGACGAGTAATATGTCGGCGTTTTTTTCGTCGAGCGGCAGGCGAACCTTGACCCCGATTTCATCTTCAATATCCTCTTCCAGTCCTTCGAGAGTGTCAAGCAGGGCAGGTGGTGGAAGACCGAGATTATTACCAATGGTCTGCGCCTTGCCGATGATCTCGTTACAGTATTTCTGACCAACACCCACGCAATCCAGAATCTCCCTCGCGGCCATGGAAATTTCGGCGGTATCGATGCCGTAGGGACAAAATACGGAGCAGCGTCGACATTGTGAACATTGATGAAAGTAGCTGTACCAGTCGTCCAACATGTCTTTGTCCAGGTCCTTTGCGCCGACCAGTTTTGGAAAATACTTTCCGGCAAAGGTGAAATAGCGTCGATAGACATCACGGAATAAATCCTGGCGCGCAACGGGCATGTTTTTTGGATCGGCAGTACCCAGAAAATAGTGGCATTTGTCGGTACAGGCGCCGCATTTTACGCAGCTATCGAGAAATACTCGCAGGGCCCGGGATTTGCCCACGAGCTCGCCCATTTTCTTTATCGCGACTTCCTGCCAGTTTTCCACCAGCTCCTCGGGGAAACCAATTTTTTCCTGAATGTCCGGCTTGGCGATATAAGGTTTACTGTGCGCCATAGCACCAGGCTGGATCAGGGGAATAACCGGGTATTCCTTTAGTACTGGTGTTTCAAAGTCAACCATGATGTTTGCTTTTGTCTGTCACCGTAGAATCTCCTTAGCCCGTACTTGCCACATGACGTTTTTCCCGCGCATTATCTACCTGGTTGCGGGTCGGGCTAAAAAACAATCCGGGAGCATGCAGTAACTTGCTAAACGGGAATATAATCATCAGTGACACTACCAGCGAGAGGTGGACGACGAGTAAAAAATCGGCGGGCAGGGGTTGCCAGTCAAAATACATCAAACCGAGGAAGAATGCTTTCACCGCAACAATGTCTGTATGTGAAACATACTTCATGCCGAGTCCGCTCAGACCGATAGCGATCAAAAGCGCTAACATCAAATGATCGGAGGGCGATGAAATATAACGCACACGATCTACCAGGAATCGCCTCGCCCATAGCCCGGCAAGGCCGAAAATCATGATAAATGCGGCATATTTTCCAAACGGCTGGATAGCGTTGACCCAGCCCCATACCGGGTCGGTAAAATAGCGTAAGTGTCGAAGCAGCACGAATAGCAGCGCGGCATGAAACAGCCAGCCAAACAGCCAGATCCATTTATTTGACTTGAACAGGCTATTAAATAATGTCACCTCGAAAAACATCCGCACAACCACACCCCGGCGCGTTATCGGCGCGGGGGTGGTAGGTATTTTAAGCGGGGCCGGGGTCGTCGCGTATAAACGAATTTTATACGCGAGACCGACAACTATGATTGCGGTGGCAGTGTAAAATAGCAGAACGAATATGAGGGTTAGAAACGACACTATTCGTTATCCTTTCGGCTCCTTCATGCAAGATGGGGATTAGACGCAACCCGTAGGCTTTGGTAATCCGGCGTATTTACAGGCCTGTTTTGCAGGACCGTATGGAAATAGCTCGTAGAGATACTTGCTCGTGGCTTTTTCCTTACCCATTCTTTTACCAATCGCCTTGGTTAAAACGCGAACCGCCGGGGCAATTTGATATTCGTCATAATACTCACGCAGGAAGTTAATCACTTCCCAGTGGTTTTCATCGAGTTCAGCACCGTCGACCTTGGCCATTTCTGCGGCCAGGTTCTCATTCCAGTCAGCGAGGTTGACGAGGTAGCCCTCTTCATCAGTTTCGAAAGATTTTCCATTTAGTTCAATAGTCATTGTTGACCTCTGC
>Ga0164313_10003689_pt1 | contig 13624 bp, 12 predicted proteins | sample GuaBasSedimGuay4_FD_113735 | JGI IMG/M metagenome (GOLD analysis project Ga0164313, IMG submission 113735) | Subseafloor sediment microbial communities from Guaymas Basin, Gulf of California, Mexico - Guay4, Core 4569-4, 0-3 cm | ecosystem: Environmental > Aquatic > Marine > Hydrothermal vents... | reverse complement strand
GGAGTTGCTGGTGAATTATGGTCAGGTGGAAAAAATGTTAGCCACAACAAATAGTCATAAAATACGTACATGGTCAAAACTAGACACCTTATCAGCATATTTAAATAATTTAGGGATCTGCTATTTTAAAACTGACACCACAGGGAGAACTCTGACGAACTCAACAAAAGTAAAAAGACCTGATCGAGCAGATGCACTTAAAAAGGCTCATAGTGCAGTGGAACATGACGCATGGTTTCGACAACAAGTTGAGCAAGGTCTACAAGAAGCGGATGATTCCCAAGCAATATGGCTAAGTCATGATGAAGCAACAAAAGAAATGTATGATTGGCGACAAGTAATGGCCAAAAAACATGGCATACAAATTTAATGAACATTATTTGGCTTGCAACAGCAGTCATAATGAGAAAACAACAAATAAGCTATTTACTAGACGTTAATCCGCTTGCCGCACTAATGATGGATATTGAGATTGATAAGAAAGTGAATAGACTAAGGGATAATCCTGAAATAGGACGGATCGGTCGGGTGCAAGGTACAAGAGAGTTAGTGATCCAACGAACCCCCTACATTCTTTCTTATCGTATAAAAAATCAACAAATAGAAGTTATTTGCTTGTTACATGGTGCTCAAAAAGGGTAAGCGTGTAAGTTAAGATAATGAAATTTGGCGGATCACAAATTATGTGGATAGTAGTATTATTTGACTTGCCAACAGACACTAAAGCGGCGAGAAAAGAATATACACGATTTAGAAAGTTTTTATTAAATGATGGCTTCACCATGATGCAATACTCCGTTTATATGCGCCATAGTAGTAGCGATGAAAATGCCATAGTGCATGCAAAACGTGTAAAAGATCGCCTACCTGATGATGGTGAAGTGCGGATCAGCAAGATCACCGATAAACAATTTGGCAAAATAGAGGTTTATTATGGAAAAAAGCGTACAGCAACAGAAAAAGCACCACTTCAACTTCAATTTTTCTAAAGTTAAAGCAGTGCTTAACCAATCTAAATCAACCACTTATATGCAGAGTAGTGTAACCGACTAAGGTCTATCTGCAAATCACAACGGGATGAACCCAATGCAGAAGCCGAAATAAAGTGTAACCGACTAAGGTCTATCTGCAAATCACAACCACGGTACTATTTAACGCCTTGGAATTAAAAGTGTAACCGACTAAGGTCTATCTGCAAATCACAACATAATCCCAGGATATATCCCCCTCTAAAATAGTGTTGACATTCCAGTTCTTTGACCTTCATATCTTTTCTTTTAGTGTATAGAGTCTGTTGTATGTCTAGAAAGTTAAGATTGGTAGTACTTTATTCCCAACTAAAGTCAGACTCAGACTGCTCTACTGCGGCAGGGCGATGTAATAGTTGTAAGCCTGCTAGGAAGTTACGCAAGATTTGGTCTTTACATTGACGATAATGTTTGTGTCCTGGTTTGCGAAAGAAGGCACTTAACTCATGTTTGCTGATCTTTAAATCAGCAAGGAGTAGTGTTTCTAAGACATCATCATCTTTTAAGTCTAAGGCTATGCGCAGTTTTCTAAACACCATATTATTGGTGATCTTCTTTTCAGGTTGGGGCTGTTCACCCTCACGTTTACCACGACGCGTATTGATAAAACCATTTAAGAATGTGGCTAGTTGTACGTCAGTACAGTTGATATAGTCAGCATGATCATCACGTTTTAGCCAGTTGCTCAGTTGTTCGCGGGTGACGATTAAATCGGCACTGGCAAAAGTAGCCATCATTTGTTTATCAGATAAATCAAAGATATAGCGAACTCGGCGTAAAACATCGTTATTAGTCAAAGGGCTTTCCTAAGTTTATGGGGGTAATTTGAACGTAATATTGTTTAATTATAACGGATTTAATTTGGCAAGGTTAAAAATAGACTGTGTTTATCTTGATGAGTTGTTAATGTTTGTAATGATTGACCAACACAAGGGCCTGCAATACAGTCACCTTTATCAAGAGTGAATAATGCGCCATGTGTTGAGCATTGAATATGGGTATTATCAAGTGATAAAAAGGTGTCGGGTTGCCAGTTGAGTGGCACACCTAAATGTGGACAGTTATTACGATAAGCAATAATTTCATTGTCTAATTTAACAATAAACAGGTCAATATCAGCTACGGTAAAGCCCCGTGTTTGTTGCTCAGTGAGATTGCTTAACTCACTTAATGGGCAAATAAAATGTTGTTTCATTATGTGATGAGATCCTGAAATCCTGTTTGTCCACATTTCTTGCCTGCAAGTTGACAGGATTGTTCAAGTGATTGTTTTAATGACTGTTTATTGATTAAACCATCAATCATAGCAGCATTAAAAGTATCGCCTGCACCTAATGTATCGACTAATTGGGCGGGTGAATAAGCAGGATTATGATGAATTGAATTAGACTCAATAGCCCATGCACCTTGTTTGCCCCATGTGCATGTTGCTTTGGTATCTTTGGCTAATGAATTTAATAAGTCTTCTGCTGATAAATAGCCTTTATGCTCGGCATAATGTTGTGAAAAGAACAGATAATCTGCCAGTGGAAATAACTGTTCAATGTTGTCACGCGGCTTTTCAATCTCTACTGAACAGGGTAAGTCGGGTAAGGTTTGTTTAAGGTGTTGCACCATTTTAATGGTGTCATTAATATGTCTACCTTCAAAATGAACCCAATCAAATTGACTGAGATCAATCAGTTTAAAATCAGCAAAACTAAATTCAGGACAGTCACGATGATGGACAATGGTGCGACTGCCTGTTTGTTGATTTAAGGTGATATAAGAGGTGGGCATTTTTCCTTGGGATAGTTGCCGACAGAGATCATAGTTAATATTAAAGTGGTTTAATTCATCTTTGATCAAGTTACTATCTGCTTCGTCAATCAATATACCCGCCCAAAAACAATCATGCCCTAGCTGGCTTAATACAGTTAAGGTATTGGTCGCATTGCCACCACGTGATTGTTGTTGTGATAAGGCACGGACTTCGGCATCTTCGAGCGGGAAGTGTTCAACATGATTGATAATATCAATCGTGGCAATGCCAACGGCGAGGATATTAGCCATGTGATTTTATTGCCTATCCTTCGATAAGCTCAGGATAAATGGGGTTAATAAAGCGGGTTTGTCATCCCCGCGAAAGCGGGGATCCAACGATAGTAACTGCTGGAACAATCCTTGGATCCCCGTGTTCACGAGGATGACGGTAATATTGTTAGCAATTTCTCGATAATATTGTGTCATTGTTGCCGAAATTTATTTTAAATAGAATCAAATACAACACTGACTGCTTGCGAGATGCTGTTAACATCACCCACACCTGCAATGGTGTGAAGTTTATTTTGAGTTTGATAATAACCAATCAGCGGGGCTGTTTGTTGTTGATAAACAGTAAGACGGTTGGCAATAGTATCTTCATTATCATCAGCACGTTGGAAGAGTTCACCACTACAAGCATCACATTGATCTGCTACTTTGGCAGGTGAAAGATGAATATTATAAATAGCACCACAGTCTTTACAAGTACGACGACCTGTTAGACGTTGTAATAATTCATCAAAGGCAACATCAAGTAGAACCACAGCTTGTAGTGGTTGGTTTAAGGCTTCTAACATAGTATCCAAAGCTTCTGCTTGGGCAATATTACGAGGGAAACCATCTAAAATATAACCTTGTTGGGCATCATCATCTGATATGCGTTCTTGAATAAGACCAATCACAATCTCATCAGAAACTAGTGCACCTGCATCCATCGCTGATTTGGCTTGTTGACCTAATGCTGAACCTGCTTTGACTGCGGCACGCAATAAATCACCAGTTGAGATTTGAGGAATATTATATTTTGTAGCTAAAACACCACCTTGTGTGCCTTTACCAGAACCTGGTGCGCCTAATAAAACTGTTCTCATAATGTGTTCCTATTGAATGCTAATGGTTGAAGAAGATGACTTTAAAAGGAGTTGGTTGATGCTAGCACCTAGACTGCCTGCAAAGCGTTCTAAAAAATCAGGGCGTGGTGTGTAATCAATAATATCTTCTGCACCAATCATATCGCGGGCAATGGTGCTACTATTGGCTAAACCATCAATTAAACCTAACGGTAATGCTTGTTCGCCAGACCAAAATAGACCTGTGAATAGTCGTGGATCATCAGCCAAGCGATCTCCACGACCTTGTTTAACCACGTCAATAAACTGTTGATGAACATTGTTTAACATAGCGTGGGCGTGAGTTAAGTCTTTGTCTTTTAAGGGTAGAAAGGGGTCAAGAAAGGCTTTGTTTTCGCCTGATGTAATTGAACGACGTTTAATGCCTAGTTTGTCAATGGCATCAGTGAAGCCGAAACTGTCCATTCGCACGCCAATTGAACCGACAATACTAGCTTTATCAGCATAAATTTCATCAGCAGCAACAGCAATATAATAACCACCAGAGGCACAAACATCTTGAATAACAGCATAAACAGGGAAGTCAGGTCGGGTGGCTTTTAAGCGGTTGATTTCATCATTGATAATACCTGATTGCACCGGACTACCGCCGGGGGTGTTCATCCTTAATATAAGACCTTGGGCGGCTTCATTATCAAAGGCATCACGGATCCCTGTTACAATGGTATCGGCATTGGCTTCCGCATCAGCGGCAATCACACCAACAATATCAACTAATGCGGTGTGGGGTTCTGTTGGCAAACTAGAACTATCACCTGATGGAACCATTATATAGAGTAGCGACACAAGATATGCCAACATTAAGGCTTTGAAAAAATAACCCCAGCGGCGGCTTTTACGTTGTTCTTTTAATGCGGCAAAGGCAAGGTCTTCCAACACTTTTCGTTCCCATGCGGGTTCTTCATTGTTGTTAGATTGCGTTGTTGAATAAGGAAAATCGCCAAATGATGCCATTGTGTTTAATCCAAGAAAGTCTAAATTCAAACGCTATAATAAATTAAAGAGCTGGCGATGTCATTAACTTTGCCAAGCCCGATTCACGTTGATGTTGTTGCTCCACTGTTTTAGTCAAACATAAGTCAGTGCAAATCAGTGTTAAGTTGTTTTTACTGCGGGTAATTGCGGTGTAAAGCAGTTCACGATTTAACAGTGGGCTATCATCTTCTGGCAATAAGATAGCTATATTATCAAACTCTGAACCTTGGCTTTTGTGAATGGTGATGGCAAAGGCAGTATCATGTGCGGGCAGGCGATTGATGTCAACTTGTTTAATAACATTATCAATCAGGAAATAGCCGTGTAACTGTCCTGAACTATTTTGTAAAATAAGCCCGGTATCACCATTGAATAAACCTTGTTGATAATCATTTTGGCTGATCATAATGGGCCGACCATGATAAAAGGCTTGCTGTGTTCGCCAAGCTTTGCTGTGCAAAAAACGTTCAATAAGTTGATTAACCGCCGCCACCGATTGCGGGCCTTGTTTTAATGCACACAACACGCGATAGCGTTCAAATAAGTTTAAACATTCAACTGGATCTTGATGCTGATGAACCGCTTCAAAATAGTTTTGATAACCTGCTAAAACAGCTTGTTGAATGCGGGTATTATCACATTGTGACTGCCAGAGTTCATCTGTCAGTACATTATAAACCGCTTGAATATCACCCGATTGAACGGTGCGGGCTAATTGTCCAATTTGACTGTGTTCATCAAAGCGATAACTGTGTTGCAAGGCAACAACACTGTCTATTAAAGCGGTGTTGTCCGTAGCAATGTCAGCGAGTTGAATTGCTGTTGTTGTGGTTAATTGTTGGGCAAACTTAGTCGAGAATTGATTGGGATGTTGGCATAAGTTGGATAAAATTGACCCTGACTCAACCGATGCTAATTGTTGACTATCACCCAACAAAACCAGTCGGGCATGTTGTGGCAATGCCGAGAGTAATAGTGCCATTAAACTACTATCAATCATCGAAGCTTCATCAATAATTAACACATCAACAGGCAAAGGGTTTTGGCTATCATAACGGCCTTTTTCTTTGTGTTCACTAATGCCTAATAAGCGATGTAATGTTTTGGCTTCATAATGATGTCCTTTATGGGACGTTGCCTGTTGCAACCTTGCGGCGGCTTTGCCTGTGGGGGCGGCAAGGCTGATATTAAGATCGGGATCTTGCTTGTTTAATAGTTGTAATAGTCGTAGTACAATCGTTGTTTTACCTGTGCCTGGTCCACCAGAGATAATACAGAACTGGCGGGTTAATGCCATGAAAACAGCAACTTTTTGCCAGTCTATTTGATCAGTTTGATGACTTTGCCAATCAGCAAAGTCGGTGTGCATTTGTGTGAGGTTAATCTCATTCAAAGGGTTTAATCGATGTTGTAAACCACGGGCGATAGTCTGTTCATCTTGCCAATAACGATAGGTATATAATAAGCCATCATCAGTTAGAATAAGTGGCGTATATTCGCCAACTTTACCGACAATATGACTTTGTTTTAGCTGGTTAATCCAATCAGCTGAATGTTCAGGTAAGTCATTGCTTAATATGTGGTTTTCGGTGTTTACCTGCGCTAAGTTTAAACACATATTCCCCAGTGACATCACCTCACTTAATAAAGCGGCAGTGATGGCGACAAGTTGATCATCTGATTGATCAAGTCGATAGATAAACTGGGCAAACTGATAGGCAAGTTCGCTAAAGCCTGCTTGTTTTAGCTTTAATAAACTGGCCATTATGGTGAACCTTGTAAACAGTGATCAAAGGCATTTAATAACTCAATATCAGGCGCGGCATAAAAAACACCTGATTGTTGCCAGTCGGCTTTCATGCCACGAATAAAGAGATAATAACTACCACCTAGATGTTGTTTGGGATCATAATCAGGCAGGCGAAGTTGTAAATAACGATGTAATGCCAGACTATAAATTAAATATTGCAGGGGATAATCATGTGCCAACATCGCAGTATTAAGTTGTGGTGTTTGATAATCAGCAGCACACTCACCCAAATGGTTTGATTTATAATCAACAATATAATAGCGACCTTGATATTCAAATACCAAGTCAATAAAGCCTTTCATAAAACCTGTTAGATCCTTAAATTGTAAATTATTAAGTGTTTGTTTTAATATGGATTCATCATCTAATAAAGGCAGTAATGTTTGTTGAAGATCTTTAACGGATAGAACCGCAACAGGGAAATAAAATGCCAATTCATCAAGACGTTGTGCGGGTTTTAACTTGTTTAGGCTTAAACCGTCTTCTGCCAAAGGTGTTGCCACCACATCATACAACCATTGGCAGACAGTGTCTGTCCATTTATCATCAAAGCCAAAGTTCAATAATGTTTTTGTCACCAAGTCTTGCAGAGCGAGTTGATCTTGGCTGCTGAAGTCCCACACTTCAAATAAGGCATGTAAACACGTGCCTGCTTGTGCACCACGTGGGAAGGTGAAGCGATCTAATACTGTTGAACTTGTTGTCACAGCTTGAGTTTTAGCAACAAAAGAGATGGCATCATGGTCGGGCAATTCAGCATCATGATGATAACTTAAGGCACTAAAACTGCCGATGCGCCAAGGCTGTTGAATGGTGCCATTGAACTTTCTGGCAGTAAGAGAGGCTTGTTGTTCCCCCTCTGTTTGGTAGAGAGCAGGCGCTTGTTCAGAGATTATTTTAAGCGAGATGGCATCACTATTATTATCTACTAATGTTTTAAGATCAGCTAGCATTATGGCAGGATCAAGTTTATTTTCATCAGTGATTTTATCGTGAAGTAGGCTAAATAAAGCCGAGTCCTGTACATTCATACCTTGTTGATAGGTGACTGCCGCCCACACAATGACACAACGTTCCTTTGCTCGCGTGAGTGCAACATATAATAGTCGCAAGTCTTCGGCTTGTTCTTCATCGGTGACTTGCTGTTTTACTTGCGTTAATTCAGGTTCGGCAAAGGCGGCATATTGTTGATTATCCTCAGCATTATGAAACTGCAAAACGGGCGATTTTGCCGTACGTAAGTTTACATCCCAAAGAAAAGGGCAAAATACAATGGGATATTCCAAACCTTTGCTCTTATGAATCGTGATGATCTTGACTAATTGTTCATCACTTTCTAAACGTAATTGAGCAGTTTCATCCTTATTATCAACTGTTTGGATCTGCTGAGAAAGCCAATGTAAAACAAAGTCAATACCATCATTATTACGATCACATTGTGTTTGAATTAACTCCGATAAATGATAAAGGTTGGTCAATTGTCGCTCACCATCAGGCAAACGTAACAGCCGTTGTTGGGCACAACTGGTTAATAATAACTGCCGAAATGTTCGCATAAAACCATGTTTTAACCACAACTGATGTAGGGCATGATGTTGATCTAAATGAACTTGCCACTGTGTTTCATCTTCTTGCAAGGCCGTTAAATCATTGGGGCTTAAACCCCACACGGGGCTGGCCAATGCGGCTTTGACCAATGATTGATTATTCGGCTCAGCAATGGCGGATAAAAGGCGTAACAATATTAAAGCTTGTAGTGATGAGAAGATATTCGCTTTACTTTGTTGCACACTATTGATGCCACGTTGTTGCAGACATTGCTGTATTAAACTGCCTTGTTTATGGTTGCGAACTAAAACAGCAATATCACCGCCATTAACAGCTTGTTCAACATCGTCATCATCAATTAACCTTGCCTCGCCAGTATGTGACAAGTTTAATAAATGGGCAATTTCATCTGCTGTTCTATTGGCGGCAAGGGTGTTCAACTCACCTTTATTGAAGGCTTTGTCACTAGCAGCCCATAAGATTTCAAAGGGGGCAGGATTAACGCCAACAAGCTTTAATTCCAAAGTTCTATCAGGATCAGCACTCACCGCCTGAAAAGGAATGTTCTCATGCATAAAAGGATTATCTTTGCCTGCAAACAAAACATTAACAGCAGTGACTAAATTAGCTTGTGAACGCCAATTCTTCTCTAAAGTATATTGATGTTTGGCTTCTTTTTTAGCATCAAGATAAGTGAAAATATCTGCACCACGAAAACTATATATGGCTTGTTTCGGATCGCCTACTAAAAAGACGGGCAAACCCGCTTGGGCATAAATTCGACTAAAACTCGCATATTGAACAGGATCGGTATCTTGAAACTCATCAATCAAGGCGGCTTGATATTGTTCACGCAATATTGCCACCAAATCATCACCCTGATCGCCTGTTAAAGCCTGCTCAAGTTGCAATAACACATCATCAAAGGATTGCACTTGTTGTTGCTGTTTCTGGGCAGGTAAGGTGTCGTTTAAATAGTTTAATAACTGTAAACGTAAGGCTTGTAATTGCAACTCACGAGCAAGTTGTAGCTGTTGATAGTCTTGCCATAAATCTTCGCAAGCTGACCAAAAGTTGAGTTCAGGCAGGACTTGACCTTTTTTAACTGCTTTTTCAATTTTAGAACTACAAAAATATAAAAACCCTTTTGAATCTTTAAAGTTCTTTGATTTGTTAGGAACTTTAAATAATTCAGGAGGAATAACTTGTTGTTGTAATAGTATTTCTAATTTAGCAACCACCATTTCCCTAGCTTTTGGGTTATATGATGATTGATTTAGCCGTGCTGTATCATTAAATATTTGCATCACAGCATCTTTTTCTTGTAACCAAATATGCTTAACTTGCTCAAACTGTTTATTTGCCTGTTGTTGGCATTGCGGTAGATCAACTTCAGGCACAGGTAGAGGTTGAATATAAGGCTTGCCAAGCAAGCTCCGAATCGACTGTAATAATGTCTCAGGACTTTGTTTCTTCGCCACCAAATAGGCAACAAAGTCATTGTCTGCCGTCATCACCTCACGTCGCCAAAAGTCATCAGTGGCAGATTGTAAAAGGTTAATGTCATCGCCAATCAACTCAACATCAAACTGTTGCCCACTTTCAAAGGCAAAGTCAGTTAATACCCGTTGGCAAAAACCATGAATAGTGAAAATAGCCGCCTCATCAAAACTCTGGATAGCCAATATCAACTTGTTTTGAGCAGACTGGATTTGTTCAGGATCTGACAGTGTTTCTAACAATTTGCGATCAGCAGGCAACTTAAACAGATCATCACGGGCATCCACCAACTTCTGCCGCAAGCGATCACGCAACTCTTCTTTAGCCGCCGTGGTATAAGTCACCACCAACAGTTGAGAAACCTTTAAGTCTTGTTCTAATATCAAGCGTAAATAAAGCGAAGCCAGCGTATAAGTTTTTCCCGTACCCGCACTTGCCTCAATTAGGTTGGAGCCTTGCAAATCAACGGTATCAATATTAAAAATACTCATACATCAGTTTCTGGTTCGTCGCTTTGATATTCATCAACTAGTTTGTACAAAAAAGACATGCCTGCAGCATTGAGAAAATAACGTTTATCGCCTGTTTTATGAGCAAAGTTCCTAAAACTCAAAAACTCTAATACTTTGCCCCAATCACCAGATAATTTTGCGGTAGTGAGAATATCTATATATTCATCATTTTTAGACAGTGCTTTTAAATCATCAGCATTAATACCTAAATCAATTTTCCCTATATTTTCAAGATCTCGCCCTGATCTCGCATAATAACGACCTAGCAACATTAAAATAACCTGGACTTTAAATGCATTTTCATCTGCTTCGTTACTTTCATGATCTTGTGCATCTTTAATATAGAAAAACTCACCTGATTCATCTAAAACGAGTTCAAACCCAATATGCTGGTAAAGCTGGTAGAAGTGAGATTGATGTTTAAAAAGCAAGGTGTAATTTGAGTTATCGATGAGCTCCGATCTCAAATTATGATAAAGCTGTTTAGGAATAACTTTTCCTGCAGCAAGATCGCGATAAATTGATGTGCTATCGGCTATTTTTATTAAATCAAAATCATTGATGTTAGTCATTATTCTTCTCTGCTAGTTCTAATCGTTGCATGCGATAAATATATGCTTCATCGCCATACTGGAGCTGCTGTCTTTTGTTACTCATTACTAAATTAAAGGCTGATTTTTCTGTTTTATACTGATAAAACAAATGGAAAATGGCTGTTAATAAATCAGTAAATTGATAATCATCAAAATAGGGCTCAATACGATAATGCATCATAACGGTGAAATCATTGGTTTCTCGAAATGTCATATTAGAAAGAAATGTATATATGGTTTCTGCTCGTAACATTCTTTGTTGACTAGATCCTTCTTTTTTCGATTGACCTTGCTCAGGCAACATCAGTTTAAATAATCTAAGATCATCAAGACGTAATGCCACTTCATTATGAAAATTAGCAATATAAGAAGCGGAATGACCTAAACGATAAGTTCTAGGTCTATTTTGTTGTTTTAAACCGATGGAAAATGCAGTCTGTTGTGCCCAGCTTCTTTCCATATATTTTCGAGTCATGTTTTCAGTTTGAGTTTTCTGATGGCTATTTAATAAGAGCTGATATGCCGCCTCTAGGGCATTTGATTCTAAAATTCCTTGTTGTGTTTTTTTCAAGAACCGTTCAACTTCATCTGCTAAACGATTAATAGGTTTAGCGATATTAGTTAAGCTGATAGAAAATAAAAATACTTGCTGTGCAATATCGGGCTGTCCACGACTATCCATCATCTCTTTACAATCGCTAATAATCGAAAATAGATTAGCGCCATCATGAAGTCGTATGGTCTCATTCAAAAAGGATAATGTGGGTTTTATTCTACGCTCATAAATATGACTAACACGCTCAAACATCGTTTGCCGATAATCACTAAATCCTTCTTGCTGGCGGCTTGCCTGAGCGGTCATATCTTCTAGCTCCTGATTCATCTTCTCCATAGATGAAATATTTTTTCTTAACAAGCCATAAATATCAATGAGTTGTTTGAGCAAATTATCCCTAGCCTCAATATAATCAGGATCTAGAACATCAAATACGATTAGTTTATCTAACTCTTGCTTAACCCTACGCAACCCAGCTAACAGACTTTGTAATCGGGAATCTGTTAACTCTTGATGCAGTGATGCTTTACACAAGCGAAATAGACTGATCACTTCATCTTGGAAGATAAGATAACGGTCGCCATCAACAGTGCTAATATCAGCAATAATCTGGCATTGAAATAGATTTTCAGTTTTAAATGCAACTCTAAGCCGCTGTTGCTGTTCTTTAGGAGTTATTTTTAGATAATGTCTTAATCTACTAATAAATTGAGATTCACGAATAAAGATATCACCCTGTGAATCCATTTTCTCAATGCAATCAAACATTACTGAAGGATGTTCAAACAGCACTTTGACCGTTGTATGGGTATTGAACTTCTTACTCATCTTGAGCAAGCCAGTCAGTTTGATCTGCCAATACTAGATCCATTAAAGTATCAGAATTTAGTTGCTCAAAACCTTCACCACCATTCCAAAATACTAATGTTCGTTTTTTATCATAAGGTTGGCTAGTTGTCATTTCATCAACTGAGAAATACTGTCCTATTTTATATATTAACTCTGTGCTTACACTGTGTGTTGCCGCTGCAAATAGACTAAAGCCAGCTTGTGATAAATTAGGTAAAATCCAATCAAATTGATCAATATTAATATCTGCCGCCTCATCAAAAACAAGTGGCATTTCCAGTCTAACCCCTGTTGGAATAACACGTTTCAGTAATATTTTAACCAACTCTAAGTTAATCAATACCGTTGTAGACATTGATTGCGCCTTGTCTTGCATGGCATCATCATTGTCTTTTTTGGTTTTATATTCTAAATTAGTGATTATTTTATCCATGGTTAACTTAGCATCACCATCTTTAAAGAAAGTCTCCACAAACACTTTTAAACGCTCATAAAATTGATCAGATAATGCTTGATCGCTATATTCATCAAGCTTATTTATTTCATCAACTAAATGCCTAAATTTAGGATGTACGGCAATACTAGCCTTTATTTCCGTTAAATCATTAATAGTAACGGCACTTAGCTCTCGATTGATACTGGCTTCAAAACGATGAATAATCTCATAATTATCACGCAATATCTTGGCATAGCTGGCAACCGATTCATTATGACTTTGTAAGTAATCCTTATATGCTTTTTCAGTATTCTCTAAGTCATTAAAGATCTCACGTAATTGATTAATGCTATTTTCGAGTACCTTATCATTGGGTGATTGGGAAAGAAGTTCTGACTCATTAATAAACTTTCGGTGGTGTAAAACCTGTAATTTAGTGCTTATCTCACCTTGCAAGCTGTTGAACTTAGATAAATCTGATTCCAATTGTTCAACATTTTTTTCGGTCACTTCAACTTCTTTTTCTGACTGAACATCATCAGCAGAAATAGTTTTCAATCTAGGGTAGCGCAGTTCTAAACGACCTAATGTACGTTTAAGCCTATTGCAATCGCCCACGGCTTTATCTTTTTCGTCTCTAACTCCTCTGAGTTCAACCAGTTTGGTTTTTATTTGTTCAACTGTGGCTTGAGATCTTTCTTCCTTTGTTTCTAACTGTGTAATCGTAGCTTCATGCTCAACAATATTTTTTCCTTCTTGCTCAACAAGTGAGGCGGTAGGGTAATTATCAAGTATTTTTATATCATTCTCTGATGCATTACGTTTCTTTTTAAGCTTTTCTATTTCTTTTTTCTGGCTAATGGCATCTTTTTCAACACTGATGT
>Ga0164313_10003686_pt1 | contig 13630 bp, 12 predicted proteins | sample GuaBasSedimGuay4_FD_113735 | JGI IMG/M metagenome (GOLD analysis project Ga0164313, IMG submission 113735) | Subseafloor sediment microbial communities from Guaymas Basin, Gulf of California, Mexico - Guay4, Core 4569-4, 0-3 cm | ecosystem: Environmental > Aquatic > Marine > Hydrothermal vents... | reverse complement strand
ATAGCTATCGGCACCGGAGATTGAGGAAAAGGATAATATGCTGCCAATCCCTTATTTTAAAGCATAATTTGCTTCATTTATTCTATTTAACAGCATAATTTGCTGCAAATATCCGTTTTTAAAGAAAATATCAATTAATCTATTTCCTTCATCAACCTTATTTAGGGATGGTCAATGGTCATCTTCCAACTTCTGACTTCAAGCTTCCTTACTCTACCCAGTCCGCAACAAAAAGATTGGTATCATGGTTGCCACCATTATTTCTGTTTGATGAGAAGACAATTTGCTTACCATCATTCGAGAACATTGGGAAGGCATCAAAAACACCATCATATGAGATTTGCTCCAGTCCCGTGCCATCAAGATTCACCATAAACAGGTTGAACTCAAATCCACGTTTACCTTTATGGTTTGATGCGAATATTACTTTCTCACCTGAAGGGTGGAAAAACGGTGCCCAGTTTGCTTTACCAAGGCTGGTTATTTTTGTCAGGTCAGAGCCATCAACATTACATATGTATAACTCCATATTAGTTGGCGCTACAAGCCCCTCACTTAATAAGTCTGTGTATTCCTTTTTTTCTACTTCTGTTGATGGCCTTGAAGATCTGAATATTAATTTAGTTCCATCTGGTGAAAAGAAAGCGCCACCATCATAACCGAGGTCAAAGGTTATTTGTTTTACATTGCTGCCATCAATATCCATGGTATACAGTTCAAGGTCTCCTGAGCGATCGGAAGTGAAAACAATCTTATCTCCTTGTCGGGACAATGTTGCTTCAGCATCATATCCGGGCTCTGATGTTAACTGGCTAATAATGTTGCCTTCAAGATCGGAAACGAAAATATCAAATGTAGAATATACCGGCCATAAATATTTGCCATCAGTACGTCTTTCCGGCTCCGGAGGACAAGCATCACCACCAAGGTGAGTTGAAGCATATATAATGGTCTTATCACCCGGCATAAAGTAAGAACAGGTTGTCCTTCCTAAACCTGTACTGATCAAATTGGGCTTATTATTCTTTAAATCATCATTTTTAACATCAAAATAGAATATTTGATCACATTCTAAACCCCATTTTTCATAGTTTGATTGCATCACCAATTGAGTATCATCGGAGTTCCAGTATGCTTCGGCATTATCTCCGCCAAAGGTTAGTTGGCGCATATTCTTAAAATGCTTCTCATTAGGGTATATCAAGCTTTCGATAGTAGTCTCTTCTTGAGTGGCAGATTCTGATTCGCTCTCTTTATCAGTTGGTGCACTACAGGCGGTAATAAACACTACTCCCGCTAACATTAAATTAAATATCGATTTCATAATTTCAGGTTTATATCTCTAAATACGGCGCAATAATAGAGGATTTAAGGAGTGATGCCAAAAGTTATTTTGGTGGGGGTATTTTTAATCCTTTATTCGGTATTTTATTGCTTCACGACAATAAATTCAACCCTCCTATTGAGCTTTCGTGTAGACTCCGTGGCGTTTGATGCTATAGGAACTGTGCCCCCATAGCCGGTACCGGAAAGTCGGTTATTATCAATGCCTTTTTCAACCAAATAATTAATCACGGCATCTACCCTTTCCTGGCTTAATCGTTTATTTAAATTAGGATTTCCTATACCGTCTGTATGCCCGGCTAATTCAATTATTAATGTTGGGTTATTGAACATCATCTCTGCCACAAGGTTTAGTTCATGGTATGATGATTCTAGAAATTCAGCAGCCCCTCTTAAGAAAAGGACATTCTTAAGTTCTATTCTGGCACCTGTAACAATTTTCTCAATCTCAACATTTTGTACAATTTCCTTAGCCTTATTAGTTTTTATCAATAGCTTAATTTGCTTACTAAAGTAACCTTCCGCTTCAATCTGCAATACATAGTCCCGGTTGCTTAGCAATACAAAACTATAAGTAGTGTCATTAAAGTGTTCTTGTTCGAAACCTTCTTCTCCTAAAACTTTTACTCGGGCAAACACTCCTTTAGTAGACGTTAAATCAGTAATCTTTCCCTTTATCACCAAAGTATTCTCCCCTTCTTCGACCGGTAAATTATTCGGCTCCGTTTCAATATCAGCAATATCCATCGGCACAAATATTTCCTCATTAATCAAATTGTTTATGTCTTCGGGCGTTACCGGCAAAATATGTATATCACCATAGCCATCACTATCCTTGGTAGATGTATAAACCGCAAATTCTAATTCTGGATAATAGCGATATCCCATTTCTGCACCTTCTGTGTTCACTGTTTCACCAATATTCCTTGGTTCTGTCCAGTTAGTCCAGGTGTCGTCAAGCCTTTGGCTCACAAATACATCTCTGCTACCAACACCGCCTCTACCATTCGTAGAGAAGAACAAAGTTTTATTGTCAGGAGCTAAAAAAGGTGTCAACTCCTGTAGTTTCGTATTAATATTGCTACCTAAGTTTTCAGGTTCTGTCCACGAACTTTCATTGGCATCCCAAAAGCTTACATAAAGATCTTCTGCGCCAAGTGATTTAAATGACTCTATTGACAAAATCAGAATTTTACCATCACGACTAAGGGAATTTCCATTATTAGCTGACTTATTTTGAAAATACTTTATCCCTGATGATTGTGGCATACGCCAATCCATTGGCCAACTTACTGAATTACTTGACGAAATTCCGGGTAGTGGCGCCTGACCATTTCGGTAAATGCTGTATAAAGACAATTTGTTACTTGTGTAATTGAATACGCCATTATAGAATTGATTATTTATTGGTGCCGGAAGCCTGGATGGCACCGACCAACCAGCAGTGTCAGAAAAATGGCTCACCCAGACATCTCCTTTATCAGCTTTCCCGCCAGTGTTATCTTTGTGATGTCCACGGGTAAAAAATATTGTTTTCCCATTTGTGGAAAGTATCGGGATTTGTTCGTCAGCAGAAGAATTTAAATCCCAGGCGTCAGTCATGAAATATTCCTGAGCAATTGATCCTGTTGAAACCAATGTAATTATCAATATTATTAATGCACGCATACCTTTTTCTTACTAAAATCAAGCCAAAAATACAGCTTACATTTATTTACTCACATATTTATTGCCTTTGATATGAAACCGCCACGGTAAAAGAGCATCTTCTCCGGCATATTCAACACCTATTCGAGTTGATCTTATGATTTCTTCTTTTGAAAATTGTTTCCCTTCAGTTAGCCAAATATTATCACTTTGAAGATCAGTATTATTATCAGCCACAGAAATACCCATGGCTTGACTTAGCCTTGCGGGGCCTCCGGTTAGCAATTTATTACTATCAATTTGCTGCCTGCGGAGTTTCATAGTCTCCTCGCCATGAGTTGGCTCAATAGCTCTAATAAGGACAGCATCAGCCCTCCCCTCTACATTAGTAACAATATTAAATAAATGATGCATACCATATACAAGATAAACGTATGCCACACCACCTGCCTGATACATGGTTTTAGTTCGTGGCGTAAGCTTATCAGGATAAGCATGACATGCCTGATCTGTGGCACCACAATAGGCTTCAACTTCTACAATTAAGCCACCTGTCAAGCTATTATCAAAATTCGTCCACAATTGCTTACCTAGTAGATTAATAGCAATTTCTACAACATCTGCTCCTTTATATGCACTAATTGGCAGCTTATCATTCATTTTTCTTCCCGTTGATATAATTTTTTAATACTTTCGGAGGTCCAAATTATAAATTTGAAAATTCAAACATTCAATAAATCGTAAACAACCTTTAAAATTATCAAAATGAAAAGTAAACTTATTTTATTTATTTTCTTGTTCGCTTCATATGAAATGGCGACAGCTCAGATTTCTACACCTGCACCAAGCTCAGCTGGCAAGGTATATGCAAAAGTTGGACTTACTGATATTGACATCAATTATTCAAGGCCAAAAATGAAAGGCAGAACAATCTTCGGTGAAGGAGATGATTTCTTAGTGCCTTATGGTAAAATATGGAGAACCGGGGCTAATTCGGGTACCATTATTATTATTGAGAAAGACCTGACAGTTGAAGGTGGCAATTTACCTGCAGGTGAATATATGATCCTAACTATTCCGGGTAAAGACTCCTGGTCAGTAATATTTTATAAGGATAAGAGCATTGGCGGCAATATGGCCAACCATAAAGAAGCCGATGAGCAATTACGTGTATCGGTAAAGCCGACTAGTTTAACCGAAGCTGTGCAAACGATGACTTTCAATATTTCTGATCTCAGTGAGGACAACACAACCGCAGCTATTGAACTTGCCTGGGAAAATACCTCGGTAAAAGTAGTTATCAAGACTGATTTTGATAAGGAAATAATGGCTGAGATTGCCAATAAGACTAAGGTTAACCCTAATAATTATGCCGCAGCTGCCAATTATTATTACAATACTGGCAAAGATCTGGATCAAGCAATAGAGTGGATGGGTTATGCAATTGAAGCTAGTCCAAATGCTTTCTGGAATATTCATACTAAAGCTCAAATGCTAGCTAAGAAAGGTGATAAGAAATCGATAAAAGAAGCTATTGCAACAGCTGAATTATCTATGACAACTGCTAAAGCTGCTGATAGTGACTTTGGTTATGTTAAGCGTAATGAGGATCTAATTGCTGAACTAAGCAAGAAATAGTTATTATGAATAAAGTTATAAGTTTTATTGTAGTTGTGCTTCTTATCGTAGGAGTAGGAACTGGTGTTCAAGCACAAAAGGTGCAAAAAAGTCCAAAAAGTGTATTGACACAGACTGTAGGTATAACGGATATTACTATTAGCTATTACCGGCCGGGACTTAAAGGCAGAAGCATGGCAAGCCTGGCTCCAAATGGTGCTGTTTGGAGAACCGGTGCCAATAATGCCACAGGTTTCATGATCAGTAATCCTATAACTATTGGTGGCAAAGAATTGGCTGCCGGTAATTACTCGCTATGGACAATTCCGGGAGATGGAGAATGGACGATTATTATTAACAGCAAACATGGCTGGGGTACGCAATATGACGAATCGGGTGATGTGATGCGTTTTAAAGCCAAGGCTACCAAAACTGCTGAAGTTACCGAAACGGCAACTATTAATATTTCAGATATTGATGCTAATGGTAAAGACGCCAAGCTAGAAATCTGCTGGGGTAATGTATCAGTAAAAGCACCATTTACTGTTTCTCAGTAATAGAATATTTAATTTATTGAAACAGTCACTTGGTTTATCCGGGTGACTGTTTTTTATTTTATAACCTGAGTTCGACCTAAGGCATCCTTTCAGAAAACAAAATAGTAGGTGAGATTTTAAGAATAAAAAGTGAAGATATAATGGATTATTTCAAGGTTTTTATTTTAAAAATATGGCCTGCTAGATGTTTTCCCTTTGGGCTTTAGCAAAACTCCCCTAAACTGCCTCATATTTTCTTGCCGTGCCTGCCGGCCGGCAGGGATTAACCCGTTAGTCCTACAATCCCGATACTATCGGGAGAGTTGTTTAAGAAAGTTTTGCTTAAAGCTGATAGAATTCCTTAGGTCGAACTCAGGTTAATAGGTGTTGACTATTTCTGGTTTTGTTGAATAAAAGATGCTATAATTGATATAATGACTAAGCATCTAGCCCTGGTTTTACTCTCCATACTGTTTATTACTAGAATCGGCGTAACTCAAGAGCTCGCCCAGGAGAGCAAGGCTTCACTGAATTTTTACCAGTTAAGCATAGATACCCTTTTTGAAAGCAAGCAGGTAATCAGTATTCTTAAAGTACCTTTCGAGAAATACACGACACAAGTCGCCTATAACCAGTCAGTCTTAAAAAAGACCAGCACCTTCGCCACAGAATCCAATGCCATTGCCGCAATTAATGCCGGTTTCTTTAATATGAAAAGTGGTGGCAGCGTCACTTATCTGGAAATTAATGATTCATTGATAAGTTATACAGGTGGCACCAGACCTGATCACCCACTAAACGACTCACTTATTAATGGTGTAGTAATAATTACCAAATTGAATAAAATTAAATTTGAACATAAAAAACCAGACAGTGTTTATCTGAAATCACTTAATGAGGATGCCGTTCTAGCCACAGGTCCGCTACTGCTACTAAATGGAGAAAAGGTTTTGCTGGCGAATAAGAGTTTTGTTAACAACAGGCACCCACGTACCTGCCTTTGTCTGACTAAAAATGAATTAATAATGATTGCTGTGGATGGCCGTAGTGAGCAAGCTGAAGGAATGAATTTGCATGAACTGCAGGAGTTTCTGCTACTAAAAAATTGCCAGGAAGCCATTAACTTAGATGGTGGAGGATCTACAACCATGTGGATGAAAGACAAGGGGGTTGTAAACCATCCAAGTGATAAAACAGGAGAGCGCTCTGTGGCGAATGCAATAATAATCAAGCTGAAAGAAAACTGATATCCAGAATTAATTACCCGTTGATAAAACTGAATAAATGAACAAGATCCAATCTTTAATAATAGTTATTGCCTTAATTGGCTGTAATGAGAAAATTAATCGAGAGCAAAGTTTTACAAGTAATTTCTATTCTCCTACAGCCCAAACCTGGATTGGCCCGGACTACTGGTCGAACCCAATGCAGGATTGGCAAATAGTAGATGGTAGCCTGGAATGTTTAGTAAGTAAGAAGAACAGAAATGTACATCTCTTAACACAGAAGCTGGATACTGCAAAAGGTGATCTTAAGATAAGAGTAGACCTCAAATTGTTCTCTGTAGAAAATCAGCAAGAAAATAATAACTGGGTAGGATTTAGTATCGGTTCTAAGGGTAATTTCAATGACTACCGTGATGATGCAGTATTTGGCAAAGGACTCAATGCGGGTATTACTACCAATGGCAATTTATTCATTGGAAAAATATCAGCAGACCCATTAAATAAAGGCCTCCAAGAAAAGCTATTGACTGGTGTTGTATTAGAGGCTAAGATAACACCATCTGAAGTTGGTTATAAGCTTGTTTTATCTGTTTTTGATGAAGTTACTCCCCTTCTACTAGCTCAATTAACGAAAGACAGTCTCTCAGCAGAAGATTTTAGTGGAGACCTGGTACTAGTTAGTGACTATAATTATGAACGCGGAGACTCCAGAGTAAATGATAAAAGTGTCTCCTTTAAAAACTGGGAAATATCAGGTAGCAAGCTAAAAACTCATAATGAATATGCCTTCGGTCCCATATTGTTTTCGCAATATACCCTGAGCAAGGCTACTCTGAAACTAACGGCACAGATGGCTCCAATAATTATTAGTAGGGAGAAAGTACTGCTACAAATCAAAGAAAATAATGGCTGGAAAACGGTTAATGAAGCTGTCATTGACAAAGATGCTCGAACGGCAACTTTTAAGATTACCGATTGGCATGATCAAGTGGATATACCTTACAGGCTGGCCTATAATTTGCCAGGTGATCAAGAAGAACTCAAAGAGTACTATTGGCAGGGTGTCATTCGTAGGGATCCTACTGCTAAGGAAGAAATTATTATAGCCGGATTTACCGGTAATGATCATTTAGGATTCCCGAATACCGATATTGTTGAGCAGGTAAAATATCATGATCCAGATGTATTATTCTTCTCTGGAGATCAAATTTATGAACCCAATGGTGGTTTTGGGGCACAAAGAACACCTTTAGACAAAGCTGTGTTAGACTATTTGCGCAAATGGTATCTATATGGCTGGGCCTATCGAGATCTTATGAAAGACAGGCCAACAGTGAGTATTACAGATGACCATGATGTTTACCATGGTAACATCTGGGGTGCCGGCGGTATAGCCACTCCAAGTGATTTTGGTCAGGGTTCTAGGGCGCAGGATGCCGGTGGCTATAAAATGCCTGCCAGATGGGTAAAAATGGTTGAACGAACACAAACCAGTCACTTACCGGACCCTTTCGATCCAACACCTGTTGCTCAGGGCATAGGCACCTATTACACTGATATGGTTTATGGGGGTATCAGTTTTGCCATTCTAGAAGACAGAAAGTTTAAATCTGCTCCCAAAGCCATCCTGCCGGAGGCTAAAATTGCTAATGGATGGCCACAAAATAAAGACTTTGATATGGTAAACGATGGTGATGCCGATGAAGCGAAACTGCTTGGTGACAGACAGTTATTATTTCTGGAACAATGGGCATCTGATTGGGGCAATCAAGCAGAGATGAAGATGCTCCTATCACAAACAATATTTGCTAATGTGGCTACATTGCCTCGAGAAGCAATGTCTGGCGCCATAATACCAACGCTTAGAATAATGCAAAAGGGTGACTACCCTCCCGATGACAAGCCGGTTAGTGATTTAGATTCAAATGGCTGGCCACAGTCAGGAAGGAATAAAGCGGTAGCAACAATACGTAAAGGGTTCGCCTTTCATTTAGCAGGTGACCAGCACCTCGGAAGCACAATTCAGTATGGTTTAGATGATTGGAACGACAGTGGCTTTGCCTTTTGTGTACCCTCTATTTCTAACCATTGGCCAAGGCGCTGGTATCCTGCCGAAGGAGGCAAAAACAGGGATCCAGAGAAACCAAAATACACCGGCGAAAACGTGGATGGCTTTGGCAATAAGATTACTGTACATGCTGCCTCAAACCCTTTATTTACCGGTAAGGAGCCGGCCAGACTTTATGATAGAGCCGCGGGGTACGGTATAGTGAGACTAAATAAAACAAAAAGAGAAATTATTATAGAATGCTGGCCAAGACAAGCTAACCCCGAGCTAGGTGACTCTGAGCAATATGAAGGATGGCCAATTGAAATAACTCAGGAATCGAATTATGGACGTAAAGCCATTGCCTATTTACCTGAATTAATAATCGACGGGCTGGATAACCCTGTAGTGATTATCATCAATGAAGAAACGGAAGAAATAATCTACTCCATTCGCTTAAAGCAAAACACCTTTAAACCGAAAGTATTTGATGCATCGATTAATTATATTGTTAAGGTAGGTGAACCCGACAGGGATGTCTGGCAGATAAAAAATGGCGTTAAACCCGGTGAGACTACCCTCAGTTATCATTTTTAGCTATTTTTATGCGCTCACAGTAGCCTTCAATTAGAAAATTGCTCTAATTATTCATTTAAATCTTAGCTCATGGCTAAAAAGTTATATTATCTGATCTTCGCTTTATCTCTTTTTTCATGTACTGAGAAAAAGCAAAATTTCGTCTTTATTCTTGTTGATGACCTTGGATGGACTGATTTAGGATATACCGGCAGTGATTTTTATGAAACACCAAATATTGATGCCTTAAGCGAGGTAAGTATACAATTCACCAATGCCTATGCCTCAGGCTCAGTATGTTCGCCAACCAGGGCCTCAATAATGACAGGAAAACATCCGGCAAGGGTAAATATTACCGACTGGCTGCAGGGCAATGATCCTAAAAATGAAAAGCTATTGGGTCCTCAGGATTTAAGTGAATTGCCATTAGAAGAGCTCACAATCGCTGAAATTATGCAGGCAAATGGCTATAAAACTTTTTTTGCCGGTAAATGGCATCTAGGTGATGAAGGTTTTTTTCCTGAGGACCAGGGATTTGAATTTAACTTTGGTGGACATCATATGGGGCATCCGCCAGGAGGATATTATTCGCCATATAATAATCCAAAGCTCTCAGATGGTCCGGATGGAGAATATTTAACAGATAGACTTACTGATGAAACAATAAGTTTTGTAGAACATGTTGGTGATGAGCCGTTCTTCCTAATGCTCTCTTTTTATACAGTTCATACACCAATTGAGCCAAATAAACGTCACTTAGGAAGATTTGAAAAGAAGCTTCAGGGGTATACAATAAAAGATTCTTCACAAAGAACAGAGGGTAATGGAATCACCACTTTAGAACAAAGGGATCCTGCCTATGCCTCGATGGTTTATGCCCTTGATGAAAATGTAGGCAGGCTGATTGCTTCATTAAAAGAGCAAGGCCTGTATGAGAATACCACAATCATATTTACTTCGGATAATGGTGGACTTTCTACCCTAGACGCGAAGTATAACAAGAAAGCCCCTACCTCCGTTTTACCTCTCAGAGGTGGAAAGGGTTGGCTATATGAGGGAGGGATTCGCGTTCCATTGCTAATTAAACCTGCCAACTATCAAGAGAAAAAAAGAATTACTTCAGAACCGGTAATTAGTCACGACTTTTACCCTACTATACTTTCTTTAGCCGGAATAAGCTCCTCCTCCATTCAAGATATAGACGGCCTTGATCTGTCACCGATGCTTGCAGGAAATGATGTGCTTGAGAGAGATGAACTGTATTGGCATTATCCACATTATCACGGCAGTGGCTGGACACCGGGAGCCGCTATTCGAATAGGCGAATGGAAGCTCATAGAATTCTATGAAACAAACACTGTTGAATTATATAATTTATCAGATGATATCTCAGAGTCAGTCGATTTATCTGCTGATTACCCTGAAAAGGTTTCATCACTTCAGGCAAGACTACATGAGTTACAAAAATCTATGAATGCCAATGAGGCCGTTTTAACTCAAGTAGAGAAATAATAATTTCCAGTGCACTGCACTTATAACATTTAACATTCGAAATAATAGATATTATCAGCAAATAGAATTAAATTTATGTAGAGATTATTCAATATTAGTCGTGTGCAAATACATTTTTTCCCAGGGATATTAATATGATTTTTAACCCGAAATCAGGAGGCTGAAATGAAATCTAAGAGAACTATTGCATTATCAATATTAGTAGTGTTGATACTTAGTGGATGTGCTCCAACCTATGTTCCGACAACGATAAATACCCCTCTGCTAACTCACAGAAAAGAATTTCAGGCAGCAATTTATGCAGGGACTTCCGGATTTGATCCTCAGCTAGCATATGCTATTACTGATCATATTGGGGTTATGCTCAATGGTAGTTTTAAAGACACAAAATCAGACTCATCTGAAAACTTTCACAAACATAATTTTGTGGAATTAGGTGTTGGCTACTATCTAAGATTTGTAGGTAAAGGCAGGTTTGAGGTATACGGGGGCTATGGATTAGGTAATATACAAGCACATGCTGCCAACACTATTTTTAATAATAATTCGGACGTAAAATTAAATCGTATTTTCATCCAGCCTGGAGTCGGCATGATTACAGATCTTCTCGATCTAAGTTTTGCCACTCGTTTTGTTATAGTTGGGGTTAATCAAGACCCGGTAAAATATACAAGATCGTTCCTGGAGCCAGCAGCAACGGCTAGATTGGGTTATAAAAAATTTAAGTTTGCAGCTCAAATAGGTTATTCTATCCCGTTTAATTCCAGCAATCTTGTAGATTATCAGCCTTTTATGTTCTCTCTGGGCATTCATACCCGTTTAAATTGAATAAGTATATCCTTCATTGTAAAAAAGTATGCTGATGATGTTTCATTTTTATACCTGAAAATAATAATCTTGTCAGGATAAAAACTCCGTAAATTCTTATTTTCGAGTAGAAATTTTACCTTACCCAGGCATGCACAATAATTATTTTGGTATATGAGCAAGGAAAACGACGGCATTAAACAAACCATTCTCGACGAAATTGCCAAAACCAAAAAGTCGATAGCAGAGTATAAAGAAATGGTTAAACCGATTGCGCCGGATGTAGCAATCGGCAGGATTTCACGCATGGATGCAATCAATAATAAAAGTGTGATGGAAGCATCTTTGAGGCAAGTAGAGGATAAATTAAAAAACTTAAACAAAGTATTTTCTCAAATAGGCAGCGCGGCATTTGGGATTTGTATTAAATGCAAGCAACCAATACCTATGGGCAGAATTTTAATCAGGCCTGAAAGCCTACATTGTGTTAATTGTGCCCGATAGCCTCCATCCATGTCCACTTTGCAACAGCGCCAGCACGGTTTTTTATCAGTATAAAAAACGGCTCTACCACAAGTGCAGCAATTGCTTTGGCATATTTGTAGACAAAAGCTTAATACTGGATAGAAAAGCTGAAAAACTACGCTACGAGGAGCATAATAATGATGTAAACAATGCAAACTATCAACAATTTGTTTCACCCATTACTAATGCTATTATAAATAAACACAACACCGACGACCAGGGGCTGGATTTTGGCGCCGGAACAGGTCCGGTTATAGCCAAGGTTTTGGGTGACAATAATTTCAACATTGCTCTATATGATCCTTTCTTTCACAACCAGCCTGAGATACTCGAAGATAAGTATGATTATATAGCTTGCTGTGAGGTGATTGAGCATTTTCATGATCCCCATAAGGAGTTTGGTCTACTTAAATGGTTATTAAAAAAAGGTGCCATCCTTTACTGTATGACAGATCTATATAACGAGGACATTGACTTTCATAAATGGTATTACAAAAATGACCCTACCCATGTATTTATGTATCAGGCGAATACCATTCATTGGCTCCAGCAGAAGTATGAGTTTTCAGATGTTAAAATTGATGGCCGACTTATAACATTTTCCAATTAAACAGTATGGAGATATTCTTAACCCTTTCCTTGCTTTTGCTCGTTCCGGTGATCTTAAAAGTATTCGAAAAAACGAAATTCGTTACTGCCATTAGTCCTGTTGCACTCGCTTATGCTGCCGGTATTGGGCTATCTTTTGTTTCTATACCACTACATTATGAAACCTTACTTCAGACCACTGAAATAAGCATTGCCCTATCTATAAGCTTACTTGTTCTTGCCTCTAACCTGGACAAATTCAGAGTTCTTCTGAAGCCGGTTTTTAAAGCATTCTTCCTTGGAATATTGAGCTTGTTTATTGCTATAATTTTAGTGTATTTATTTATAGATATCTCGCATGATGAGCGTGCCAAAATAATGGGTATGCTTACAGGCGTTTACGTTGGTGGCACGCCTAACCTTAATGCCATAGGCATGGCCCTGGAGGTACCAAATGATATTATCGTCCTCGTTAATACTGCTGAGATAGTTTATGGTGGCATTTACTTCCTGATGTTAATTACTGTTATCAAACCTTTCCTGTCATTATTTCTCCCTAAGTATGTTTCAAAAGGCCTGCCGGTAGAAGAACTAAAGGCTGAACAAAATGGCAATATGGCCAACTACCTTAAAATGATTGGTTTAAGCTTGCTATCTGCTATCGCTATACTGGGCATGTCTTTTGGCTTAGTATTATTGATCTTTGGCAAGGTTCAAGTGGCTGCTTTTTTAATAATCCTTACCACTTTGAGCCTTTTTGGCGCCCAAACGAAAATAATACAGCAAATAAAATGGAAGTTTGAAACTGCAGATTTCTTGTTACTAATATTTTCATTTGGAATTGGTTTACAGATCGACCTTGATACACTTTTCTCTGAAGGTTTAGAAATCTATATGTTAGTCGGAGCTGTTTTTATAGGGACAATTTTCATCCATTATTTTTTAGCCTGGCTTACCCACACGGACGTAGATACCTTAATGATAAGTGCTACGGCTGCCTTATATGGACCGCCTTTTATTGCGCCTATTGCAAACGCCATAAAAAACCGCGAACTAATCATCTATGGTATAGCTTTGGGGCTGCTGGGGTACATACTTGGCAATTACCTGGGATTAAGTATTGCCTGGCTCCTTACCCTCCTGGATACTTCTCTGTAGAACATGTTAATTCCACTGTGTAGTTAATCAGAAAAATCCTTATTTAT
>Ga0164313_10003685_pt1 | contig 13631 bp, 9 predicted proteins | sample GuaBasSedimGuay4_FD_113735 | JGI IMG/M metagenome (GOLD analysis project Ga0164313, IMG submission 113735) | Subseafloor sediment microbial communities from Guaymas Basin, Gulf of California, Mexico - Guay4, Core 4569-4, 0-3 cm | ecosystem: Environmental > Aquatic > Marine > Hydrothermal vents >... | reverse complement strand
GCGTGGACAGCCGCACCCCGGACACGGGCCCGCCGGACACCGCGGTCCCCCCGCCGAGCTGCGACGACCTCTTCGGCACCCAAGAGGGGTACACGCTCTGCATGGAGAACGCGAGCGAGTGCGAGTTCTACGTCGTGTTGAACGGTGAGACGTGCCGTAGAGCCTGCGAGCGGGGAGGGCAGTCGTGCCGGGGTGCCCATCAGGAGGGCATGCCGGACGTCTGCATGTACGAGCCGGAGCTGGAGAGTTGCGGCAGGCGAGTGATGGACGCGGTCTGCGTCTGCGAATTACGGTGAGGTCGATGCGGGTCCGAATGGGCCGAAGCACGACTGGGCCGACTTCTGCGCGGCCGTAGAGATCCCGTCTCCGTCTCGTCGACACCGGCCCCAGTTGGCCCTAGGAAGCCCCGATGAGTAAGTACGACTACGATCTCTTCGTGATCGGCGGCGGCTCAGGCGGAGTCCGCGCGGCGCGCATGAGCGCCGGCTTCGGCGCCACGGTGGCCCTCGCCGAAGAGAGCCGCCTCGGCGGGACCTGCGTCAACGTCGGCTGCGTGCCCAAAAAGCTCATGGTCTACGCCAGTCACTACGCCGAAGACATCGAAGACGCGGCGGGCTACGGCTGGACCGTCGGGGGTCCGGTGCGCTTCGACTGGGCAACCCTCATCCGCAACAAGGACGCCGAAATCGCCCGTCTGAACCAGGTCTACGGGGGCATCCTCGACCGGGCCGGCGTCAAGACCTACGCGGCCCGGGCGACCGTCGTGGGCCCCCACGACGTGGAGGTCGATGGTCGGCGCATCTCGGCCGGGGAGATCCTCGTCGCCACCGGAGGCCGGCCCCTGGTGCCAGAGGTCCCCGGCTCCGAGCACTACGACATCAGCGACGCGTTCTTCGAACTCCCCGACGTCCCGAAGCGGGTCGTCGTCGTCGGCGGCGGTTATATCGGCGTCGAGCTCGCGGGCATCTTGAACGCCCTCGGCGCCGAGGTGCACCTGGTGCACAAGGACGAGCATCTGCTCAACGCCTTCGATGACGACGTCCGCACCTTCCTGACCGAGCAGATACGCCTCAAGGGCGTGCACGTGCATGTCGAGCGCCGCGTTACATCGCTCTGGCTCCGCGACGAGACCAAGGTCGCGAAGCTCGACGACGGCACGGAGCTCCTAGCCGACGTCGTACTCTCCACCGTCGGCCGACGTCCGAACTCCCGCGGCTTTGGCCTCGAGGAGCAGGGCGTCGAGCTCGGCCCCCGGGGCGCCATCGTCGTCGACGACGAGCTGCGCAGCACGGTGCCGAGCATCGCGGCTCTCGGTGACGTCATCGACCGCGTCGCCCTCACCCCGGTCGCCCTCGAGGAGGGCATGGCCTACGCCCGGCACCGCTTCGGCGGCATGCCCATGGCCATCGACTACACGAGCATCCCGACGGCGGTCTTCAGCAACCCCGAGGTGGCCACCGTCGGCCTCGGGGAGTCCCAGGCCTGGCATCGCGGCGAGGTCTGCGAGATCTACAAGTCCACCTTCACCCCGATGAAACACGCTCTGTCCGGCCGCCACGAAAAGTCGATGATGAAGATCGTGGTCTGTAAGCGCACCGACAAGGTGCTCGGCATGCACGTCGTCGGGCCCGCCGCCGCGGAGATCATGCAGGGCATGGCGGTCGCGATGAAGTGCGGGGTGACCAAGGCCCAGCTCGACGCGACCGTAGGCATCCATCCCACCGCCGCCGAAGAGTTGGTCACGATGCGCACGCCGGTAGCGTCTGGCTGAACGCGCCCCGCCCCTTCCTTGGGGCCTCGATGGCGCTTGTTCTCCCCTTCCGTTGTCATTCCGGGCGCCGGGCTTACGTCTACGTCGTGGGGAACCTCACCACCGACCTCGCGAAGTACGCCGTAGAAGTGCGCCAGACGCACATCTCGTGGGTCTTCATGACCCCGGATGAGGTCTACAAGGTCAAGAAGCCGGTCAACCTGGGGTTCCTCGACTTTTCGGACCAATCCAAGCGCCGGACGGCCTGCGATGCCGAGCTGGTGCTGAACAGCGAGCTGAGCCCCGACGTCTATCTCGGCTTGGTCCCGGTCACTCGCGGCGTGGACGGCGTGCATCGCTTCGGCGGGCCCGGCGAGGTCGTGGATTGGGCCGTGCACATGCGCCGCCTCCCCGACCGGGACCGCCTCGACCAGCGTTTGGCCCGCGGCGCCATCGGGGACTGGGACCTCACGGAGATCGCGCGAGAGGTTGCCGGTTTTCACGAGGGCGCGCGGGTCGATGCCGAAACCGGGCGCTTCGGTGACACGGAGACCATCCGCGTCAACGTCGTCGAAAACTTCGCCCAGACCGAGGAGACGGTGCTCTCCCACGTCTCGAGGGCCGATGCGGAGGCCATCGAGGCGTGGCAGCTCGCCTTCCTCGATGAGCGTGAGGCGCTCTTCCAGAGCCGCATCGACTCCGGGCGCGTTCGTGATGGCCACGGGGACCTGCGCCTCGAGCAGACCTACATCGACGACGAAGGAGACGTGCGCATCCTCGACCGCATCGAGTTCAACGAGCGCTTTCGCTTCGGAGATGTGTGTTCCGACGTCGCCTTTCTGTCGATGGACCTGTCTTTCCGCGGACGCGTCGACCTCGCCGAGCGCTTCCTGGCGCTCTACGCGCGGGAGTCCAACGACTACGACCTCTTTCCCCTCGTCGACTTCTACGAGAGCTACCGTGCGTACGTGCGCGCGAAGCTCGCCTCGATGGCTGCGGCGGACCCAGGGATCGACGACGCGGCTCGGGAGCGTGCGGCGTTCGAGGCGCGGCGGTACTACCTGCTCGCCCTGACCGCCCCCCGACCGTCGATCATCGCCCCCAGAGTCGTCGCCGTGGGCGGGGTCATCGCCAGCGGGAAGAGCACCGTCGCCGACCGCCTCTCGGCGCTCATCGGCGCACCGGTCGTCGAGACGGATCGCACCCGCAAGTTCATGGTGGGCGCACGGCCCACGGACAAGCTCCACGAGGGCTCTTGGAGCGGCGCCTACGACCCCGCGTTCACCGAGGATGTGTACGACGAGGTTTACCGGCGCGCGGGCCGGGTCCTCGCGTCGGGGCGGTCGGTGATACTCGACGCCAGCTTCCGCTCGCCCGCCATGCGCGGCCGGGCGGCGCGCCTCGCCGATGACCATGGAGTGCCCTTCGAACACGTCGAGTGTGTCTGCGACCGGGAGACGTGCCTCGCGCGGCTCGCGGAGCGGGCGAAACACGAGAGCGTCAGCGACGGTCGGGCCGAGATATTCGACGACTTCGTGGCGCGCTATCAGTCGCCGGAGCCCGAAGAGGTCGCGACCTTCAGTGGTCACCTTCGCCTTCAGACCTCCCACTGTTTAGAAGAGGTCACCGCCACGCTCCGCGAGCACTTCCCCACCTGGGACGGTCTGAACGGCTGACGGCGTCTCAGCTGTCGCCAAAGTCCGAGAGTTCTTCGTCGAGGAGCTTCGCGGCGACGATGATGAGGTCCCGCTCGCTCAATACGCCGACTAGGCGGCCGTCTTTGACGACCGGGAGGCAGGCGACTTCATGGGATCGCATCATGGAGAGGGCTTCGCGGGTCGGTGTGTCGGGGCCGATGGTGATCGGGTTGGCCTTCATGATGCTGCGCACGGCGACCGGGTCGCGCGGGCCGCTGGAGGGGCCGCTGGCGAGCAGCCGGATGAGGGCGCGGTGGGAGACGATGCCTACCAAGCGGCCTTCGTCGTCTTCGACGGGCACGTGGCGGATGTGCTCCCAGTCCATGAGGTTTGCCGCGAGGTCGACCAGATCGTCGGGCTGAACGGTGAACAAATCGCGGGTCATGAACTGGCCGACGGTCTTGTATCCGTGGCGCCAGTCGCGGACCTCGTCGACCTCGGCGAGGGCCCAGGTGTGCACCGGCCGGCCCTCGCGCTGCCTCTCTCTGGTCGCCTCCGTCACGGCGCGGAAGCGGTCGGGGCGGGTGCCGCGGTCATCCATCGCTGCGAGGGAGTCGAGGGCCCACTGGGCCCCGGTGCGTCCGCTGCGCACACGCTCCTCGATCACGTTGAGGTAACGGTCGATATCCCGGGCGTCGATGCCATGGTCTTCGAGGCCCTGCCGCGCCGACGGCAGCAGGTCGAGGATCAGCGCCGCGGCCGTGGTGCGGCGCCCTCCGATCCACGAGAACTGCGCCCGGAGGCCGTGCTGGGCGGCGGCGATGAAATTGGACTTGGCGTCGTCGAAGCTCAACGCCTCGGTGATGTCGGCGTGCTGGGTCGAGAGCGATGCGAGGAGCCCGAAGTAGAACGCGGCGTTGGCGACCTCGTCGATGATCGTCGGGCCCGCCGGCAACACGCGGTTTTCGATGCGCAGGTGGGCGCGGCCCTCGTGAGTGCCGTAGCACGGGCGGTTCCAGCGGTAGACCGTTCCGTTGTGATGACAGAGCGCGTCGAGGTGCGGCGCCTCGCCCCGCTCGATCAGCTCGAAGGGCTTTTCGGTGACGTCCGACGCGAGCATCACGCGGAAGCGGGCGATGTCTTCGCGGAAGATTTCGATTACCGACGAGTCGAGCCATCGTTCGCCGAATTGCACGCGCGGTTGTTGCCGCCGGGCGAGGGCGACCTCCGACCGGTGGTCGACGGAGTGTTGGAAGAGCGCCACTCGGGTCTCGTGCCAGAGCCGGTGTTCGGCGAGGAGGGGTGAGTTGACCGCGGCCGCGAGGACCGGTGCGGTCACGGCCTGGGCGAGATTGTAGAGCTTGGCGAACTCGTGGGGGCCGACCTGGAAGTGAAGCTGGAAGCTCGTATTGCACGACTCGAGCATCACGTTGTCGTGCACCGCGTAGAACTCGTCGAGGCCCTTGATGCGCACGTGGAAGTCGCCGCCCCGGGCTTTCACGATGGCTTCGTTGAGGGCCGCGTAGCGTGGGGCCGGCGTCATGTTTTCGAGGGTGAGGTCGGAAACCTGAAGCGTCGGCAGGATGCCGGCCAAGAGCGTGTCGCCGCCGTTGGCCTGGGCAGCCGCCTGGGCGAGGCCGACCATCGAGACCAGGTCCTGCTCCATGCGCCGGAGACACCCGCCGCCGAACGCATAGGGCGGGAGGTTGGCCTCGAGGTTGAACCGCGCGAGCTCGGTCGTGAAGAGGGGGTTGTCGAGTTCCTCGAGTACCGCCGGGGCGATCGGTGCCGGAGCGCACCCCGCGTCGACGAGGAAGATCTCTTGCTCGGCGCCGATGCGGCGGACGCCGGACTCGATCATGCCGCTGTCGATCATCTGCTCGAGGGCCTTGAGGTCGTCGAGGAGCGCGCGCATGAACGCCCGCTGCTGGCGCTGATCGTCGACTCCGGATGCGTTCTTGTCGCCCATGTCCGCCGCGCTTACACGCTACCAGTCTTTGCCGACCCAAGAGCAGCTCAAGAGCGCCCAAGAGCAGTCTCGGTCTTGCTCACCCAGACCACCACCGTGATGTTCGATGGTAGCCAGAATTGTGTAGTTCAGTACGTGGTTTCTGTGATCGGCGAGGTTCCTCGCCAAGCGTGCCTTGGCTCACGGAAATGGCGCCCATTTACCCGTCTGGCCGCGCGATAACTCACGGTACACCGGCAAAATCGTCCGTTCGGGAGTTCTTCGCCCCTAGCGCGCGGGCAATTGGCGCTCACGTCGGGTAGAACGCGCGGACGTGGCAATTTGTCGCAGGCGAGCGGCCGAGCATACGGCCTACCGGCAGCTTCAGATTCGACGCCCCGCAAAGCACAGATTCAGGTCGGGGAGAGCCCCGACAAGCAGAGATTCTGTTCCGATGGAGGACTGAGCATGAGTGACGAGAAGATCGAAACCACCTCGAAGGACGACGCGGAAACCGAAGAGACGCGTCCGAGCCGGCGGTCCTTCCTCAAGGGGACCGGCGCGGCGATCGGTGGCGGCGCGGTCATCGCCACGGGCATGATCGGTTGCGGCGACGAGACCACCGCGGGCGGTCCCGCTGAGACCACCGGCGCGGCCGGCGGCGGCGGCGGCGGCGAAGCGGCCGGCGGAGGCGGGGGCCACGCGGCTTCCAGCGTCGCCCCGGGCGAGCTCGACGCGTACTACGGCTTCTGGAGCGGTGGGCAGTCCGGCGAGGTTCGCGTCATGGGCGTGCCGTCCATGCGCGAGCTCAAGCGCATCCCCGTCTTCAACCGCGACGCGGCGACCGGGTGGGGCGCGACCAACTGGTCGAAGGACCTGCTCAAGGGCCGGGCGTCGGGTGACACCCACCACGTCCACCTCTCCTACACCGACGGCACCTACGACGGCCGCTACGCCTTCGTGAACGACAAGGCCTCTGCCCGCCTCGCCCGCATCCGCCTCGACACCTTCGAGTGCGACGCCATCGTCGACATCCCCAACTCCTTTGGCACCCACGGGATCTTCCCCCAGCGCAACGCCACGGGCCTCGTGTTCTGCAACAGCGAGTTCCGGTCGCCGCTCCCCGGCACCAACGCCGACCCCCAGGACCCGTCGACCTACTCCGCCCTGCACAGCGCCATCGACGGTGAGTCGATGGAGGTGAAGTGGCAGGTGATGGTCGAGGGCAACATGGACCTCTGCGCTTCCGACTACGAGGGCAAGTACTCCTTCGCCTGCTCCTACAACCTCGAGGGCGGCGTCACGCTCCCCGAGATGATGGCCAACGACCAGGATTGCCTCTACGTCTTCAACACCGAGGCCATCAACGCGGCGATCGCGGCTGGCGACGGCACGATGACTCTCGGGGAGTCTCAGGTCCCGGTCATCGATGCCCGCGGCGACGACGGCCCGTTCGTCCTGCGCATCCCGATCCCCAAGAGCCCCCACGGCGTGAACATCTCGCCGGACGGCAAGTACGCGATGTGCTCGGGCAAGCTTTCGCCGACGGTCTCCGTCGTTCAGATCGACAAGATCGCGGCGGCCTTCGCCGGTGACATCGAGCCCCGCGCCTGCGTCGTCGCGGAGCCCGAGGTCGGCCTCGGTCCCCTGCACACGGCCTTCGACGGCCGGGGCAACGCCTACACCTCGATCTTCATCGATTCGGTGGTGACCAAGTGGAACATCGACAAGGCGATCGAGGCCTTCGGTGGTGCCGAGGGCGTCGACCCGATCGTGCAGAAGATCGACGTGCACTACCAGATCGGCCACATCAACGCGTCGATGAGCGAGACCAAGGACTGCGACGGCAAGTGGCTCGTCGCGCTCTGCAAGTTCTCGAAGGACCGCTTCCTGCCGGTCGGCCTCCTTCACCCCGAGAACGATCAGCTGATCGACATCTCCGGTGAGGAGATGGTCCTCGTCCATGACGGCCCGACTTTCTCGGAGCCCCATGACGCGGTCATCGTCACCAAGGACAAGATCAACGCCGTCGCCATCGATACTCGTGACCATCCGCGGTACGAGCTCTTCAATCGGTGGGCAGAGGAAGACGGGATCGACCTCCAAGTGGACAACCGTGTCGTCCGCCGCGGGGACAACGAAGTTCGCGTCTACATCACCAGCCAGGCCCCGGACTTCAAGTTGACCGAGTTCAACGTGAAGCAGGGCGATGAGGTCACCATCATCCTGAGCAACACGGACAACGTCGAGGACCTGAGCCACGGCTTCTGTGTGACGAATCACGACGTGAACTTCCTGGTGAACGCCCAGGGGACCGAGAGCCACACCTTCACGGCCGATAAGGCCGGGATGTTTTGGTATTACTGCCCTTGGTTCTGCCACGCTCTGCACCTAGAGATGCGTGGGCGGATGTTCGTCGAAGCGCGCTGAGTCTCGCGGTACGTCCTGAGCCCAATTCAACCCTCGTACGTGGTTTTTCGAGATGGGCTCTAGGACAATTGCTGCACTTCTGACCCTCGGAGTCTGGGTCATGGCCTCTCCGGCCATGGCTCAGTACTCCCGCCTGGGCGCCCCCACGGAGATCGACTGTGAGTCGATGCCGTGTGCCGACGCGCTGCCCGGGGCGACCTCGTTTACGCCCCTCGAGGGCAGTCCCTTCATGGCGGGGGCGGACGCAGAGGGGGAGGAGCTGGGTTGGGTTGGCCTGTCCACGCAAGTCGTGGACATCGTGGCCTATTCGGGGAAGCCCCTCGCGACCTTGGTCGGCCTCGACCCCGACGGGAACATCGCCGGGGTGCGCCTCATCCACCACAGTGAGCCCATCCTCCTGACGGGCATTCCCGAGTCGGTCCTGCACGAGTTCTGTGCGCTCTACCCGGGATACCCAGCGACCCAGCACATCGTCGTGGGCACCAGCCGCGATGCCGACGCCGTCAGCGTCGACGTGATCAGCGGCGCCACGGTCACCACCCTCGCCCAGAACCGCACCATCCTCGAGACCGCCCTCGCGATCGGGTCCGCGGTCGGCGTGGTGGACCTCGCCGTGGCCCGCCCCGGGCACTTCGTCGAAGAAGAGGCGCCGTGGTCTTGGGCCAAGATGGAGGCCGAGGGGATCTTCGGCCGCCTCGTCGTGACCAACCGCGACATGGGCCGCGACCGCGACGGTGATTTCGTCGACCTCACCTACACCATCGCCGATGCCCCCCAGATCGGTCGGGCTCTCCTCGGCGACGAACTCTACCAGCACGCCCTCGAGGAGATCGGCGAGGGCCAGCACCTCTTCGTCATCCTCGGCAACGGTTCGAGCTCGTTCAAGGGCTCGGCCTTCGTCCGCGGCGGCATCTTCGACCGCGTGCGTGTCGACCAGGGCTTCGTCGAAATCGTCTTTCGCGACACCGACTACCGCAATCTGACGAGCCCGCGCCTCGATGACGCGCCGCGTTTTCGTGAGGGCGCGGTCTTCGTGACCAACGGCGGCTTCCTCGACCCGGGCCAGCCTTTCGACCTCCTCTTCCTCGGCAGTCGCTACGACGGCCGCGGGGGGTTCACCCGGGACTTCCGCGAGTTCCGTTCGACCCTCCAGCTGCCGTCATCGCTCTATGTCTACGACGGGCCAGACCCGAACGAGCCGATGTGGGTTCAGGCGTGGCGCAATCGCACGGTGCACGCGACCTTCCTCGCGATCTATCTGATGTTCGTGATCTTCGTCTTCGCGGCGCGCCGCTGGAGCACCGCGGACGCGAAGCGGCTTCGGCGCCTGCACGTCTTCTCGATGACCATCGGGCTCTTCGGCATCGGCATGATGATGCGGTCCCAGCCCTCGGTGACGCAGATGCTCACCCTCATCGAGTCGCTGATTCACGAGTGGCGGTGGGAGCTCTTCTTGAGCGAGCCGCTCATCATGCTCTTCTGGGTGTTCATCTTCGTGGTCTCGCTGATCTGGGGCCGGGGCCTCTTCTGTGGCTGGATCTGCCCCTACGGCGCGCTCACGGAGTTGCTCTTCGACATCCGGAAGTTTCTTCGCATTCCCGACTACGAGCTGCCGGATTGGATCCACCTGAAGCTGCGCTACCTGCGCTACTTCATCCTCCTCGCGCTGATCCCGATTTTCCTCTTCGACTCGATCCTCGGTGAGCAGCTGGCCGAGGTCGAACCCTTCAAGTCGACCTTCCTCGTGCCGTTCTGGACGCGCCACTGGGGCTTCGGGGTGTACTGGGTGGCCCTCGCGGTCTGGTCCGTTTTCACCTTCCGCCCCTTCTGCCGATACATCTGCCCCCTCGGCGCGGGCCTCGCCATCTTCAACAGCTTCCGCTTCTCCGGTCCCCGGCGCCGGAGCTTCTGTACGAACTGTAAGATCTGCACCAAGGGCTGTGAGCCGAAGGCGATTCGCCCCGACGGCACCATCGACGCGCGCGAGTGCTTGTCGTGCATGGAGTGCGAAGCCAACTACCGCGCCGAAGAAGTCTGCCCGCCGCTCATCGCGGTCTCGCGCCTGACGGCGAAGTCCAAGGCCGACGGCCTGCCCATCGACCCGGAGAAGCTCAAAAAGCTTCAGAAGGACATCGCCGACGTATGAGCCATCTGGTCCGCATACTCTCGGCCGCCTCGTGCGCGGCCTTCGTGCTGCTGACCGCGGGAAGTGGGCACGCGCGCACCCTCGAGGTGGGCCGCGATGCGGACACGGTGAGTGCCACCCTCGACCTGAGCGCCGACGGGGACGTCGTCGTCGTGCCGGAGGGCATCTGGCCGGGGCGCGTGCGCATCGAGCACCAAGTCACCCTCCGCGGCCCCGGGACCATCGACGGGGGCGGCGAGGGGACCGTAGTCACCGTGGTCGCCGCCGGCGTGGTCATCGACGGCCTCACCGTGCGCGGCAGCGGCTCGGATCTAAGCGACCGGGATTCGTGCATCTACACCGAGGCTACGGCGGAGGACGTGCGAATCGTTGGCAGCACGATTCGCGACTGCGCCTTCGGGATTTGGATCAACCAGTCACCGCGGGCCCACGTGATCGGCAACCACGTATTCGGCAGGGCGGACCGCCGACCCGCAGACCGAGACAACGGCATTCATCTCTTCGATGCCGACCACCTCGTCATCCAAGACAACGTCATTCAGGGCGCGCGGGACGGCATCTACGTCTCTGCGACCGACGACAGCCTGATCCAGGGCAATCAGATGAACGGCCAGCGCTATGGCGTTCACTACATGTACTCGTACCGGAACACCCTCATCGGCAATACGGCCAACGGCAACTCCGGCGGCTTCGCGCTCATGCAGAGCCGCGGCCTGCTCGTCGAAGGCAACGTCGCCATGGACAACGACCAGGTCGGCTTGCTCTTCCGAGACGCTCAGGAGTGCCGAATCATCGGTAACCGCCTCGAGCGAAATGCCCAGGGCATGTTCTTCTTCTCGTCGACGGAGAACATCATTCACGACAACTTTTTCGTCGGGAATCAGGTCGGCGCGAAGATCTGGGCCGGAAGCCTCCGCAACGACGTCCAGGGGAACCACTTCATCGGCAACGCCCAGCAGGTCTTCTACGTCGGGGCCCATGACCTGCTCTGGGGCGAGGACGGCCACGGGAACCATTTCAGTGATTACGTGGGCTGGGACCAGGACGGCGACGGAATCGGCGACCGGCCCCATCGCGTCGACAGCTTCTCCGCGAATCTCCTCCACCGTTATCCCTCGGCGGTGCTACTGGTTCGCAGCCCGGTTCTCGAACTTCTGGCGCATCTCGAGGCGCGCATGCCGATTTTGCGCGTCGCGACCGTCGTCGACCTCAGCCCTGTGGTATCCGACTGATGAATGGTGATTCGACCACAGAGCGACTCGTATCGTCGCCCCAGAGCCGAGCGGCAACCGCGTCGGTTCGGGGACGGGCTTCGGGCCACATGAAAGAGCTCGTCCTCGACCACCTCTCCGTGAGCTTCGGCGACGTGCACGCCCTCCGGGACGTCACTTTGAACGCCGTCCCCGGCGAGGCGCTGATGCTCATCGGCCCCAACGGCGCCGGTAAGTCGACCCTGATCCGAATCCTCCTGGGCCTCGTTCGGCCCGACGAAGGCTCGATCATCGTGGATGGCAAGCGCGTGTCCGTCGACCGCACGTTCAAAGAGAACCTCGGCTACCTGCCGGAGGCCATCGCCTTCAGCGACAACCTGACCGGCCGCCAAGTCTTGCGCTTTTTCGCGCGGGCGAGGGCGGTGGATCGTCGACGGGTCGACGCAGTTCTCGAACGCGTGGGCCTCGCTGCGGCGGCGAAGCGCAAGGTGCGCGGGTACTCCCGCGGCATGAGGCAGCGCCTGGGCCTCGGCATCTCCATCCTCAGCGAGCCTGACCTCCTCGTCCTCGACGAACCAACCGGCGGCCTCGACCAGGAGGGCATCGCCGTGCTCTTCAGCGTGCTCGACGAGTGGCGCGAGGCCGGGCGCATGGTGCTCATCGCAACCCACGACCTGACCCTCCTCGAGCGGCGCGTCGATCGGGTGTGCATCCTCGAGTCCGGGCGCCGGGTGGCCTTCGATACCCCCGCGGCCCTTCGGGAAGCCGCCGGTTTGCCCGTCCGGGTGACCTTCACGGTGACCGGGGATGCGTCGGCCTTCGTCGCGGCCCTCGAGGCCCGGGGAGGCGGCACCGTCGAGCGCATCGGCGAGCACGTCGAGGTCGAGGCGTCTCCCGACGAGCTCATGGCGCTGATGGACATTCGCACCGAGCACTCCTCTACGGTGACCGGGCTCCGGGTGATCGAGCCCGGTATGGACGAGGTCTACGAGCACTACCTCGACGCGGCGCAATCCCAAGACGCCGGGGCGGCCGGGGCATGAACCGCGTCGCCCGAGCCCTCGCTCTCCACGAGCTCGTCGAACGCACCCGCGACCGGTGGGTCGTGGTCGTCAGCGTGCTCTTTGCCGCCCTCGCCTCGGCGGTCAGCGCCTATGGCCGGAGCGCCGGGGAAGGCTCGGCTGGGGCGACCCTGACCGGGCCGAGCCTCGTCACCCTGGCGAGTCTCTTCGTTCCCCTGGTCGCCCTCGTCCTCAGCCACGACGCCATCGTCGGTGAGCGCGAGCGCAATACGCTCGGGCTCTTGCTCTCCCTGCCCATCACGCGCATGGAGACCGTCTTCGCCAAGCTCGTCGGGCGCGGCGCGGCGCTGGTCCTCTCGGTTAGCGTCGGTCTCGGCGCGGCGATGGCCTTCACCTCGGCCGGCGAGCGCGCCACCTTGGCGGCTTTGCTCGGCCCGACGCTTCTCCTCGGCCTCGCGTTCTTGGCGATCGGCCTCCTCATCTCTTCGGTCGCTAGCCGGCAAGCGGTCGCGGCCTCCATGGTGGTCGTCGTCTGGTTCAGCATGGTCTTCTTTTACGACCTGGGGCTGCTCGGCATTCTGGTGGTCAGCGACGGCACGGTCTCCCAGGACCTCATCGCCAACCTGGTCCTCGGCAACCCTGCCGGGCTCTACCGCGTGACCATGATGGAGGCCTTCGTCGGGCCCGAGGCGTTGACCGACCTCGGCTTGGTCGCCGAGCTCCCGAGTCGGGCGATGCGCGGGGTCATCTGGGCGATGTGGATCATCGGGCCGCCCCTGGTGAGCGGCTTGATCCTCCTGCGAAAGAAGGTGGTGCGGTGAGAGCATTGCGCACGATCACTTGGGCGTCCCTGTTTATGGGCATGCTGGCCGCCGGATGTGGCGATGACGGAGCGACTGAAGCGACCGCGACCGGTGCGGTGTCATTCGAACACCACGAATGCGCGGCCTGCGGCATGATCGTCCGCGAGCAGCCGGCGCCCCGGGGGCAGCTGATCCATCGCGACGGCACCCGCGCGCACTTCTGTGCCATCTCTGACCTCGCGGTCTACGTCGGGGCCCCATCGCCTCACGGCGCGCCGACCTCCATCTACGTCGAGGTGATGGCGCCGGATGCGACGCCTGACGATTTGTCGACCGACGAGCGCTCATGGAGCGCCGTCGACGATGTGACTTTCGTCGTAGGTAGTTTCGAACGGCCCGTGATGGGGGAGCCGGTCCTCACGTTTTCGACCGAAGAAGAGGGCCGCGCGGCTGCCGCGCGCCTCGACGGAAGAGCTATCGGGTGGGAAGGGCTGCTCACGGAGCTCGCCCGCCGCGCGGATGAACCGCACTGAAGGAAGAGATCTATGCGTTACGTTTTGATGATTTTGTTGGCCGGAGTACTGGCCACCGGTTGTGGTGATGACGGTTCCGATGGCGCAGAGGGTGCAGAAGGTGCAGGCGGCGAAGAAGACCCCAACGCCAACGCAGACACCTCGATGCCCG
>Ga0164313_10003684_pt1 | contig 13631 bp, 12 predicted proteins | sample GuaBasSedimGuay4_FD_113735 | JGI IMG/M metagenome (GOLD analysis project Ga0164313, IMG submission 113735) | Subseafloor sediment microbial communities from Guaymas Basin, Gulf of California, Mexico - Guay4, Core 4569-4, 0-3 cm | ecosystem: Environmental > Aquatic > Marine > Hydrothermal vents... | reverse complement strand
TCCTATCTGTCATTCTATCAGATACCTGAGATATACCTAAACCTGTTAAGGATAAATCTGGTAAAGGGTCAGCATCCACTACCATAGTCCATCCCCTTAAATAAAGTGAATTATGTCCAATGAAAGAATCTGTACCTAATGCATTTACTTCAACTTGACCATGAGGTAATAAGAAATTTGAAAGGTTATTTATAGCATTACCATTAGTAGTTGCCGAGAAATTACTACCCCTCATTAATAGGTAATCAATCCAAACATTATTAGAAATATCTAAAGTTGCTAAATTTGGTATGTTACCAACACCAAGTCTTTCAATGACTGTCATTCCTGAAACATCAATTGAAGTATTTGTAAAAGGGTTACCTAATAAATCCATATTGATCATAGAGGTAAACCCACTAACATTTGGCATTAAAGTTATATTCATATCCCTAAGCCATAGTTCAGTTAAGCTTGTTTGTTTATCAAGGTTAACATAAGTCATTAGATCATCACCCCACAGCCATACTTTATCTAAAGAAGGTACTTCTGTTATATCTGCTTTAGATAATTTATCCCACCCTATATCTACCTTAGTCCAATTCACTAAATCATCTGCCGATGTAACAGTAATTACAATAGGGTCATTACCTGTGTTAGCACTAAAATCAAAGGTAGGATCATTCGCATCTGCATCTAAATCTGCAATGCCTGTGCCTCTAGCTTCCCAATGAAGTGTAGAGCCTGTGTTTATTATTCCATCAGGTGACCATGTTGCATTACTAGATGTTGTTTCAAATGTTGCATTAATTTCTGCAATGTCAGATATGTATGTTGAGATAAGTGTATTCAATGCAGCATCCTCTGCTTCCAGTGAACCACCTATAGATATATACCCAAGTGTAGCATCTGATTTATTTATAGGAGTGCCTAAACCATTATTTGCTAATAATAAATACATCTCTACATTAGATAATGTACTTGAAGCATCTGCATCATTGTCTTCAACAATTCCTCCTATTATTACTTTTTGATTGGTAGATGTAATCCTGTCTACCATAAACAATCCTTTAGCTCTACCTGTAGTGCCACCACCAACATAAGAACCTGTATTGGCTCTACCTTGTGTATCATCAGCCGGATGATAATATTGTAATGCAAGAGTAAATTGATCTGTGTCTCCTGCCCCTAAGTAATATTGTGAATCATCTAGAAAAGAACCTTCTTCTGTAACATAGACTGAGGCATTGATATCATCTAAAGAAGCATAGGTTGCATTGGTTGATGCAATCCATCCTGTCTTATAATAATTAGATAGAGAAGCAGATAGAATACCTTTGTTTGCTATCCACCATACATCACCCACTTCCAGTAGCTCGAAGTTATCAGGGTCTTTCCAATTTATTTCCCCAAATTCTTTTGAGCCATCATTAGCTGGTATATATAATATATCTACTTGGTCCCAAACCCCATCAGTCTTCAGGTCATCTATTAAAGCTCGTTGAACTACTTGTTGTCCTGCGCTTGGTGCTGTATACCCTTGAAGTGTAGCATAGGCAAGTATATCATCATACTCGGTTGTTACTACTACTGTATACTCACTAGCTATTAAAGCGGGATTCTGAGCATGCGTAAACCCCGCTAGTAATAGTAGTAGTAATAATATTAATCTTTTCATTTAACTAGTTCTAGAATGATTCCAGCGTTGCTTAATTTAACAGCTGTGATACTTCCTTTAGTATCAATCAAACCTATCCATTTTTCATTACCAACTGTAGGCTCTGCTGTATAGTGATTGTATACTGTATCATGTAAAGTTAGTTCTCTAGCTGCATAGTACCTTCGTGTTGCTGTGACATTCTTGAAAGCATTGATCGCCGAGCCCTGAGAAGGATTTGATTCTCCCATATATACTTCCGGTTTAACCCCAGTACCTCCGGGATTAACTATAGGTGCTGGATTCGGTTTTGTTACTGTTTTCTTTTTACTCCTAATTACAGCCCAAATAATTAAGCCGATTGCTACTGCCAAAAAGATTATTAATCCTGTGTATTCAAAGTCATTCATAATTTTATATATTTAAAGATTTGTATTCGTGTTTAACAAGTTGTCTTAGCTGAGATGTAACCATCAGTGCCAATTCTAAATGATACGTTTAATTCTTCATCTCTATGCCATTCACCACTTCCGTTGAAAGGTGTTGTCATATCAGAATCTGTATAAAAATAATCCCCTTGAACTGGTGTTGCAGATGTAGTCCAATAAGTATTACTTCCACTCGGTGGATCACAAGGGGCAATAGCACTATCTGTATGTCCTAATACAATAGAGTAATTAGTTAATGTTGATACTGTAGTGTTAGCAGTCTTATATCCATAAGCGCCATCACTAGAACGATATGCTCTAACTTCAACCCACCATAAAGTACTGGGAGTTAATCCCGTATTTTCTACCACTAGTGTTTTTGCGTTTACTACTTCTTGGTGATATATAGTTCCAACCGAATTAGTGTGTCTAACAATTACTTGATGTGAAGGTGTTTGATATAAATCTCCTCCATCCCAACTTATAGTAAAATTTGTATAGCCTACAGCAGAGGTTGTTAAATTATAAGGTGTTGTTGAATAATCCTGACACCAGTAGAGTTCAGTACATACTCCAGATGGATTAGTCCTAAATCTAAGGCTAACACCCGAACCAACATATCTCTCTGCATTTGCATAATAATTATTACCATCCCATGAAGCCTCGGCTGGATTAGTATAAATCTGATATCCTACCATAGGTAAATCTGTTGTGCCATTATGATACATCGCTGTAGCTGTTACTGGAGAACAATCATTATCTACTGTTGAAGTAACTGATCTAAAGAATGTTGTTCTTATTGTACCTTGTGTTATGTTCTCACCTGATACTAATTGTAAAGCTCCAAATGATGATAGGTCTGTTTCATCTACATAGAGTGCATCTATGATCTGTGCTTTAGTAGGACATTCATCATCATCTTCTGCGGAAAAATCATCTTTTAATACAAAGCCTTCATTATCTATAAGCCATTGAAGGTCACTGTATGTGACCATTCTATTAGTTTCTAGTTGCGGGTATAAATTTATCCAACTGCATACGAGTAGGATCGTTAATATTAATTTTGTCATCTTCTAATTTTTTAACTCGGTTTTCTAATGCTTCTAATTTATCTGTAAGTTCTTGTATTGCCTTAGCTTGAATGAATATAGTTTTGTAAAGGTCAACTGCATTCTCATCGGGATTAGCAAATTCTTTAGGACTATCATCAATGATTATCCCTATCTTATTTTCTATCTCTCCATCCTTCTTATCATAGGTTACAATGTCTAGGCTATTTACTAATTCTAAAGCTGATTGTGTAAAGGGTTGTATATTTGTTTTTAAAGCCCTTAATGAACCTTCATAAAATGCTGCTGCCGTTATTGAATAGGTTGAGCCTGAATTCCAGTCTGCACTTAATGTTCCAAGTGAATATGTTATATCTGGGTTTGTTACCGTAGTACCTACTACAGATAAACCATTACCTACTCTAAAATCTACATGTTCTCCATTTGTTATCTGTTCTTTGTTTACCCCTTGAACATATACATACCAAGAACTCATTGTCCCAGTAGCTGATGACCAGTTCTGATCATTACTAAATGTACCTAATTTAATTTCTGATGCGGCCTTCCTAGATTCTACTGCACCATTTTGTATAATGAATTCAGTACCTGCTGCAATGTCCCCAGTCATATCTGTTAGCTCTGCGAAGTTCAATGATATACTTGGTGTTGTACCACCAGATGAAGTAGTACCTGTCCCACCTGCTACAGATGTTACTGTACCTGCATTTGAAGTATATCCCAAACCTATTACAAAATCATATATATTATTACCATCAGCTAAAGCTGTACCCCCATTTGTAACTGCTGCTGTAGTAACTGCATGTGTATGTGAACTTGTTGTTACACTGTTAGTGCTTGTTCCTGTTACTGATGTTGGTGTTCCAAGAGTTACAGTACCAGAACCAGTGATATTAGTGAAGCTCATACCATTACCATTGTTCACTGCTGTTACTGTACCTGTATTTGAAGTCTTACCATTAAAGATATCCCAATCTGTCTGTGATAAGTATCCATCTGTAGATGTATTAGCTTGATCTATTGTTAGGTTAACTGCCCCTGTTATAGAACCGCCTTGTAGAGGACCAGTAGTATTAACCTCTGTAATATCCCCAGCTCCACCAGTAGCAGCCTCTTGCCATTCGAAATCCCCAGTGGTAGCTTCATAGGTTAATACGTATTCATCTGTTGGTGCATTGACTGATTTAAGATGTGATTCTAAAATCTTGTCTGCCCCTATTGTTAAAGCAGCTGAACCTGTTACATCTCCAGTGTGATTAGCATTAGCATCTGCAATTGCTGCATATCTTAAATCATTATAACCTTGATCTCCAACACCATCTGCTGTACTTGGGTCTGCAAATATTTCTAATCTACCATCAGTGTTAAGCCTTAGTTGAGTAGCTCCATTTCTACCTAGTGTAGTCATTTCTATTTTCTCTCCTACATCAGAACCTCCTTGTGCACTACTAAATATAAAAGCTCTGTCTGTAAAACTTGTAAATCCAAAACGTTTGGTATTAGCAGATGTATTATCTCTACTGGTAAACATTTCTAAAGTTGATGGAAATTGGTTTGCTGCATCTACATCAGGCATAACCCAAAGAGCTACATCACTTCCTCCTACATTACCTATTTCAAATATAGCTCTACCATTAGCACTTGATTGATTAGTCCTAAATTGAAAGTAATCTGTAGTGGCAGTACCATCTATTCTTAAAGCTCCAGTTGTTGAATCCCAAGTGAAAGCATCATCACCTTCTAAAATTGTGGCAGATGTGAATACTCCTACTTGGTTATTAACTGGTGTACCTGTGTTAGATAGATTACCCCCACCTGATGGTACTTCCCAAGCACCATCACCTCTATAAAAAGTTGTTGGGCCTGGTGTTCCTGTATTATCAATCATAGCAACATCTATTGATGCTGCCGCTATAGTTAAAGCTACGTCCCCTGTTACATCACCAGTATGTGTTGCATTAGAGGTCTTAGCATTATTTGTAGTTACATCTGTTTGTAATTGAGAACCTGCCAAAGCTAGTGGTGAAATAGCTTTAACGTTGTCTGTACCTGTGTTTACTTCTGCTGATGTAGCGATATCTAAATTTGTATCTGGGATATGAGTTAAGTCTGAGATATCTGCTTCTACTATAGCTCTACCTACATAACCAGAACCATTTGCCATTAATGCAAACTTATCTGTAACAGCGGCAGAGGTTACATCTGATAAATTATCTAGTTGTGTAACACCAGCCCCTAATGTTGTATTCTCCCATTTAGATGAGGTAGTGTTATAGGTTAAAGCTTGACCATTACCTGGTGATGTTATATCTGTGTCATCTAAACTAGCTATAGTTGTAGCTGAGCCTCCAACATCTCCACCAACTATTGTTGACCATTCGTTAGCTCCTACATATTTTATATAAGCATATTTAGTATCTGGTAAATCCGGTATCGCTCCTCCGATATCAGCATCATCTGTACCGTATGAGAAAGTAATGTTACCACCAGAGTTATTTAATATATTTAAATCAAAGCCTGCTGTGATAGCTACATCATCACTTAGTATTACAGATGAGTGTGTTGTTATAATTGTTTTACCAGCATCGGCATCCAATGTTGTATAAGCTACTGCTGTAGTTTCATCCCTACCTAACTTAGTTTCTAGTGGGGTTAAATCTTGATCCCCAGTATTAGTACCTGATAAGTTACTAGCTGTAATAGTATTAGTAAAACTACCGCTCATTGCATATAAATCCTGCCACCTTTTAATATTAGTACCTAAATCATAAGTATCATGTGTACCTGGGCTTAATTTTTTATATGTTAAGAATTCTGTAGCAGTAAACATAATACTAGGTAAAGCATCTGCTAAACCATATATCCTACCTACTCCTTGAATGTACCCATCATTATTTGTAAAGTCTAAAGCATTAGACCCAGCTGAAGTTTCGATATAAAGAGCAGCCGTTAATCCCTCCCCATTTCCAGCTGACTTAGGTAAATAAGCACTTAAGTCCTGATCTCCAGTATTACTACCAGATACCCCATCTAGCTTAGTCTTATCTGCTACTATCATTAACCCGTCATTGACTCCATCTACTACTGTTAGTGTTGCATCAGTACCGGTATCTGAAGATACTACCTTAGTTGCTGAATCATAAGCTAGGTTAGTTACACCAGAACCCGTTATTAATTCATCTAATGTTTCTAATGCAGTTTGTACATCAGTATCTGATGCTGATAGATTATTATCAAAGTTGGTTACTACTGTTGTTACCTCTGCAGCCGTTTGATCATCTGTCTCTGTTGTAAGATATCCTACTAAATCATGATCTCCCCATAAGAATGCTGCATCCCAGTTTGTTATCTGTCCAGCACTTATACCAAAAGCTGGATCGTTAATATATACTGTATCTAATTCAGTAAATGAAGTAAGGTATCCCTCTACTCCATGATCTCCCCAAGTAAATGCTGTATCCCAGTTTCCAGTGTTATCCGGTAATATACTATATATACCAGTAGTAGCTGACCTTCTCATTATACCTTCTGATAAGAAATCTCCATCTTGTAATACATCTGAGTGTGTTGTCTCATTATCTGTTACCCCTGTAGCAAAATTACTTATATCAGAATGTATTAATACCCTGTTAACCCAACCTGCACCATCATATACTGCTACATGAGTTACAACTGGAGTGGTTATAGTTACATCTGATAAATCCCCGAAAGCTAGGCCACCCCCTAATAAATTTACCTCATCTTTTAATTCCATGATAACGGCTTGAACGTTAGTAGAACCTAAAGTGAGGTATGGTGTGAATATAGTATTGGCTGCGGTTAAATCTGTGTTAGCTACATAACCTGATAAGAATGTTAACCGAGGCATTTTCTGGAGTATATTATCTACGTCCATTACCATTACCTCCATAGTAGCATCCCCTGTTGGGACTGTCTCAACGAATAATTGAGAATTTATATTTGTGGTTGTCTGAGAAAAGCCTAATATACTTGCAAGCATAAAGGCTACCAGTAAAAATATTTTTTTCATTTGTGTTGTATTAAGTAAGTAATATTTCTTGTTTGATAGTGTAGTTAGCTTCGTTAGTTATTGTACCTCCATTATATATAGCTGCTACCCAGAATCTGGAGATTGACCATATACCTTGTATTACATCATTAGTTTCTAAAGTACCTTTATTAAAATTACCTGATGCTTTGTATACTTTGAATGAACCGAATAAGATATCTGTATTTTTTAGATATCCTTCTGTACCATGATCTCCCCACCCAAAGGCATCTGCAAATTGACTTCTTTCTACATCAGTTAATATTTTCTTAGTACCTGACTCTGTCATGTTATCCATATCAAAGGCAGAACCATTTATATTAGTTGGGTCATAAGTTGCTTTAAGCATATCACCCATTGATGTAGTACCTGAATTAACCCAAGCTCCAGTATCTGCATCCCAAGTCCATAAGGTATCTGTAGAACCTACCTGAGCATATTCTCCACTGATACCAGTTGGGTGTGCTGAGTTTAATGCTGCTTCATCAGCATAGAATCCTACATAACCACTAATAAGGTTATCTAGTTTATCTTTTAATATTGTTGTAAAGTTTTCCTGTGATAAACCTTGACCAGCAACTACATCAACCTTGTCGCCTAGTTCTAAGTAATAATCATCTACGATTTGATTTAAAGCTCCGATTAGTACAGACATCGGTATCTGGTTACCCGCTGGTAAACTTATTATAATATCATTCTTAATTACGTTAATAGGCATGTTAATCTAATTTTATAGGGTTTAATGTTATTTCAGTTATTTTGGAAATACTAGCATCGATAGTTTGTGGTAACCTTTCGAATATATCTCTTACTTCAAAACTATAATACTTCTCCATTACACCTTCTTCTAAGTTTGGTGTATCTCCACTTCCTGTGAATTCTATGAATAGGTTATTATCAAAAGCTATGTTAGCATCTAAGTATGATTTGATATAACCTCTTCTAGGAAATGCTTCTAATAATATACTAACCAATACTCTCATTTGTTTTACATTGCTTGCTACAGCAAATATATTGAATGAGTAGTCTGAAGATAATCCCGCATTCCTTTGTTTTATGTATGTGCTACCATTTAAAACATATAGTGGTGTGGTATCTCCTCCTAAACTTCCCGGTTGAATGTAGTGGGTATCAATCACAATACGAGGTACCTTTAGAGTACCTTTGGATTGATTGTTTGACATACCGAATAGCTCGATAGAAAAGCCTTTCTCATTTGTTATAGTAACTAACTCAGCTGCATAGTTTGCATTAGCATTTTCTAATACAGATATTACATCACTATCTAATTCATAATCATCTGGGTCAGGCATATACTCATACTTAACCAATTGATCTTTTACGGCCATGAATATTGACCTCTCGACTATTTCTTGTATATTTGATAACATTTAGTATACTCTTGCTCTTACTCCGTAAGCGTTATAAATTTCTTTTCTAATATGCCAGATGATAAGTGATTTTATTTTTCTACTTCCTTTTGAAGCTTTATAAGCTGGTTTCCATAAAGGCCTTGCTTGTATATGTAAGTGAGCTGAACCCATTTCTAATAACCTAGCTATCTTAGCTATTGTTACTTTAGTACCTGGCCTTTTCTTACCTTTCTCAACTCCAACATAATAAACTGTCTTGGTTGCATTATGCCATACCTTTATACTTCTATAGTATAGTCCTGTTTGATAATAGAATGATTCAGGGTTTCCTCCTCTCCATTTCATTAACCTTTTATAATCATTTGAGAATTCTGGCCAATGTACTCCCGGAGGTGCTTTACCTTGCCTAATATATTTTTTAACTATTTTCTTTAGTTTCTCAGCTCCTGATCTCTGTCCTTTCCCGCTTCCTAATAATATAAGCCGTGGTAAATCTTTGATCAAAGCTCCAGTTTTCAACCAGTCCCCGTCTAGGACTATAGTAGGACTGAGTCCAGGTACGACTCTCGTATTTGTGCGATAACCCATTAGTAAACCGAATTCCCCGTAGGAATCTCTTCTCTCTTGAGTATGACGAAATGTAGTAACGGTTTACCGTTAGCTTGAGATATTTGTGCGTCACCTGTTGCTTTATATGTTATACCTCTGATAGCAAATCTATCTAGGCCCGGATTGAATTTGAATTGACCATTGGCATTTAAATAACCGTTGTCTGATAAGTACTGGTTATTTAAGTACATCATACAACTTTCTTTGTCGATCTCACCAGTAGTGGTACCTTTGTTCATAGGCCATGATCTGAAATAATTATAACTGATTAAACCTTTCAAGGGGACATCTTGCACCTTCTCGTCACCATCTTCCCCAAATGGGTTGACTTTGTTAACAAGGGTTAACCAGTGTATGTCTTCTTGAAAGGCGTCATCATGGAAATCGTTTATTACGGTTTCATATTCCACCCATTCTTCTGGTGTTAAGAAACTCATTACTCAGTAGTTGTAAATTTACCTAGCACTCTGTCTAGTATTCTCATATACCAAACTTTTGATTTATCTTTATCAAACATTCCATTAAATACTAGATGTACTAGTAACGTCGTTTGGATTACACTTACGAAGTATAGTTCTATACGAACTCTACCAATGATTGTAAAGAAAGTCCATGTTGCTAAAAATAATAGTGTTAGGACATTGGATACTGTAAAATATTTCATGATTGTGTTTTTTAATTACCAACTAAAATCACCTGACCAAATATAAATGGTTTCTTCAATCATATTACCGAGAGAAGATGAGTATGATAAATAGTTATATGGTGTTGAACTTAATTTAAATTGTGTAGGACTATGACTAAGTTGCCCACAGATAGGTAAAAAGATTCTAACTCTATTAGTGAGTTGACATATTGAATCCTTTAATAAACTGATAATGCCATCAGAGCTACTTGCTTTTGAATAAGCCGAGCTAACATCTTTTAATGTTTCGCTATCGTTAAACCACTCTACCCTAGTTGGGCCAGTTTCAATACTCTTGGTTTGCCTTGTACCGGTAGCTCCACCTGAACTAGTACTCGAGAGTGTAGCCATGAATGCAGCGGCCTCTTGTACTAACATATCATAAGCAACTAACTGTGCAATGAGTACGTTTACTAGAGCTTGCCATTTAACTTCATTGTGTATATCTTCTATAGGTAGTTCTGGATTCTCTACTAATGGTTGAAGATATATTTGCCATGTTTGTATAGTGGCTACTATTTCTGTTTTAGAAGCATCAGTTAAAGTTGAAGGTAAGTAATACTCTACCAATTTGTAAATCGGTAAACTAAGTATAGTTGCTGCTGTTGCACCAACTCCTACGTTCATCTCTATGGTATCAACGTCTGCACCATTTGTAACAGTTAACTTCACTAAAAAAAACCCCTCACTACCAAAAGTATGGGTGGGGGGTATTTTATCTGTTGAAGATGTACCATCACCGAAGTCCCAAGCGTATGTAGTTGAGCCGTCAGTATTGAATGATAAGTTACTGAATGTGACGTCTAAACCATTTCTGCTAAATCCAAAGTTTGCTATTGGTATAGACATAAGAAAGGTTTAAAGTGTTTATTAATTAATCCTCATCCAAGAAGTTTTCTACATCGCCTTTAGTGATTCTCCCGTCAGTACCTGTTCCAGTTACTTCCTTATGATCAACACCATTTTCATCCATCAGTTTGATGGCTGCTTCAGTAGCATCAACTACATCTTCTGTTTCCTCATCCTCTTCGTCGTGGATTGTGTCATTCTTATCGGTAATCAATAAGTGACCGTTTGCTATTGCTCGCATTGTGATTTTTCCAATACGATAATTTTTTGGTAATTCTATTACCTTCTTAGGTAATACTTTTAAGTTAAGTGTAGGGTCGTAGAACATACTAGCTTTCTCGCCTAGTTTTACATATTTTGCCATTGTTTCAAATTTAAGGTTAAAGTATAATAAAAAAAGCCTAAAGCATAAACCTTAGGCTTTCGAATAATAATAATAAATATAGTGAATGATAATTAATCAATCGTTACATTCTGTAGTGCATCAACATCCATGTAAGATGGGAATGGTAAGTTTGCGATAGTATCGGACTTATCCAAAAGTAATGATGCATCCAAGAATAATTTACCAAATCCAGTTGTCAATGATGCGTAGAACGCTAACGTTTGGTTTGATACAATTTTCTCAGATTCGATATTCAATGGTATAACGTTAAACTTAACGATAGCGTAACGTTTGTCCAATAAGATCTCCTGATCTGTTGGGATATTACCGTGAATATAGTAATCTGCAGAATTAGGTACCGGAGTTTTCAAATTCAAATTCGCTTCTGTGGTACCTTGAGCTCTATCCTTAAATTCTGGTAAGTCTAGAGTTAGTAAAGCTTCGCTTTCATTACCAATGATAGTGTTATAATTTCTACCCATTCTTGAACCTCTAATCCAAGGACGTAAGTAATCCTTATAAACCTTAGCTGCTGCAGTAGTTACTCCAATTACTGGAGCAGACTCAGAGCCGTTAGCTTGATCTCCATTGATAATACAATCGATAGCTAAAGTATCTAAAGCTTGACCGAGTTTTACCCCGAAGTCCTGCATAAAGATAGATACTACATCAATCGATACGAATTGTAATACCTCGTAAGGTATTTTGATACCTCTACCAATTTTGTATACCTCTAATGATTTTTGTCCATAAGAAATGGTACCAGTAGCGATAGTCTCAGCTTCACCTACTTTACGTGGTGCTGCATCTGACATATTAATATAAGGCATTGTTACTTTTAACTGGGTCACTGATTGCTCAGATGATACCAAGTTTGGCCAAAGTGGAGCATCTCTTAATCCTGAACGGATTGCTGAGCGAATGATCTCCGGTACTAACCATCGAACATCATCTCCACCTGGTACAGTAAAAATTGCTTTCACTGTATCGATTGTAGGGTCTATCCCTAAATCTTCATAAAGCTCGTCTAATGTAATACCGAACTTCGTATCCACTACATCGGCTAAGCCAATTTCTTGTGGGTTATCCTTATCTCCTCTAAGAGCTTCAGCCATTTGTACAAATTCCTTGATCTGACCTTTAAACTTAGAATCTTCAAATTTTCTTAAATCCATTTGTTAAATTTTAATGTTTTTTAAATTGTTTTACTACTAAGTTAAAGCTACTCTGATCATTTCATCAGCTCCAGCTGCACTATCCAATGCCCATCCTACTACATCAGTTTCTAAGGCTGTTGCTACGTAAGTTGCATATATTGGGTCAGCCCCTGCTGCTCCGATTTTAACCGGGCCTGCATCCAATGCTCCCGCTGATTGAGCCCATACTATTGTGAATGCTCTCATCCCGATAGTAGCTAGTTCTTCAGCTGCTGCATCATGTACAGAATAACCGATAACCTTGCCCATTAGTTCGCCTGCTATTGCAGGTACTATTTCACCAGCAGTGTTTAATTTTACTGCCTGACCTTTTTTTACAGCGTTGCCTGTGGCTACTGCAAATTCTTGGTGTAACTTATGCGCTTGAATCTGCTTAAGAAAAATCGTTTTAGTTACTTCACCAAATACTGTTAATGCCATAATTTGTGTGTTTTATTATTTAATTAATTAATTTCCTAAAGCGATAGACTTCTTTTTATTCTTAGCCTTAAGTTCTTTCATTACCTGACTGTTTAATTTAACAGTTGGTTTGTTGTCATCAACATCGTTTCCTTCTTGTAATGTAGAAGCTTTCGAAACGTTAGTTGAGTTGCAATCTTGACAAGTGTCTGGAAATAACTTCTCAGCTTCACTTTTATATTGTTTAAGTAAAGATTCAGCTAATTCAAAATCTGCTTCCTCAATGTTCTTTAATATAGCAGCATCTGAATCATCCTTTCCTGCGGTTAATTCGTAGAATTTCTTAGCCTCTAACCTAGTAGAGTCAAGAACTGTTCCTGCTAATTCTACTTTCGATTTGTTACCATCGATAGTACTGTTCAACTCAGTTACAGTGTCTTTCTCCGATTGTAACTGGGTTTCTAAATCACCTTTATCGTCGGTCAGCGTTTGTATCTCTGCATCCTTAGCAGTTACGAAAGCCTCCAATTTTTCAGTGAAATTTTCTTCATTTAAATCTTCACCCAATTCGAAGTTAGGTTTGAAGGTTTCTAAAAATTCTTTAAATTCCATTTGTTTAACATGTTTAGTTTTACTATTGTTATTATATTGATTAGGTATTGTGTCATCAGCTGTTAGAGATAGTAGTCCATCCTTCCAGTCAAAGTTCATTGTTGTTTTATTATCATCAGCTCCAAAGCTATATACTCCATCTGCAAATTCTGGGTTAACTATCTTACCGTCTGTACCTATCTTCTGAGCGAATGGGTCAGCTCCGTGGGCTACTAATGATGTTTCAGTGAATTGTACTACATCAGTTACTATCACTCTAACCATTTCACCATCTTTATCCCGAGTACCAAGCTTCTGATAGAATTCATTTTCATTTTCAAATG
>Ga0164313_10003683_pt1 | contig 13642 bp, 11 predicted proteins | sample GuaBasSedimGuay4_FD_113735 | JGI IMG/M metagenome (GOLD analysis project Ga0164313, IMG submission 113735) | Subseafloor sediment microbial communities from Guaymas Basin, Gulf of California, Mexico - Guay4, Core 4569-4, 0-3 cm | ecosystem: Environmental > Aquatic > Marine > Hydrothermal vents... | reverse complement strand
CCGGTGAACTCGTGCACCGGGAAAAGATGGCCATCCTCCTGGGTGCCTCTGCATCCCACGATCCCGTGCTCCTGCCCTTGTATCGCGAAGCCCTGGAAGCGGCACACCCACGGCTGCGGATGGCGGCCGCCTACGGCTATCGTGACCTCCTCGGTGACGCCTTACCCAATGTTTCATCGGGCGTCGACCTGAGATCAGGTCAGCAGCTCGCCGGTGAGATCGCGGTTGTCGCCCGGACCCTGCGGGAGCGGACCCTGACCGAGTTCTGGCTCGCAGCGGCGCTGGCCGGTGAGGGTCAATCCATGCCCGGGTGGAGGGGCGTGGTGATGCGTCGCGGTTCGGGTATCTGCCTCAATGCGGTGGAGAAGGTTGTCGTTTTCGAGGATTTCGATGTTCTTGCGAGGGCCTATCGCATCGCCGAGCGACCCGGTACCAAAGCGGGTCTTCTTCAATTGCTCGAGGCGATCACCCTCCAGCAGTTCTACGTCAAACCCAACAATTCCACCTCCGGGTGGGGTCGGAAGAACATGGAAGAAGCCTTCGATGCGGCCGACCAGTTCCTCGATTTCTGGATCGATCAACGCTGCGTATCAGATGTGTCGCCCATTCTCGAGGCTTCGCTCGCCACTATGGGAGCGCACGGTGTCGATCCGTTCGGTCCCGACTCGTGGGAACTCTGGTTGCGGGTTCTCAAACAGGGAACTCCCGGTTGGCGCATGATGGCGTCACGGAGACTCTATGAGCTTGGTGGTCGTTGGTCGAGTCTCTCCATGTTCCAATCGGAATCGGAGTCTCAGATCAAGGTGCGGGACGGGCTCGTCCTGTGGTACCGACTCCTTCCCGCGCAAGTGCTCAAGAGCCGCGACGCGGCGAACGGCGCCTGAACTTCCCTCCGGTCATCCGGGTCGCAAGACGCGTCCGGACATAAAGCAGTACAATGACTGCAATGATGGAGCTGATCTACGACGACCCTGACGGGACCCACCGGGTCCCGATCAAGGGAACGCTGACCTTTGGGCGTTCAAGCGACAACGATGTCGTGCTCCGTGATTTCTCGGTCTCGCGGTACCACGCGAGGATCGAGGTCGAGAAGGGCGTCGCGCGGGTCACCGATCTGGATTCGACCAATGGAGTCAAGATCAACGAGACCCTGGTGGCGTCCGGGCCCCTGGCGGCGGGTGATCGTCTGACCATCGGCAGCTTTGTCCTGATCATTGATGACTCGCTGGATTCTCAAGCCGGGCTGTCCTCGGCGACGTATCTCAGACCGCTCTCCGAGTTTGCTCAGGACTACAACCTCGAAGGCCAGTCGGCATCGGTCTCGTCGGCCGAAGTCGGGGAAAGGCAACGAGTTTTCGAGGTGCTCGCCCAGGTCGGCAGGACTCTGATCGAGGTCGGCGAGCTCGAACCAGTGCTCGAACAGGTCATGAACGTCGTCTTCCAACAGCTGCTCGTTGATCGCGGTTTCATCGTGCTCTTAGATGGCGAGGGCGATCCCAAGCTCGAGCTCTTCCGAACCCGGGAGACCTCCCACGGAGAGCCCGAGGTTCCAATCTCGACGACGATCCTCGATCTGGTTACGCGCCAGAAAGTCGCGATCCTGACCCACGACGCTCAGGCGGACCAACGATTCGATTCCGGGCGCAGCATTCGGATCCACCAGATCCGCTCGGCCATGTGCGCACCGTTGTGGCTCAGAGAGCGGGTCATCGGTGTGATCTATGTCGATTCGCCACTCCACGTCGGATCGTTCTCGCCGTCGGATCTCGATCTGCTGACGGCGCTGGCCAACTACGCGGCGGTGGGGATCGAGCGAGCCCGGCTCAACGAGCGGATCCAGGATGAGCGCGCCGCGAGAGACCGGCTCGAGCGCTACCACTCTCCCGCGGTCATCGAGGCGGTCCTCGGTCGTGGTGATCAGGAGGGGCCGTCGGTGACCCTGGTCGAAACCTCCATCATGTTTGCCGATATCGTCGGGTTCACGGCGCGCTGCGAGAGCCTCCCCCCGGAAGAGGTGGCGGCTTTTCTCAACCAGTTCTTCTCGCTCGCCGCCGATGCCATCTTCGAGTTTGGCGGCACCCTCGACAAGTTCATCGGTGATGCGGTCATGGCGTTTTTTGGGGCGCCCCTGCCGCAGGAGGATCACGCCGAACGGGCGGTCCGGGCAGGACTGGCTCTGATGCACTCGCTGGAGGCCTGGAATCGTGACCGAGTGGCGGCCGGCAAGGACCCCATCAAGGTTCGGGTCGCCATCCACTCGGGACCGGTGGTGGTCGGGGACATCGGGTCGGCGACTCGTGTCGACTACACGGTGCTCGGGAACACGGTGAACATCGCGGCTCGTCTCGAGGAGTTCGTCGCCACCCCGGGGAGCATCGCCATCGGCGACACCACACACGAGGCCGTCAAACACCTCTTTGAATCCGAGCCCATCGGCGAGGTCCTGCTCAAGGGGCTCAGCCGGAAGATCGGGACCTTCAAGATTCTGGGTAGCAAATCCTCCCCCGGCGGAGAGACGGGTCCATGAATCTCGACCGGCTGGTCTTTGTCACCTCAAACGAAGGCAAACGTCGCGAGGCCGAGGCCGTCCTCGGTTTTTCGCTCACCCACCGGGGGCTCGATCTCTTGGAACCGCAGTCTCTCGATGTCCACGAAGTCGTGCGATTCAAGGCGGCTGCGGCGTATGAGTTGATCAATGCTCCGGTTCTCGTCGAAGACACCGGACTCGAGCTGCTCGGTCTCGGGGGGTTCCCGGGTCCGCTCATCCGATGGCTTCTTGCCTCGGTGGGGCCCGATGGCATCTGCCGTATGGCCCACGCCTTCGGCGACCCGAGGGCGGTGGTGCGCTGCGTGACCTGCGCCACCGACGGAACCCAGGTGGTCATCGGAGAGGGGGTCGTCCTCGGCACCATCGCCGGAGAGCCTCGAGGCGCCGGTGGTTTCGGGTGGGACAGCGCCTTCATCCCCGACGACGGAGACGGCCGGACCTATGGCGAGATGGGCGATGATGAGAAGAACGCCATCTCGCACCGGTACAAGGCGTTCGTCGCCCTCCGTGACGCGCTCGGGCGCTGATATTCACCGCGAAGCCGCAAAGAACGCAAAGACACTGCAAGATCACATCGAGCCGGTTTTCGGGCGGGCAAACGCCCGAAAACCGGCTCGAATGGGATGCTTCGCGATCTTGGCGTCTTTGCGGTTCGAAACAACGGCCCCCTCGTCGTGCTAGTCTCCCGCCGTGCGCCAAGAGCTTCTCGAGAGACGTTCGTCCGAGATCCAACGGATGTTTGGACGGATCGCCCACCGCTACGATCTCCTGAACCGGGTTCTTTCCCTCGGTCAGGATGTCCGGTGGCGGCGGTTGGTTGCGCGACGAGTGGCCGCGGTCCATCCCGAACGCGTCCTCGATGTTTGTTCCGGCACCGGTGACATCGCCCTGGGTCTCAAAGAAGGACCGACCATCACTGGGGCGGATTTCAGCCTGCCAATGCTGGCGCTGGCTCAGGGCAAGGCGGCGGATCGCGGACGCGCGCTGGCTCTGACGGTGGCTGATGCCCTGGCGCTGCCCATCGCCGATGTTTCCGTCGATGTGGTGACCGTGGCGTTCGGAGTGAGGAACTTCGAGGATCTGGAGGCCGGCCTGGCCGAGTTGACGAGGGTCCTCAAACCCGGTGGGGTCCTGCTGATACTCGAGTTTTCCCACCCGAAGGGACTCCTCGGTCCGTTCCTCGGCTGGTGGGTTCGGAACATCCCACCCCGGTTGGGCAGGCTCATCTCAGGGGATCCCGAGGCCTATGCCTATCTGCCGGCATCGGTCGGGTCCTTTGCCGATGCCGACACCATGCGCGCCATTCTGGGTGGCCTCGGACTCGAGGACATTGATGCTCGCCCACTGACGGGTGGGGTCTGTACCCTTTACCAAGCCCACCGGCCGCTGCGCCGAAAGGAGACGATGTGATCGAAAAACAGAAGCTCTTGAGTGGAACCAAGGTGGCCGCAGCCATCAGATCCGAGGTCGCCGACCGGGTGAGCGCACTCGCCGATCAAGGGGTGACGCCCCGGCTCGATGTCGTCCTCGTGGGAGACGACCCGGCGTCGCAGGTCTATGTCCGATCCAAGGCCAAGACCTCGGCCGAGCTCGGGATGCGATCCGAGACCCATCTCCTCCCTGCATCTACGAACCAAACCGAGATCGAGGCTCTCATCGACGGCCTCAACGCCGATGACGAGGTCGACGGAATCCTGGTGCAGTTGCCCTTGCCGTCCCCGATCTCGAGCGCCGCCATCCTCGATCGGATCGACCCGGCCAAGGATGTCGACGGCTTCCACCCCGTCAACGTCGGTCGTCTCCAGCAGGGACGACCCCAGCTCGTTCCGTGCACCCCGGCGGGGATCATGGAACTGCTCGATCGCGAAGGCATCGAGGTCAAGGGCCGTCGTGCTGTGATCGTGGGACGATCGGATATCGTCGGCAAGCCCATGGCCATGCTTCTGCTCCACGCCCACGCCACGGTCACCCTCTGCCACTCGCGGACGGTGGATCTCGCCTCGGTCACCCGGGAAGCGGAAATCCTGATCGCAGCGGTGGGCCAACGAGCGCTGATCGGCACCGACCACGTGTCCGAGGGTGCCGTGGTCGTCGATGTGGGGATGCATCGGGTCACCGATCGTGATGTCGTGGAGCAGCTCTACCCGGGCAACGAGAAGAAGATGGCGGCGTTTGAAAAAAACGGCGCCGTCCTGTGTGGCGATGTGGACACGACCCGAGTGGCGCCCATCGCCGGGCGGATCACGCCGGTTCCCGGTGGAGTCGGCCCTCTGACCATCGCCATGCTCATGAGCAACACGGCACGAGCCGCCGAGCAGCGACGAGGCTCGCCTCAGTGAGCCTCGGGCTGTGCACCGTCGGTCTCACCGGTGGCCTCGCCTCCGGGAAATCGACTGTGGCGGAGATCCTCGAACGCCTCGGCGCCGAGGTCTTCGACTGTGACGCGTATGTCCACGAACTCTATGCGCCGGGCGGCGCAGGGGCAAAGGACGTCGGCTATTTGTTTGGTGATTCCGTTTTGAGTGGCGAGGGAGGGGTCGACCGCGACGCTCTCGCGGCAAGGGTGCTTGGGGATGCGTCGAAGAGGGCACGGCTCGAAGGCGCGATTCACCCCCTCGTGCGCAACGGCGTCGAGGCGTGGTTGGGCACCCTCGGTCCCCGCTCGGTCGCGGTGGTCGAGGCGGCACTATTGGTCGAGACCGGGTCGTGGCGGAACTACGATCTGCTCGCGGTCGTCTGGTGCGATCTCGAGCAACAGCTCGCCCGCGCCGTGGAGCGCGGGGTTCCCGAGGATCGGGCGCGCGGACTGCTCGCTGCCCAGGCGCCCCTCGCAGAGAAACGAGAGTTGGCGCAGATCGTCATCGACAACACCGGCCCCCGAGAGCAGCTCGATGCCGAAGTCCAACGCGCGTGGTCCGAGATCCTCTCGCGCTGCCAGCAGAGGTAGACCACAAACCTTGATCACTCAGAGCTGTAGGCAGGGCATTCATGCCCAGCGACCAACCCGCTCAAGGTACGTCGGGCCATCCGGTGATCTCTTGAGCTGAGGGCCGTGAAGATTTTCATATCGGCAAGGTCGATGACTGCGATTGCTTCCTTCAGCTCCGGCCTTCTGGCCCGCCTCCGGCGGTCCAGCGTCGTACCATCGGCGTGGTCGCGTGGGGGTGACGGGAAAGGGCTGCGACCACGCCGATGGTACGCCGACGGCCTCCCTCGTTGCCGGAACAGATGCACAGGAGCGTTCTACCGCGAGGGTTGCCCGGCATCGGCATTGTGTGCAGCGTGTTGTGTTGCCGGAAGATTGTACCGGCACAATGCCGTGCCCGGCACGCCCCGGTGAGCGCCAACCCCGCGAGATCTTGTGAGCACGTGGACCGGGTGCCTAGCGGTGTTTCGTGCGAGAGGCTGCCTGGCACCCCTCCCATCGCGTTCCCGGAGCGATAGAATCACTCTTCCGGCGGCTCGAGCCACTCCGTCTGGTAGTCCGTTGTCATGGGGACCATGCAGAGAAAGGCGACCGTCTGATCGGTTCGATTCTCGTACCAATGGGACACACCGGCGGGGATGAAGATGCAGTCCCCTTCGCTGACCTCGATCTCGTCGTCATCGAGACCGATCACCATGGAACTCGCGAGCATGACCTGTTCGTGCTCGATGGTGTCGTGACGGTGACGGGGAATACGACCGCCGGGCTCGAGGGTGAATCGCCGGGTGATGAAATTCGGGGTGCCGTCGTCGGGTCCGATGAGGACCTGGATGGCGGCGCCGCGGGAACGCTCCACGGGCTGGGCTTCGACCGAAGACATGTTGCGGACCACCGGTGCTGCGTTCTTGGTCATCTCGTTTCCTCTCTTCGCTTCAGACGATGTGTGACCTGAGGGTTGCCGCGGAAGCACTTCAGGGCGGTTGATTGTACGTCACACATCAGTGATACGATTCCGGATCATGCTCGAGCGTCTCATGGTTCGTGGACTGGGCATCATTGATGCCGTCGAGGTCGAGTTGGCGCCGGGGTTCGTCGCCCTCACCGGAGAAACGGGTGCCGGGAAATCACTGCTGGTGACATCCCTGGAGCTTCTCGCCGGGCGACGCGCCTCGTCGGAACTCGTCCGAACGGGTGACGAGCGCCTCAAGGTCGAGGGCTGGTTCTCGGTCGATCGTGGATCGGGTCTCGAGAGCATTCTTGATGAGCTCGGCGCCGATGGCGATGGTCAACTGAGCATCCGACGCGAACTCTCGGCCGCCGGTCGCGGTCGTTGCTGGGTCAACGATGTTCTGGTGACAGTGGGGACACTCCAGAGGATCGCTCCCCACGTTCTTTCGATCCACGGTCAACACGAGCAACATGGGCTGTCGGATACCGATGTCCAGCGCCGGCTGGTGGATGACGCCGGCGATCACGATGAGCTTCTCGAGGCGGTGGCCAAGCGTTTTGCCGAGTGGCGGGAAGCCGCCGATTCTCTTGCATCGCTCGAAGCCGCCCGCGCTCATCGGCGGGATCGCCTGGACACCATCGCCTACCAGCTCGGCGAGATCGACAGCGTCGCTCCGGTGGCGGGAGAACACGAGCAGCTGACCGCTCGTCGGAAGGTCCTGCGCAACGCCGTCCGGATCCACGAACTCGGCGCCTCGATCCTCGGCCGGCTCGGTGACGATGAACAATCGGTGGTCGATCGCCTCGCCCAGGGCGAGCGCGATGTCGAGGAGATGATTTCGCACGGGCTTCCGCTCACCGAAGGCGCCGCCGGGCTTACTGAGGCTCGGATCCACGTCGAGGAGCTGGTCCGCGAGGTTCGCGGTCTGACGCGTGAGATCGATGGCGATCCGGGCGAGCTCGAGAGCGTCGAGAGCCGTCTCCACGCCCTCGATCAACTCATGCTCAAGTACGGCGAACCCCTGGCGCGGGTCTTCGAGCATCGCGAAAAGCTGGCGGTGGAGAAGGCCCAGCTGGAGGACGTAGAGGATCGGCTGGAAACCGCGAAGACCGAGGCCGATACGGCTCTTCTAGCATTCTCCGAGGTCGCCGATGAGCTCGATGAGGCGCGGCGTTCAGCCGGTGAAAAACTCGCCGAAGCGGTGGAGACCGTCTTGACGCGACTCAATATGGCGGGGACCACCTTGGTCTTTCGTTGGCATGCTCGGGAAGACGACTTGAGCCCCCTGGTGCGGGACAGCCTGGCCGTCGCGTTCGACGCCGGTGGGGTCGAGGAGTGCGAGCTGCTCATCGCGGCCAACCCGGGTGAAGAACCACGGCCCATGGCGCGGATCGCCTCGGGCGGCGAGCTGTCACGGGTTCACCTCGCCATCAGAACGGTGCTCCGCTCAGCCCGATCGGGTGGCGCCATGACCCTGCTCTTCGACGAGGTCGATTCGGGACTCGGTGGCGCCACCGCGGCCGCCCTCGCCGGTCTTCTCGACGATCTCGCGGCGATCGATCAGGTCCTGGCCGTGACCCATCTGCCCCAAGTGGCGGCCCGCGCGAAGAGCCACTATCGAATCGACAAGATCGACGACGGTGGGCGATCGGTGACCCGGGTGGAGATCCTTAAGGGCGAGGGTCGCGAGCTCGAGTTGGCTCGGATGATCGCCGGGGATGAACTCGGTCCCTCGGCGCGAGCCCATGCGAAGACCTTACTTGGAGAATCATGAAGCGTCTGGAATTTCGTCAGCCCGAAGATGTCAAAGCGTGTCTCGACACGGCCGCCGAGGTCGTCGCTTCGGGGGGGGTCGTGCTCATCCCCACCGAGAGCTTCTATGGTCTCGGGGCCGATCCCAGAAACGCGGCAGCCGTGGACCGGGTGGTCGAACTCAAGGGACGGCCGGATGATCTCGGTCTGCCGGTGGTGTGCTGCGATTGGGAACAGATTGATGGGCTGGTCGAGATCCCGAACAGACATCGACTCAAACTGTCCCGGATCTGGCCGGCAGCCCTGAGCGCGGTGGTTCCGTATCAAGGCAGCGTTCCGGCGGCTCGTGAGAAGACGCTGGCGGTTCGAATTCCCGATCACGATCGCCTCCGTGCGCTGCTCTACCGGGTGGGTCCCCTCACGTCGACATCGGCCAACGGGCATGGTCAGGCGCCCGGAGTCTCGGTCGAGGAGGCGATGTCGTCGCTTCACGGGGCACCGGATCTGGTCCTGGATTCCGGTGAACTGGCCGGTGGTCGGGTGAGCACGATGGTGGATCTGGACTCTGAAGACGGACTGGTGATCCGGCTCGGGGCGGTGGGTTGGGAGCAGACGTTCGACCTCGAAGAATGGGTGATTTCCGAGCACTGAGACGCCCATCGGTTTGCGGGTTTTCAAACCTCGATCGCCTCGTCTACACCCCTGTGGAAAACCCTGTGGAAAACCCTGTGGAATACGTGTTAAGCCAATGTAAACACAGGCACTTCGACTTCTGACGGTGGTTTTTGGCCCTCAAAAGTAACTTCTTTGTTTACAGTTATTTACAGCTATCTCCTTTTCTTCGAGTCTCTTGCCGTCCGGCATTTTGGCCTCCAGATCCACAACCCGCACATTTCCGGTATTTTGCGTGCTCGGAAGTCCATGGCGGCATTGATGGTCGGATCGGGCCTGTGGTAGCGTGCCCACTCCGCCTGCGACGCAGGTCGCGAACGAGGCAATTGGAAGGTCCCCATCGTGACGATTCAGACGGTATCCGGCCTGACCCCGGTGTTCGGCCAGAGGGTTTTTGTGGCCACCAACGCGGTGGTGGTCGGTGAGGTGTCTCTCGGTGATGACGTCTCCATCTGGTACAACGTGGTCGTTAGGGGAGATATCCATTGGATTCGGATTGGCGATCGATCCAACCTTCAGGATGGCGTCATCGTCCACGTCGAGCGAGGCTTGTATCCGACGCTCCTCGAAGAAGAGGTCAGTGTCGGCCACGGGGCCATGCTCCACGGCTGCACCATCGGAGCGGGAAGCCTGATCGGGATGGGCGCGGTGGTGCTGAATGAGGCGGTGATCGGTGAGAGATCGCTCGTGGCGGCCGGGGCGGTGGTCCGCGAGGGCTTTCAGGCGCCGCCGAGGAGTCTGATTGCCGGGGTTCCCGCGGTTGTAAAACGGCCGTTAACGGACGACGAGGCGGATCGTGCGAGTCGAACCGCGTTCAACTACATCGACTACAAGAACACTTACCTCGAGCAGGGCCTCGGGAGAGAGCTGCCCGAGCCGGGAAAAGAGGACGATTCATGATTCGCAAGGTCAAGGGCACCCGCGACATCCTACCGCCGGAATCACGGTTGTGGAACGAGGTCGAGCGCACCGCGCACGACATCCTCGGTGGTTTTGGCTACTCCGAGATCCGACTGCCGTTGATGGAGCCCACCGAGCTCTTCGTCCGGAGCGTTGGTGAAGGGACCGACATCGTCTCGAAGGAGATGTACACCTTTCCCGATCGCAAGGGACGCTCCCTGACCCTGCGTCCGGAAGGAACGGCGAGCGTCGCCCGGGCCTATATCGAAAATGGACTCGGTCAGCGGCCGCAACCGCTTCGATTGAGCTACTTCGGTCCCATGTTCCGCTACGAGAAGATGCAGCGCGGCCGCTATCGCCAGTTCTCGCAGATCGGTATTGAAATCCTCGGTACCGCCGCCCCGGCGGCCGATGTCGAGGTCATTACCGCACTCCACACCTTTCTCGCGGCACTCGGCTTTGACGATTTGGTGATCGTGCTCAACAACCTCGGTGATCCCGAGGACCGCGAGCGGTTCATCGAAGTTCTCAAATCAGAGCTCACGCCGCACAAAGAGGAGCTCTGTGGCGATTGTCAGCGTCGGTGGAACGAGAACCCGCTGCGGATCCTCGACTGTAAGGTCCCGCGCTGCGGAGAGCTGGTGGCCGAAACGACCCCGGTGGCCGAGGTCGTCAGTGACGATGCCAAGGCACACGTCGATGAGGTGGAGCAAGCCCTTGCCGAACTCGAGATCCCGGTCAAGCGCGCGCCGCGGTTGGTCCGCGGGCTCGACTACTATCTGCGGACGGTCTTCGAGGTTATCTCACCCGAACTCGGTGCGAACACGGTGATCTGCGGCGGTGGCCGCTACGACCGGCTGATCTCGGATCTCGGCGGCAAAGCGGTTCCGGGGGTCGGTTTCGCCATAGGCGAAGACCGTCTGATCGAGGTCCTACCCGAGAGTTTCAAGGAGAGGGTCTTCGATCAGCGTCTCGTGACCGTACTGCCCATCGGGGGCGAGGCGATGGGGCGGGTTGCACGACTCGCTCGCGATCTGGTTCTCGCCGGTGTTGCCGTCCACACCGAGGTCACGGGTCGGTCGCTCAAGGCCTGCCTCAAGTGGTCCGGCAAGATGGCCGCGTCGGTCGCGGTGATCCTCGGTGAACAGGAACTCGCCGAGGGTGTCGCGGTCGTTCGTGATCTGAATCGCGGTGAGCAAGAAACGGTGAAGCTCGATGAGGTGGTCGCGACGGTGATCGATGTGCTCGCGAAACCGAAGGACTCGGAAACGGAGAGAACATGACTACGACTGCCTGGGAACGACCCTGGTGTGCGTCGCTCAACGCGGCAATGATCGGTGAAACGGTGGAGATGGTGGGTTGGGTACGGCGCCGGCGTGATCTCGGCGGACTGGTCTTTGTCGATCTCAGAGACCGCAGCGGGATCGTTCAGCTGGTCTTCGAGGACGAGATGGTTGCCGAGGGTGAGAAGCTCTCCGGTGAAGATGTGCTGAGGATCTCCGGCGAGGTTCGCGCCCGTGCCGAGGGTCAGGCCAACACCGAGCTCGCCAGTGGCGAGATCGAGATCAAGGTCTCAGCGATCGAGCTACTCACCGAGGCCGAAACCCCGCCGTTCGTGGTCGAGGACGAGGCCAATGCCTCGGAGGAACTCAGGCTCAAACACCGCTATCTCGATCTCCGCCGACCGGAGATGATGGCCAATCTGGTCCTGCGCCACCGCGTGATCGCAGACGCCCGTCGCTACTTCGACGAGATGGACTTCCTCGAGGTTGAGACCCCCATCCTCACCCGGTCCACCCCCGAAGGCGCGCGCGATTTCCTGGTGCCTTCACGGATCCACAAGGGCAGCTTCTACGCCCTGCCGCAGTCTCCCCAGCTTTTCAAACAGCTGCTCCAGGTGGCCGGGGTCGGACGCTATGTCCAGATCGCGCGCTGTTTCCGTGACGAGGATCTCCGCGCCGATCGCCAGCCCGAGTTCTCGCAGATCGATGTCGAGGCGTCATTCATCACCGAGGAGGACATCTACTCCCTGATCGAAGGTCTCTTCAAACGGATCTTCCCCATCGTCGGAATCGAGCCTCCGGGGGTCTTTCCCCGGCTCGCATACGCCGATGCCATGGAGCGATTCGGTTCTGATCGTCCAGACACCCGCTTCGGTCTCGAGCTCATCGAGATGGCGCCGTTCTGCGAGGGTTGCGGATTCCGGGTCCTCGAGGGCGCGGCCGCCGAGGGCCGGGTCAAGGGGATCGTCGTTCCGGGCGCGGCCTCGATGTCGCGCAAACAGCTCGACGCGCTCTCAGATTTCGTCAAGCCCTACGGGGTACCCGGCGTCCTGTGGTTCAAGAGAACCCCAGATGGCGTCGCTTCACCCGCGAAGAAAGCGCTCGGAGAGGAGGGCGTCCGGCATTTCCTCGACTCCGCCGGCGCCGCCGAGGAGGATCTCCTCATCGTGGTCGGAGGGCGCGAGAAAGTGGTGTTCGCCGCCCTCGGAGCGTTGCGGCTTCATCTCGCATCGGAGCGTGATCTGATCCCCGAAGGTCGCCACGATTTCCTTTGGGTGACCGACTTCCCACTCCTCGAGTGGGACGAGGATGCCGATCGCTTCTTCGCCATGCACCACCCGTTCACCTCGCCATTGCCCGAGGATCTCGAGCTCCTCACGAGCGATCCCGGAGTGGTTCGCGCCCGGGCCTACGACGTCATCATGGATGGGGTCGAACTCGGTGGTGGATCGATCAGGATCAACGATGCCAAGGTCCAACAACAGATGTTCTCTGCCCTCGGGATCAACGAGGACGAAGCGCGGGAGAGATTCGGCTTCCTGCTCGAGGCCTTCCGCTATGGGGTGCCGCCGCATGGCGGGGTCGCCCTCGGGATTGATCGGATGATCATGCTCATGGCGGGCCGGGACTCCATCCGCGATGTCATCGCCTTCCCCAAGACCACCTCTGCATCCTGTCTCATGACCGAGGCTCCCTCCGGAGTCGATGCCGCGCAGCTCGAGGAGTTGGGGCTGAAGACCCGGTAGATCTGTTCAGCGACAGCGACAGCATCCGGGCCGCGGCAGGATACGCGGGAAACACTCTCCACCGGGGCGTGCCGGGCACGGCATTGTGCAGGCACAACCTCCCGGCAGCCACACGCGCTGAACACAATGCCGATGCCGGGCAACCCTCGCGGTAGAGCGTTCCGGTGCGGCTGTGCCGGTAGGAAGGAGGCCGCCGGCGTGCCATCGGCGTGGTCGCAATCCTCCAATCATCCACCTCGCGACCACGCCGATGGTGCGACGCTGGGCCGCTGTAGGCGGACCAGAAGGCCGGGGCCCCAGGAAGCCAGAATCGCTGTTGCTGTCTGCGGTTGTGCCGACGTGGAGGTCTTTCCGTCCCTCAGCGCCAGGGCGTGCCGGGTGACCGTATGTCTTGAAGGGTTGGGCCGCAGGGCATGAATGCCCTGCCTACAGCTCTGAATCATCGAGGATCGCGGTCTACCGCTGAGTCTGAAGGTGGGGCCAGCGCCACGGGCAGACGGGACGCACGCAGCCCTCTCATGGCGTAATTGGAAGGCGTTACTCGTCCGAATCCGCCTGGAGAAACTCACTGGCGAGCTCGAGCTCGCCTGCTTCGACTTTGGCGATGAGGTCACGGGCCTGGAGGACGTGTTCGGGAGCCACCATGATCTGAACCGCACCGAGGCCATCGAGGACGAAGGCGTGGGTCTTTCTCAGGGCTTCCCCGCGAACCACCGTGGGGATCCCGTTGGCCTCGAGAAACGTCCGAAGCGCCTGCTCCTCGAACTCGCCTTGAACCGTGGCTACGACAACGGGTTCAGAATCCACGATGGCCTCCGTCCCTTCCATGGTACGCGTTTCCGAGATGCGAGATGCGAGATGCGAGAT